>VFQN01006773.1_pt1 | contig 12817 bp, 11 predicted proteins | sample 3512371 | NCBI WGS metagenome assembly VFQN01 (sample SAMN10412370, study PRJNA504923) | tailings metagenome | isolation source: Replicate 2 from Balatoc abandoned mine | place: Philippines: Itogon, Benguet | collected 2017-08-28
TCATCCTCCTGTGGTCGGCGACCCAGTTCTACGGCGATTTCGAGGCGATCGCGGCCCCGGTGCTCGACAAGCAACGCCTGACCAAGACCGACTTCGCCACGGCAGCCGACACCATCACCAAGACGATCCTCGCCGGCTGTCTAGCCTGACGAAGGGCCGACGCCTCGAAAACGGCGCGGAAATATCTTTTGTTTCAGCAGGATAGCTGTTCGCACCGTCGGGCCAAGTGCCCCTCATCCGCCTGCCGGCACCTTCTCCCCGCATTGCGGGGAGAAGACCGCTGGCCGCGACGACGGCATTTCTTCTGCAACGTCGACGGTTGGCGAAATCGGGGGAGAGCCGTCTTCTCCCCGCGATGCGGGGTGAAGGTGCCGGCAGGTGGATGAGGGGCGCTCGGCGCGACATGACCGATCTTATCTACCTGAAACGGAAGGAAATTTCAGGTCCCCTGCCGCAGTACCGCATTCACACACGGCGCCACATCGTCCTGCCAGCGTGGTGGCTGAATACCGAACACCGCGCGCAACCGTGTCGTGTCGAGGCGGGAATTGGCCGGCCTCGCAGCCGCCGTCTTGTAGTCGGCGGTGGTGATCCGCCGGACCGTGGCGGAAGGGCCGCCGCGCTTTGCGGATTGCGCGAAGATCTCCTCGGCGAAACCCGCCCAATCGGCCGCCCCATCGGCCACGAGATGAAAGGTTCCACGCCAGCCGGTCCCGGCAGGATCGGCAAGCACATGACTGACGACGGAGGCTGTTGCACGCGCGAGAAAGGCGGCACTGGTCGGCGTGCCGTGCTGGTCGCCGACGACCCCCAGCGCATCGCGCTCTCGCGCCAGCCTCAGCATAGTCTTCAAGAAGTTTCGCCCGTCCGGACTGTAGACCCAGGCCGTGCGCAGGATGACATGGGCCGGGTTCGCTTTAGCCACCGCCAACTCGCCCGCCAGCTTCGAGTGGCCGTAGACGCTGATCGGACCGGTCCGATCGGTCTCCACATAGGGCTCGGCCTTGTCGCCGGGAAAGATATAATCGGTAGAGAAGTGGATGATCGGGCAGCCCTGCTCCGCCGCCGCCATGGCGACATTGGCCGCGCCGTCACGATTGACTGCGAAGGCCGCGGCAGTTTCGCTTTCGGCCTTGTCGACCTCGGTATAGGCGGCGGTATTGACGACGATGGCGGGGCGGACCCTGGCGAAAGCCCGCGACACCGAGGTCGGATCGGCGATGTCGAGCTCGGGTCGGCCGAGCGTCACGATCTCGAGACCCGGCGCATCGAGGGCGGCAAGCGCGAGCGCCACCTGTCCCGCCTTGCCGGTGACGAGCACCCGCGTGCTCACGCCGCCTCGCCCACAAAAACGAAACCCGTGTCGACGTCTTTCAGACGCGGGGCGTTGCGATCCTTGTCGGAGATCTGGAAGTCGGCACCCGACATCGGCCACTCGATCCCGATATCGGGGTCGTCGAAGCGGATGGAGCCGTCATGCTCCGGGGCATAATAGTCGGTCACCTTGTAGACGACCTCCGTATCGGGTTCGAGCGTCATGAAGCCGTGGGCGAAGCCTTTCGGCACGAAGATCTGGTTCCAATCGCGCGACGAGACGGTGAGCCCCACCCAGCGACCGAAGCTCGGCGAGCCCTGCCTTATGTCGACGGCGACGTCGAAGATCGCGCCGCGCACGACCCGGACGAGCTTGGCCTGCGCCCGTGGCGGCAGCTGGAAATGCAGGCCACGGACGGTGCCGGGCATGGCGGAGAGCGAGTGGTTGTCCTGTACGAAGCTCTCCGTGACCGCCTGCTCGAAGGACCGCGCGTTGAAGGTCTCGGAGAAGAAGCCGCGATGATCGCCGAACTTGCGCGGTATGATCTCGACGACACCGTCGAGCCCCAACGGGCGTATCTCCATCGGTCCGCCTCCCGATCTTCTCATCCAGAACGGCCGATCGATCCGAGCGTGGCCGCAGCGTTCGGGAGGATGATACCGGAACTCCGCGACGGTGAGGAATAGGCCGGGCTACATCCAAAAGGATAGGACGGGCCGGATCGGGCGCCGCCCTTTGGAACGAAGCCGTCGCCGGCAGCCCCTCGACCGGTCAGTCCGGCGCGTGCAGGTCGGAGCGGCGGCGCTCGGCCCTTTTCCTGTAGGCGGCCAGTGCCATCGAGCCGAGCTTGCGCAACCCCACGGCCGCACCATGAGCCAGCTTCCTGAACGCCGACTTGTTCGGCTTGGGGTAGTCCAGATAGTAGCTCGAATAGCGGTCGAGGAAACGCTCGGAACTGCCGAAGGAGCCGTATTTCGAGAGCTTCCGATAGTCGGCCTTGTTGAGGATCAGTCCGAGCGTCTTGGCGCCGATCTGAGGCTCAGCCTGCAGCGTCGAACGCACGAGCGCGCGCGGCGTGGCGCCCCATTCGGCCACCATGATGAAGCCGTCGACCAGCGGCTCGAAGGCCTTGGCGTCGACGACCGGGCCGAGCGGCGGCAGGTCGATGATGACGTAGTCGAAGATCCGCTGAGCGCTCTGCACGAAAGCTTTCATGCCCTTCGAGGCGAGCAGCTCACTCGTATGGGCGAACTGGCTGTGGACGACGGCCGGCATCATCGCCAGCTTGGTATCGGGGTCGATTTTCAGCAGGGACTGCCAGCTGTATCGACCGAGGATGGCGTCCACCAGCCCATATTGCGGCAGGCTCGGCAAGCCGCGGCTCAGGCTCGGATTGCGCAGATCGCCATCGACCAGCAGCGTCCTCGACCCATTGGCCGCGAGCAGGCCCGCGAAATTCGCGGCCACCGTCGACTTGCCCTCGCCGGGCAGCACCGACACGATGGCGATGACCTTGCAGCCCGCGCCCTGGAGGACGACGTCGCTGGCGATCTTGGCGCTGCGCAGCGTCTCGGCGAAGGCTGACGCAGGCGAATCGATGACGGCGCGGCGGCGCCCGGCGAAGATTCTTCCCTGACCATCGTCCTCGATCATTTCGTCGTCGTGCTCGTCATCCTCCTCCCGGCTGCGGCGCCCGCTGCCGATGATGGGCAGGTAGCCGAGGAACTTGATGCCGAGCTCGGCACGGACGTCGTCGCCCAGGCGGAAGAAGCGCTCCCTGAACTCGTTGAGCGCCCCGAACACACCGCCCATCATGAGGCCCAGCACCATGGACATGGCGAGCACAACAGAGGTTCGCGGGCTCGACGGCGAGCGCGGGAAGTCGGGTTCGGAGATCACACGCACCTTGGTGATCGGGAAGGACTGCTGCTGCGCGGCCTCCTGAAAACGCGCCAGGAAGTTCTGATAGAGCGTACTGAGCGCGGCGGCCTTCTGTTCGAGCTCGCGCAACTGCACCATCGACTGGCTTGCCGTGCTGGTCTGCCCGGTGAGTTGCTCGACATTATCGCGCAACGACGTCTCGCGGGAACGGGCGACCTCGTAGTCGTTGCGATAACTGGAGGCCAGCTGCTGCAGCTCCTGGAACATCTGCCGCGACACGTCGGCCTGTTCTTTCCGCAGCGCCACGGCCTGCTGATGGTCCGCGCCGAAATTGTCCGTGATCTCGCGCTCGCGCTTGGTCACCGTGAGATAGCGTGTCTTCAGCTTTCCGATGACGGAATCGCCGGGCTGGTCGGAAGAAATCGCCGAATTCTCGACCGCGTTCTCCGGTCCGCTGTCGATGATCGCCTGGTACTGCTGGTATTTCGCCAGGGCGCGGGCCGTATCGGCCTGGGCGATGACGAGCTGTCCGTTGAGGTCGGAGAGCTGCTGGGAGGAGATCAGCTCTCCTTTCGTCGCGGTGAGGCCATTTTCGGCCCTGAAGCGCTCGGCGGCCATGGCCGCGGCCTTCGAGTTCGTCTCGAGTTCGTCCAGCCGGCCCTTGAGCCAAAGGGTCGTGCGCTCGGTCGCATCGAAATTCGCGTCGAGCTGATCGGAAAGATAGGCGTCGGCATAGGCCTGCGCGATGCGACGCGCCAATTCGGGATCGTTGGCCTGATAGGAAAGGTTGATGACGTAACTGCGGCCGGCGCGTTCGACCCACAGATTGCGCTGCAGCATCTGGGCGGCGTAGTCGCGCTTGCCGTCGGCGGCCGGCTTGCCCGCCTGCTCGCCCTGCTCGACCGGATCACTCGGCCGGAACACCGAAAGCAGCGAGCGGACCGTGCCCATGATCCGGCTGGCGAGTGACGGCGGCGGCGACATGAACTGCTCGTCCGTCGTCAACTTCTCCTTGTCGACGACGACAAGAGCGAGACGGGTCGATTTCAAGATCTCGATCTGGCTGAGGATGGCGGCATCGGTCTGCATGTTGATCGGCGTCGCGGAGACCTCGTCGACGATCTTGTTCAGACCTTCATCCAGCAGGATACTTGCCGAGGCCGTGTATTTGGGTGGCGTCGTCTGTAGGTAGATGATGCCCAAAAGCAGGCCAATGGTCGCGCAGATCGCCACCACCTTGGCCTGCCGGATGGCAACAGCCAGCAGCCTTTCGAGATCGATGAATTTATCATCATCCCGAGCCGGCGCCGTCGTCAGACTCTCATTCAACAGATAATCAACTTTGTTCATACACTCGCCAGTCGCCCCCGGCCCGTCCTGGAGCGGCGCAAGCACATCGGTGCCGCCGCTCCATTTGTTTGTCCGAGCACCCGATTTTTCCGAAAGCGACGTTCACTTCCGGGTCCGATGCTCTGGAGCGCCGCGCATCCCTGGCCATGCCAAGGACACTATACCACTCGATCTCCGCTCTCCGAAGACCGATGCCGATCCCGGAGGTTCATGCGTCAGATACCCGGCATCCACCCGAGCACCTGATATGGGAGATATTATGTTCGCAGTCGCGGAAGATCGTCTCGCAACTGCGAACAATCGTCCTCTTGGTCAGGCCGCGTCGACCTTGACGTCATGATAGGATAGGAGCTCCCGGATCGGATCGAGTACCGTGTCCCTTATGTCGGCGCGGGCCAGCGCGAAGGCCACGTTCGCCTGGATGAAACCTTCCTTTGACCCGCAGTCGAACATCCGACCGTCGAAGGGCTGGGCATGGAAAGGCTGAGTTTCGGCGAGGCGCACCATCGCGTCGGTAAGCTGGATCTCGTTGCCGGCGCCACGTTCCTGCTTGCCGAGCAGGTCGAAGATCTCCGGCTGCAGGATGTAGCGTCCGTTGATGTAGTAATTCGATGGAGCGTTGGAGGGCGCCGGCTTTTCCACCATGGCATTGATCTTGAAGCCGGTACCGGCCGCGGGGCCCTTGCCGACGATGCCGTATTTGTTCGTCTCCAGCGGGTCGCATTGCTCCACCGCTATGACATTTCCGCCGACTTTGTCGTAGAGATCCATGGCCCCGGCCAGGCAGCCGCGCTTGCCGTAGGAGACCATGTCGGGAAGCAGCAGCGCGAAAGGCTCGTCGCCGACGATGTCACGGGCGCACCAGACGGCATGGCCGAGCCCATGCGGCGCCTGCTGACGGGTGAAGCTGGTCGCGCCTGGAGCCGGCAGCAGCCGGTCGAGCGCCGCCCGCTGCTCATGCTTGCCGGACATGGCCAGCGTTTCGAGCAGTTCAGGCTGTGCGTCGAAATAGTCCTCGATGATCGCCTTGTTGCGCCCGGTAACGAAAACGATGTGCTCGATGCCGGCCTCGCGCGCCTCATCCACCGCATACTGCACGACAGGCCGATCGACGATGGTCAGCATCTCCTTCGGCATGGCCTTTGTCGCGGGCAGGAACCGCGTTCCCAAGCCTGCCACGGGAATGACCGCTTTTCTAACTTTGCGCATCGAGAAGATCCTTATGCTGAAAACTGTTTCTTCGGGATGATCCCCGCCCCTTTGAACGAGGCGGGTAGAGGGTGTCAGGACGTCCGACCGGCCAGCCGGTCGAGACCGAGCCGTTTGGCGATGGGCATGCGCAGATGACCGACGGCGACAGGGTTGCGGAATGCAGCGCCGAGCGCCTTGAGAGGCGATCGTTCCTTGATATGCCGTACAAGCGACAGGAATGCGGCAGCGTCGCGTAGGTTGCGCTCGCGCCGCCTGAAGGCCGCAAGCCCGGCCGCATCCAGCCGATATGCACGGGCAAAGCCGACATCGGCCGCGATCATGGCTTCGACATGGCGCAGCTCGAGCACCCGCGAGATGGATCCCTCGGTGATGTGATAGATGTAACCAGGCTTTGGCTCGATCACGCATCTGCCGTTGGCGAGTGCTGCCGCGAGCAGCAGATAATCCTCGCCGATGCGCAGGACCTCGTCGTAGCGCAGGTTGTGCTTGTCCAGGAAACGCCGCTCGAAGGCCGGCTTCACATAGCCGTAGTTGAAGGTGGATTTGAACAGCATGTTGCCGTCGATGAAGGCGGCCAGCGACAGTTCCGGCGTCCTCGACAGGGCCGCGGGCGCGAACATCGTGCGGCGGCGATCGCCCGCCCGGGCGATCTCGAGATTGTCGATGGCAATCGATGCGCCCGCCTTCTCGGCCCGCACGATCATGCGCGCCATCCGGTCCGGGAGGACAGCGTCGTCGGCATCGAGGATCGCCACCCAGCGCCCTCTCGCCGCTTCCAGCCCGGCGTTGCGCGCTCCGCCGGGGCCGCGATTGGCGTCGAGCGGCACTAGGCGCACACGCTCGTCGCCAATGCCCTTAGCGACGTCGCGGGTGAAATCGGTCGAGCAGTCGTCCACGACCACCACTTCGACGCTGACGTCTTCCTGGGCGAGCGCGCTGCGGACGGCGCGATCGATGGTGAGATCGGCATTGAAGGCAGCGATCACGAAGCTGACGTCAGGTTCCAATTCCAGCTCCATGCTCGGGCGCAGCTCCGCCATATTGCTCGAGTTCCCGAACGCCCGCCAAACCACCGATGACTCCGACATGCATGATGCCGCGCAGCGCGTAACGGTTGCGGCGTGCTGCAGAGAAAGCCGACAGGCCGGCGGCCAGGAAGCAGTAGCCCGCCTTGGTTCCAGCGAGCACGATGTTCCTGGCGGCTGCCGCGGCGCCCTGGCCAGCAAGGAGATGCCCGTGGGTCTGGCCCGCCCGAAAACGGCGCCGGGCCAACCAGGAGAGGCGCGCCCGACCGGGCGGCACGATCTCGTGCACCCAAGCTTCCGGCGCGTAGGCGATCTTGCCGCCGGCGGCATGGAGACGGGTGAAATATTCGGTGTCCTCGCCGCCGGAACGTCCGCGCGCCAGGCTGAAACGGCGACCGGCGACGCGTGACGAGGAACGCCGCAGCAGGACGTTGCAGGTATAGCCGGTGCGGATCTCGCCGCGCACCCAGACCGGTAAAGTCGAATGGAAATCCCCGTCGCGCATCCAGCGCGGCGCGCCGGCGAGGTAACGCGCCTCGACCGGCCCCAGCACGGCATCCGCACCGCTCGACGATGCCGTGGAGACCAGCTCGGCCAGCCATTGCGGGGACGCGGTCTCGTCGTCGTCGATGAAAGCCAGCATGTCGCCGCCGCCCGCATCGAGGCACGCATTGCGGGCTAACGAGATGTTGGCTTCGGGGCAATGCACATAGACGATCGGAAACGGCATCTCCGGTTCGAGCCGGGCGACCAGTTCGCGCGCGCTCGGGGTGGCGTCGTTGTCCGCCACGATGACCTGCACCCGCCAGTCCGGCCGGAGTTCGAGCGCGGCAAGCGAGCGCAAAGTGTCGGCAAGCTCCGCCCTGCGGAACGTGCAGACACCGATATCGATCCGCAGTTCCGCAGGTCTGTTGCGGTGAGCAGTCATCGCCCTGCCCGCTTCGTCTTGCCGGAGGAAAACAACTGAAGCCAGAAGCCCAGCGACCACGCCAGATGCATGACCATCGCAGAGAAACCGGCCAGCATTCCATCTGGATTGCGTTGTGCGATCGCCATCAGCGCTCCGTAACCGAGACAGATCAGCGCCCACAGCGATGCGGGCACGATCGCCGTCCAATGCAGAAAGGCCAGCGAGGTTCCCGCGACGACCGGAAAAACCATCAGAGGCAACATCTGCCTGACCTTCGGGATCATCCCGTGCTTGAGCATGTTGCGCGCCCTGCCCCGACCATAACCGACATATTGCCGGAACAGCCCCGACACCGAAGCGCGCGGATAGTAGGTCATGATTGTCTTGCCGGTGAGCCAGATGCGGAACCCGGACTTGCGCAGCCGATAGTCGAGTTCGGCATCCTCATTGTGGGTGAAGCTCTCGTCGTAACCGCCGACTGCGCGGAAGGCGTCGACCCGCATCAGGGCGTGATGACCGTGATCGGTCCAGACGCCTTCCGAAGCACCGTGCCGGTGCGGCGAGCCGCCATTACCGAGCCGCGAATTCTGCGCGGCTGCGACCGCCCTCTGGAAAAACCCGAACCCCTTCGTGGCCATGGCGACCACCACCGAATCGGCGCCGGTGCGGACAGCCTCCTCGACCAGACGGTCGCAATAATCGTCGGGATAAGCGCCATGCGCATCGACGCGGATCAGGTACTCGCAGCCCTCGCCATGACGCTCGACGGCGAGGTTCACCGCCGCGCTCTGGATGCGATTGGGGTTGTCGAGCGGCACGATTCGCGCATTGCCGGCCGCCTTGCCCTCGACGATCCGCCGGGTTCCATCCGTGCTTCCGCCGTCGGCGACGACGATCTTCGCGTCGATCCTTTCGGCTGCCGGAGCGAACTGGTCGAGCAACCCGCCGATATGGGCCGCCTCGTTCAGGCACGGCACCACGATCAAGACTTCCGGCAGGGCCTCTGGTGACTTCTCTTCCGCTGTTCCCATCTCGCTTCCGTCTTGCATCAGGCGGCCGCCCCGATCGCGGCGCCACCGGTCCGGAGGGCTGCCAGCGCGCGCAGCTTTCCTACAAGCATGCGGCAATCGTCGATACCGCAGATCCAGGTTCCGGGATCAATTGATGTGACGCACTGTTTCCGAGCTGCGTAGCCCGCTTCGTCCATCGTCCCGAGCATCGCTTGAAGGGCATCCGTCGTCGCCTCCGAAAGCAGCAGGCCGCAGCCCTGCGCCTCCAGGAACTTGCCTGTTTCGGTCCCGCGCATGGCGATCGGCACGCCGCCGTGACGGCAGCCCTCATAAAGGCGGTTGGGCAGGAGCCACTTCGAATTCTGTCCCTCCTCGAAGAAATCGATGGCCCAGACGAAATGCACGTCGCCGTAGATTGCGGGCAGGTCGTCGGGGTTCCGATAGGGGCCGAGAAACGACAGATAGGGCTCCCCGGCGACTTGACCATCGAAGTCGGCGAATTCGCTGTAAGCGGGACGGCCGCGCAGCACGACCTCCACCGAGCCGCCCATTGAACGTGAGAAGGCCGACAGGAGTTCGAGTGACCGCCGGCATCGGAGGGCGCCGAACCAGCCGATCCTCCAGGGCGGGCCCGCGCGGCGTGGCGCGGCGGGCTCGTCCCGCCCGGCAGGTTCGGCGAGTTCCAGAACCTTGTTCTCCACGAGCTCGATCGGAATCGCGGGATCGAGCACTCGCCTGAGATGCTCTTCGACGAAGGCCGGCGAACTGGTCACCAGCATCCCCACATCACGACTGAAGAACCGCTCTGCCCCGCGCATCGCCGCACCGACCGCATCGGACCGCAGCAGAAGACGATGGATGTCGAGACATTCATAAACGACCGGCACAGCCCCACCGAAGATCGAGACCGCTCGCTTGGCCAGCGCCAGCATTTCGAGATTGCGCGCGACGATGACGTCGGGCCGCCTCACACCCCCGAGGGACGAACCTATTCCTGCCGCGGCCCTTACTACGGCACTGAGTCGCTGTACGAACCGGCCATCCTGCGTGAGACCCAGTTCGATTGGGGTCAGCCCCTCGATCGAGAATACGGGGTCGCCACGACGGAAACCCGCCAGCGTGACATCAGCCCCGCCGGCCCGCAACATCCGCACCCGGCGACCTACCGCCGGATCGGAAAGATCGTGGACAAGATACAGTACGCGCAGCATCGACAAACCGCAGCTATCGCGGCGCAGGCGCCGAACCAATTGCCGACGCCGTTCCATCTCTTTGTTCTAGCATCCGTTTCCCCGAATTCGGTTGCCAATGCCCAGCCTGCCCGACCCGGAAGCTAGTCGAGCCTCCGTTGCGCCGCAACAATTCTGGTGCAATGCAGCATTTCACCTCGATCAAGTTTTGCTTCGCAACGAAACATGACGGCAAGACCAACCCTATTCCAGCTTGCAGACCACGGATTCGGGAAACTGGCAGGGCTCGCCGAGGCCGGTAAATGCGACGCGATCGATCTCCATGGTCAAGGGCTGACCGGGATCATTGAATGGGCCGAGCCATTCGGTGAAGGTGTCGCTGCCCCAGAGGCTCAGGAAGATTTTCGACGGATGGCTGGGTATTTTCGCGGGGTCGTCGAGCGTGTGGACGAGTTCGCCGTCGATGTACCAGCGGATGCGATCCTTTTCCCAGACGAAGGCGTAGTCGTGGAAGTCCTTGTCGGCGCCGCCGGGTACCGGGACGAGCTTCTCATTGTTGCCCTTGGCTCCGACATAGCTGTTGAGCTGCACCTTTGACGGGTCCCTGGTCAGGACCTCGAAATCGATCTCGTCATGCGGCTGCTTGTCGACGGGCCCGATGAAGCTGAAGAAGGCGGCGTTGAGGCCGGAGCCCACCGGGGTCCGGAAGCGCGCCTCGTAGACCCCGTAGCCGAAGCGCTGTTTCGTCTGGACCTCGCCGCAGACATAGTCGCGATCCTTGAAAGTGCGCTTGGTGAAGCCGAGCGACAGCAAGCCATCGGCGACCTTCACCTCGCTCTTCGACCAGGTGCAGTTCTGGTGTTTGCCGTTGGCCCAGCCGTCCGACACATACCACCTTGCGGATCCGAGCTTGTCGAAATTCTCGACGAAGGACTGCGGTGTGTCCTGGGCGAAGGCTTGGCCCGCCATGCACCAGAACAGCGCCGGACCGGCGACCGCGGCGGACCACCAGCAGGATTTCAGGCGCGGCGAGGAGAACGACAATGGCATCGGCTTCGCTCCGATTTGGCTGCGTCCTCCCAACACAGCGGGTTGGCACCCCACATGCCCTGTCCGGGCAGTTGCGGCGGCTGATGGCAGTGCGTCATTCGGCCTTTGCAGGCCCTTCGGCATCGATGCCGTTGGCGTCGACGAACTGCTGAACGAACTGGCGGCATTCCTCCATGAACACCATCTGCCTGTTCAGGAATGCGATGCGACGCTCGCAGGAACGAAGCGTCTCGGTAAGGGAGGCAATCCGCTCGGAGTCGCTCGCCGGGGCAGCCTCATTGTCCATCGCTTCGACCAGGAACGCAGCGTCGGCTGCCACGGTCCCGTAACGCTTTTCGAAGCCCGTCTTCTCGCGGTCCATTTCGCCCGATACTTCGGCGATGAGATCACGGATGCGCTGGAATCGCATCGTATCGGTCTGCCGGTCGCGATCGGCGCTCCTGGTCTTGAAGCCGAAGACGGATCTCATCGCGAGGCCCTCGCTGATTGTCCTGCCGTCAAACGACCCCGCCGGGCCGCTCCCGACTCCGGTCGGCCGCGACTGTGGCCCCACACTTTGTCGGTAATGAGGGCAGCATGGATCGCGCCATGGTTTCTGGCAAGGCACTCTTCTGGATATGGTCCCGAACGCAGGGCCGTCATGCGGTTTCACCCTCCAGCAGGTAGCGAACCGTGCTGACGGGAGCCTGCGGCCCGCGCAGACCGTCGAGCTTGTCGCGAGCGATACCCGAAGCGATCGCCGGCAGGTCGGCGGGATGGCGCAAGCCGGGGGCGGCTGCGCCTCGAAGTCCACGACCGGCCTTCACGTCGAGGAAAAGGCGCAGGCGATACTTGTCGCGGACATGGCGTTCATGGCTGCGCAAGAGCCTGGCCGCATCGGCCGGCAGGCCCGGCAAGGCAAGCAGCGACAGGTCGGCATCGGCGAGCCGCCCGAGGTCTTCGGTCCGGTGACGGCCGCTGAGGGAATCGGCGCGAACCGTGGCCCCATAACCGCAGGTATCGACGAGCTTGAAGCGGGCTCCCGCGGCGAGCGCGCGCACATAGAGCTCGTAGTCTTCGCCGAGACGCAGCCGCTCGTCATAGCGCAGGCCGGCCGCCGCCAGGAATTCGCGACGAATCACCGGCTTCAGGAAACCCAGTTCGCCCCGCCGCCGGCCGCGTTTCGATATGTTGCCGGCCACGAATTCCGCGAGACCAAGGAACCTCGGATTCGGACGGAAGGCCGGAACCTGCGGTTCGCCGGCGCCTTCCGCGACAAAAGCGATGTTGTCGGCCACGAGATCCCAATCCCGCGAGGCGAGCAGTCGGCCGAAACGGCCGCGAAGGAAGAAATCGTCGGCATCTAGAATGGCCAGGAAGGGCGACTTCGACTCTGCGAAGGCTACGTTCCTGGCATGAGAGGGCCCGCGATTCTGGTCGAAGCGGATAACCGCCAGCCTGCCGCTGCCGTCGTCGGCCCGCGCCACCGCCTCGGAGGTTCCGTCGGTCGAGGCATCGTCGACCACGATCACCTCGCCCACCTCCGGCTCGCGAAGCGCCGACGCGATCGCCGCCGCGATCGTGCCGGCAGCGTTCCTGGCGGCGATGACGACGCAAACAGGTCGGTCGGTCATATGGAAGCTCGCGTGCTGCAGCTGCGAAGGGAACGATGCACGACCAAATGCGGTCCGTAAAGACGATATCCAGACATGACGCATAGATCAGTCATTCGGCGGAGCGAGTTCAAGCCGGCGATGATTCACGAAATATGTTGTAATGTTTCCTACAAATAACGTGATGAAATATTTTGTGACGTACCTCGAAAGGTGCATCCAGGGCGATCGAAAGTGCGGCAGCGCCTGCGTCAGGCGCACCTCGTATGCTTTGTGCATACC
>VFQN01006774.1_pt1 | contig 12817 bp, 8 predicted proteins | sample 3512371 | NCBI WGS metagenome assembly VFQN01 (sample SAMN10412370, study PRJNA504923) | tailings metagenome | isolation source: Replicate 2 from Balatoc abandoned mine | place: Philippines: Itogon, Benguet | collected 2017-08-28
GGTGACGAACCGGGCCTTGTCCGAGATGAGGAACATCAGGGCGTTGGCGATGTCCTCCGGGCTGCCCCGGTATTTCAGCGCCTGATGGTCGAGCAGAAAGGCCACGTAGGTCTCGATCTGGTCCGCCCAGACCTCCTGTTCCAGGGGCGTCGGGATCGCACCCGGGCTGATGCAGTTCACCCGGATGCCGAACCGGCCGAGCTCGCGCGCCAGGGAGCGGGTCAGCCCGAGCAGCGTCCCCTTCGAGCCGACATAGGCGGTGAAGTTCTCCCAGCCGCCATTGAGGGTGACGGTGGTAATGTTGACGATCTGGCCCCAGCCCTTGCGCTTCATGGACGGCACGGTCGCCTGGGCGATCGCCACGCAGGCCGTGGCATTGATGTCATGGACGCGCTGCCACTCGGCGAGGTCATAGGCGTCGATCGCCTTGAGCGGGTTGATCGCGGCATTGTTGACGACGATGTCGATGCCGCCATGGCGCGCGTCGAGATCGGCCACCAGTTCCTTGGTCGCCTGCGGATCGGCGAGGTCGCAGGCGACCCAGACCAGCTCGCCTGCACCCGGTGCCAGCCGGCCGCGCAGCTCGTCGACGGCCGCCTCGCCCTTGACGTCGAGCATCAGGACCCTGGCACCTGCTTCCGCAAGCGACTTCGCTTCCGCGATGCCGAGCCCGCCGGTGGCACCCGTGACCAGGGCCGTGCGGCCTGCATGTTCCATTGCCGGGCACTCCATCGCTTGGACTGACGCTGTGGCCGGAACCTAGGTCCGCCGCCAGCGTCGAATCAAGGCAGGAGGCTGGCTCCCGCTCCTGAGCGACGCCCCGGCTCAGCCGGAACGCGCCGAGCGCTGCGTAACCAGCAGCCCCCGGCGAAAGCCCGACAGGTCGGCTTCGCGCAGCCAGGCGGGAATGGCCATCGAGGCGATCGCGGCCACGGCCAGGACGATGCGGGTTCCCTGGCTGAAGGGGCCGGCCGCATGATCCAGGGCCATCACCGCATAGACCACCAGCACATGGAAGACATAGACCTGCAGGGAATGGCGGCCCAGCAGGCGCAGGAACGGCGTGGCGAACAGGCGCAGCAGCAGTTCGGCGAACCCGCGCAGCCTGTTCTCCAGGGCGCGCGGGCCGGCGATCAGCAGCCAGGCCAGCACGTAGCCGGTCGCCGCGAAGTTCAGCAGATAGACCAAGCTGAACTCGCCGCGATTGGTGATCGTGACGAACCGGTCCCAGCTGGCGCCCGGCAGGAAGCCGAACGTCCAGCCCAGCCGGTACGTCATGAAGAACAGGAAGAAGGCCAGGGCTGCCGTCAGCAGCGTCCGCCGCTCCGGATGGAACACCTCGCCCCAGGCGATCTTGCGCGTGCTGGTGAGCGCTCCCATCACGAGGCCGGCCATGAACACGACCTGCCATGCGAACACGTTGAAATGGTTGCGCATGGCAAGACCCGGCGTCATCCGCCCGAGTGCCGCATCGACCGCTGCCCCGAGCGGAAGGTGCAGGCCCAGTTGCACCGCCAGCCAGGCCACGCCGGAAGCGACGGCAACCAGCGTCCAGCGTCCCTGGATCACCAGGTACACCAGCGGGGGCGCCACCAGCAGGTAGGCGATGTACTGGGGCAGGATGTCCATGTAGGTCGGCTGGTGGACCAGCGTCACTGCGGCGAGGGTCGAGGCGCGGCCGGGCCAGGCGATCGCCCCCATCCAGCTTTCCCAGGCCACGCCCAGGGCCGGCGCCAGCCGGACGGTCAGCAACAGGGCGAACAGGCAGAACAGCGCGTAGAGATAAAGCTCGGCGGCCCGGTGCCAGATCCGCTTGGCGCCGGCGGCGAAGCCCTCGCGGGCCATCCGCTTCGCGTACACCATCCCGATCAGCAGGCCGGACAGGAAGACGAAGCCCTGGGCGTCTTCGACGAAGCCCAGCTCCGCATGGTTCACATGGACGAGGATCAGGCCACCCGTGAAGTAAAGGTGGTTCAGCATCATGAAGACGAGAAAGTAACCTCGCAGTCCATCGAGAACCTCAAGCCGCCGCATCTTCACCGCCTTCATCCGGTGCCGGGATCGATCCCAGCCTAACGCACCGGCCCAACCGACGGCCTTTTGCCGCTCCCACCGGTACGAGCCAGATAAGGGCGGAGAACCGTCCAGGTTCCACCCCACATCTGCGTGAATGCTTTACCTGAACGGAAATTATGAACCCCGCCATCGATCTCCATGCGGCAGAAAGATCACAGTCCTGCGCCTGATGAAGGTGAAAGGGAACCTTTGGCCGATTCATGCCATGCGGCGTGTCCGTTTCATGTCCCATGCGTAAGGAGACTGGCAGCCTGCCGTTACCTTTCTGCTGGAACGAAACTACATGAGAACGATGTTCGTTGCGGCCATGCTTTCGCTCGCCCTCGGTACCGCGGGCGCCAGGGCCGATGCCGCTGCCTGTGACGCCCCGGCCGGCGTGTGGGGACCGTTCGCCCCGCTTCCCCAGGTCATCCGGCAGCTGGGCGAGCGGCGCTCGCTGGTCGTGGTTGCGCTGGGCTCGTCCAGCACCTACGGGACCGGCGCCACGAGCCGGGAGCGCAGCTACCCCGCCCAGCTCGACACCATCCTGCAGGCAAGGTTCCCCCAGGCCGACATCCAGGTGATCAATGCCGGCGTGGGCGGCGAGACCGTGGCGCTGAACTTGGCGCGGCTCGACCGGGACGTGCTCGCGCACCGGCCCGACTTGGTGATCTGGCAGGTCGGCACCAACGACGCCTTCCAGAAGAAGAGCATCCAGGAGGTCTATGCCGGCATCCGGACGGGCATCGCGCGGCTCCGGGCAGCCGGCGCGGAGGTGGTGCTCATGGAGGCGCAATACTTTCCCGACCTGCCGGATACCGACGCCCAGAAGGCCGCGCGCGCCATGGTCCGCAAGGCGGCGCAGGACGCAAACGCCGCCTATCTGCCGCGTTACACCCTGATGCGGCACTGGATCGAGGCGCACGCGTTCTCGCCGGCGACGATGATCGGCCGGGACAAGATCCACATGACCGACGCCAGCTATCGCTGCCTGGCCGAGCGGGTGGCCGACCTGTTCCCGCCATCCTCCCAGCCGCAGGGGCTGGTCAGCGCCTCGGCCGCACCGGCGGCCGGTGCAGGCGATGGGCCGCAATTGCTGGCGCACTGAGGAGCACCGGCCGCCTCACGAGGTCGTGGGCGCGGCGTCGCCGTGGATGGCGGGACAGCCCTCATGCTCGGTGGGTTCCCGATCCCAGGTGAAGGCCATCATCCGGCTGCCCTTGGGCAGCTCGACCGGGTCGGCCTTCTGGACGATCAGGTCGGCCATGGCGTCGTCCAGCATCGGGTCGTGGCGCCAGCGATAGATCGAGGTGATGATGATGCCCCGCCGGTTGCAGGCCATCAGCTTCTCCAGCGACGGCGGCTTGCTGATCAGCGGCCGGCCGGTGCGGGTATCCCGGGAAAATTCCGGCGCCTCGACCCGGCCGATCGCGCCTGCCCGCTCGCCGATCCGGCTCTTGCTGATCAGGACGTCGTAGGAGCCCAGGAAGTAGAGCGCTTCCAGCTCCGAGCTGACCAGAACCACGTCGGCGTCCTTCATCAGCGGTTCCAGGACCGGCTTGGCCAACTCCCAGCGCGGCGGGGGCCGCTCCGGCGGAATGGTGATGTCCGCCAGCATCAGCGGCGTCCGGATCGAGGCGGCGTTGGCGGCGATCAGCCAGATGACCGCGACCGCCACAGCCGCGCGCACCAGTCCGGCGCTGCGCCGCCCCGGCAGGACCCGCGCCATCACGATGCCGGCATGGTCGCGGTAGTAATGGACCAGCCGGCTCAGCACCGCGGCCACGCCCACGCCCCAGACGATGAACAGGAACGGCATGGCGTAGAAGATGTAGCGCAGGTCCTTGGCACCGGCGAAGCTGTGCAGCACGATCGCGACCGCGAACACGCTGCCCGCGAAGAAGGTGACCCGCCCGCGCGCCACCAGGCCCACGATGAACAGGACCGGCAGGAGGGTCCACAGGGTCGGGTAATAAAGGATCAGCCAGACATGGTAGAAGGCGACGTCGTTGGCGTTGCTTTCCGACCAGAGCGGCGTGGCCCGGTACATCCGCAGCGCGACGTCGAGCTTGCCGGTAATGGCGCCCGCCGCCACCACCAGCGCCGCCAGCAGGAGCAGCCCGCCCAGCACCGCCCAGCGCCGCGAGGCCGGGACGTCGCGGCGCAGGAACCAGGGGCCGCACAGGTAAAGGACCGCCCAGGTGCCAAGGCCGACGATGCCGATGAAGGTGGTGACCTGGAACATCAGCGCCACGGCCATGGCGACCACGATCCCGGCCCCGCGCGCCGCCATGCCGAGGGCCGAGCGGGGTCCGGTCACCAGGTCGTGGACCAGCAGCGCGCCCGCCAGGAAGGCCAGCCCGTGCACGCCGTAGAAGCGGGCGAACTGGGCGATGTCGACCGCGAACGGCGACACCGCGAACATGCCGGCGCCGATCGCCGCCGCCAGCAGCCCCGCTTCCCGGCGCATCCAGGCGAACAGGATCGCGCTCATCAGGGCGACGCAGACCACCGAAGGCAGGCGCGCCACCCAGAGCTGCTCGCCGAGCAGGCCGAACAGGCCGGCCACCACGCGGGTGAACAGCCATGCGCGCGTGTAGACGCCCTCGGCGATCGCGTACTGGCCGGTCGCCTCGTAGCCGCGCGCCGCCAGCACATGGTAGAGCTCGTCGAAATGCGGCGGCTTGTCGAGGTTGATGGCGTAGAGCGCGCAGCAGAACAGGAACAGAAGAACCGGCACCAGCGGGCCGGTGCGCCAGGAAGTCATGGGATCAGCCTTCTCGTCATGACCGTCCCCCCAAAATCTCACGATAAAATGCGACTAGTCGTTCCGCCTGGGTCGCCCAGTTGAAGGTGGAGACGATGGCCTGCCGGCCCCGCTCGCCCATCTCCCTGGCCTCGTCGGGATGCCGGTGCAGCCAGAGGACCGCGTCTTCGACGGCCTTCGGATCGGCCGGGTCCACGCACAGGCCGACGCCATGGCCCTCGATGAGCTGTTTCCAGACCGGGAAGTTCGAGGCCAGGATCGGGATGCCCGCCGCCATGTACTCGAAGAACTTGGTCAGTTCCTTCTCGCGGTAATGCCCGGTGTCCGGCATAACCGCGAGGCCGCAGGTCCATGGCTGCCGGTAGGCCGCCAGGATCGTCGGAAACGGCAGCTTCTCGCCGAGCCCGGTGAAATGCAGCCGGCCGACCCCTTCCCCGGCCTGCTCGCGCATCTTCGCCGCCAGGTCCAGGGGCGTGATGCCCACCAGATGGACCTCGGCATCCGGCATGCGCCGCGCCAAGTCGGCATAAGCGAACGCGCCGCGCTCGGCGTTCAGCCCGCCGGTATAGAGCATGCGCGGCGTGGCCGGCGGTTCGGCCGCCTTGCCGGCCAGCATCGCCGCGAACTGCTCGAGGCGAGGATAATTCAGGACCGGCACGGCTTCCGGGAAGCGGCGCGCGTAGTACCGCTCCGCGATCACGGTGCGAAACGCGCGCCGCGTCGCCCGCTCCACCAGGTAGTAGCCGGTGGCCACCACCCTTGCCGCAGGCCCGGACAGGTAGGGCGTCTTGTCGAGGATCGAGGTATAGTAGTCCTCGTGCACGTCGAACACGACCGGCTTACCGGCCGCGCGCAGCCGCAGGGCCGGCATGATCAGTTCCGGGTCGTGGAACTGGTAGAGCGCCGCGTCCTCGGCCAGCCCGCGCGCGATCACCGCCCGGGTGGTCTTTAGGATCCGCTCGCGCCGGCCGCGCGGCTTCGGCACGGTCAGGATGCGCACGCCCTTCTCGACCCGGTCGCCGCCGTCATCGGGCACGACCAGGGCGATGTCGAAGCCGGCCTCGGCCAGCGAGACGCATTCCTTCTCGAAGATCCGGTTGTCGAGCGCGTGGTGCACGGAGGTGAGGTGCACGACCTTGGGCTTGGTCGACGGCATGACGGGCGAAGCAGGGGTGGTGGTCAAGCTGCTCAATGTCCCGGCCTGGCCCGAGCGGTGCTGCCCGCTTCTTCCAACAGGTCAGGCCGCCCAGCTGCTGCGCCGGGCGCGCGGGAAATCGAAGCGAGGATCATGGAACAGCCCGTGGCAGGTCGAACGGATTGACGGCGGGGAAAATGCCAGGGGCAGCCCCCTGAGCGCAAGGCGCGCGGGCGGGTTCCTGGTCACCATGCCAGGAGGCGCGGCCCCAGGATGCGCCCGAGCAGGCTGCTGATCAACAGGGCAGGCAGGTACCAGGCCGCCAGATAGACCGGGTCGTCGTTCGGGCAATGCAGCGCATAGGCCGACGCCGACACGGCACCCGCGGTGAACCCCGCCAGCAGGCCGGCACGCGGAAGGTCAGTCGGCGCCCGCCGGCGGGCGGCCCAGGCGATCGCGTAGAGGCCCGGCAGGGAGAAGAGCGGGATCAGGACGAGGCAGAACGGGGTATCCCAGCGCCAGACCGCCGTGTCCGGCGCCTGCCGGATCTCGGCCAGGGCCGCGGCGACCATGCAGGCGACCGCGACCAGCGGCAGCAGCGGCCGCAGCCCCAGCCCGCCATCCGGCCGGAGGCCGCGCAGCAGCGCCGGCAGCACGAGCAGGACGAGGCTGACGGTGAAGGCGAGTTTGCCCAGGACGTCGACGCCCAGCAGCAACGGCACCGGCCGCAACCCCAGCAGGCCGGCAGTGAGCGCCATGGCCGCCAGGAACCCGGCCGCGATCGCCCCGGCCATCGCCCAGGGGCCGGAGCGGTCCCAGGTCTCGTCCTTGGCGAGCAGGTCGATCAGGTCGGCGGTCTTCACGCCCTCAGTCCTCCTTCGCCCGCACCAGCAGGGCCAGCCGCTTCAGGCCGCGATGCACACCCACCTTGATCGCCGAGACCGACATCCCGCTGTGCACCGCCGCGTCCTGCACCGACATGCCGTCGAGCTTGGTGAGCTCGATCGGCACGCGCATCTGGCGGGGCAGCGTCGCGATCAGGCGGCTGACGTCCAGGGCGGCGGTCGCTTCCTCGGGATCGGTTTCCGCCGGCAGCTCCGCCAGATCGTCGAGATCGACCCGGATCCCTTCGCTGCGGCGCCGGCGCAGCGCGTCGATCATCCGGTAGCGGGCGATGGCGAAGAGCCAGGGGCCCACCGGCTCCCCCGGATCATAGGTATGGCGCTTGGCGTGCACCGCCAGCAGCGTGTCCTGCACCAGATCCTCCAGATCGCCCGCAGCGCCGGGCGGCAGCCGGCGCCGGAGGAAGGCCCGCAGGCGGCCCGCCGCCTCGGTCAGGAAGTCCCGGTAGGCGGCCTGGTCGCCGGCGAGCGCCGCATGCATCAGCCGGTCCAGCCGCTCGCCCCGATCCGCCGCCATTTCCACCGTTCTCTACGTGCCGCGTGGCGGCGAGGTTACGCGGTTCATGCGCCAGGAGAACAGGGCGCGGCACGGCGCATCCTCAGGCCGGCACCTTGCCGTGCAGGATCACGTGCCGGCTGAGCAGCCAGTTCAGCCCATAGTTCAGGCTCATCGCGACGCTGTAGATCAGCAGCGTCGCTTCCGGGGACAGCCCGAACGCCCAGCCGGCCAGGAACGCCAGCAGGGTGATCGTCATGTTGCCGACGTCCCACCACAGGTTCAGATCCTGCCGGCCGAACATCGCGAGCGTCTGGTTGATCGGGTAGATCACGAACTGGGCGAAGTACATCACCGCCAGGATCTGCAGCTGCACGCCAGCGTCCCGCCAGCTTTCCCCGAACACGACCGCGAAAAGATAGGGCGCCGGGACCGCCACCGCGACCATGCCGAGCAGGCCCATCCAGCTCAGGTGGAAGCTGGTCGCCTTGAACAGGCGCAGCATCGCGGCCCGGTCTTCCCGTGCCAGGCGGGGCGCAGCACCCAGATAGGCTTGGCCGATGCCCATGCCGACCAGCCGGACCGGCGCCAGGACGATGCGCTGCGCCAGGCCGAACTGCCCGGCAACCACGGGGCCGTACAGGATCGCGAGGAACACCGCCGGCAGCATCTTCGCCGAGGTGTTGAGCAGGAGCGAGGGCGTCAGGAGCAGGGGAAAGCGGCGGTGGCGGGCGAAGGCCGCCCGAATCGCCGGCCACTGCGTGGTGCGCAGCAGGCGGCGGTCCTGCGCGTCGAAGCTGCGCACGAAGTTCAGCACGCCCGCCGGCTGTCCGAACGCCTGCCCGAGCACCAGCCCGCCGGGACCGCGCACCAGCCAGCCCTGGAGGAGCTGCCAGGCGACCTGGAAGGCGAACTGGACGATCTTGCTGAGTGCCACGGCCGAGAACGCGTGGCGGCGCACCGCCCAGAGGTTGGTCGCGTTGTAGACGGCCATGCCCAGCGTGCCGATCGGGATCGCCCACAGGAGCGGGCGCAGCCCCGGCACGTTCGCCACCTCGATCAGGTAGTCGCCGCCGGCCAGCACCGCGACAGCGACCAGCACCGTCGTGGCCGCACCGGTCAGAAGTGCCGCCAGGAAGGTGGCCACCGCGTCCTCGTCCCGCTCGTCCAGAGGGATGGCCGTCTCGTAGCGGAGATTGGTGACCGCACCGGTGATGGAGACGATCGCGGTGAAGACCGCGAGCACGCCGAAGTCGCCCGGCGTGTAGAGCCGGGTCAGAAGCGGCGTGGCGGCGATCAGCAGGGCCTGGGCTGCGAGCGTGCCGAGCGTGACGACGAGCGCGTTGCGGGCAAGCCCGCCATTCTTGAAGCGGGCGATCAGACGAGCTGGCACGGGTGTGGGCGGCCTTCGGTGGCTGGCGAGAACGGTGCCGTCATGCCATGGGCCGGAGGCCGCGGCGAGCCCGCCCGGCGCCGCTGGTACGCCCGTGTCGCGGTCATCCGGCAGCATTCCATCACGATCCGGTGCGGGCCGGGGGCGACACGCGGCCGGGGCCGCGCCTTGCGACGCGGCCCCGGCCTGATCTGACAGCGGCGTGGTCAGGAGATCCGGAGCGCCACCGGCAGGTCCATGTCGGTACGCGCCTGGGTGCCGAGGCTTTCCGAGGTGAAGCTCCAGCCGGCCCAGCTAGAGCCGCTATTGGTGCTGTATTCGGCATAGCCGGCATTGACCATGTTGCGGTCCTTCATGCCGAACGAGGTGCCGCGCTGGGTGGCGCCGAACCAGTAGTTGCCGGAACTGGCCGAGAAGCGGACGAGGTAGGTCTTGCCCTTGCTGAGCGTGCGCGGCTGAGAGAACGACCTGAACTGCCAGGGCACCGCATTGTCGTAGCGGGTGCTGGTCACGATTTGGGTGGCCGGGATGCGGGCATCCTCCAGGATCGTGCCGGCCGAGGCGTCGATCAGCTGGCAGATCAGCTCGCTGGGCGAGCCCCCGGACTTGCGCACCCGCAGCCAGACCCCGTCCACGGTGCGGTTCTCGTCCAGGATCGGCAGCCGCTGGCGCGCCATGAACGCGCTGCCGATCTGCTTGTCGCCGCTGTCATGGGCGAAGATCCAGCCGATCCCGCACGCCATGCCGTCCGCATAGTTGAGCTCGAAGATCGGGCAGCGGTCGGTGCGGACGTACCAGCCGCCGGCGGTGTTCACCCAGAGATGCGCCATCACGTCACCGTGGAAGGGGCCCATCCGGCCGGTCCCGGCGGTCGGGATCGGCACCTTGGTGTGCAGCATGTTGACCGAGATCTCGTTGTCGCCGCTCGGGTCCAGCTGGATGAACACCAGGTGGTAGATCGTGCCGGCGGTGAGCACCGGGAAAGGTGCGAGGAACGGGATCTGGGCGAACCGGTCCGTGCCGATCAGGTTGCTGAGATTGGCGGTCCTCGCCAGGACGGTGTTGGTGGGAAAGCCGGTGGCCGGGTCGTTGGTGCGCAGCTCGATGCGGATCGTGCCGCCATTGCCGATGCTGTAGCCGACATGGCCGGTGGCGGTGTCGTAGCGCAGGGACGACACCTCGCCGCTCCGTTCGGCGGCGAAACGGAAGGCGGCCGGCTTGCCATAGCCGTAGCGGGTGTTGCCCACGGCTTCGGCATGGATGGCGCAGCCGAACAGCCGGTTGCGGTACGGCTTGTCGTCATTGGTCGATGGCGGCGCCAGGGCCACGTCCACCACCACCGTGCCGACGGAGGTGGCGTTCTGCGGGTCCTGCATCGTGTAGTTGAAGCTGTCTTCGCCCACGAAGCCGTTGGCCGGGGTGTAGACGATCTTGCCCGCGGAGATGACGGCCGTGCCGTTCAACGGCGCCGTCACCTGCCCGGACACCAGGCTGCGCGTGCCGCCTTCGGGATCGATGTCGTTGGCCAGCACGTCGATGGTGACCGCGGTGTTGCGCGCGGTGGCAGCACGGTTCGGCAGCGCGACCGGGGCCTGGTTGGCGGCGCCGAACGCATCCTCGCCGCCCAGGCCGTAAAAGGCGCCCGGGCGGCGCTGGTTGAGCTGCTCGGCCTTCAGCCAGTTGCCCGGCAGGGCCGAGGCGCGCAGGCGGACCTCGTCGATGGCGCCGTCCCACGACGTCACCAGGTCCTGCGAGGCACGACCGATCCGCAAGGGCCCGTTGCTGAAGCTGGTCGTGCCGGTGCGCACCGTCGTGCCGAAGGTGGGCGTGGTCGCCACGCCGTCCACCCAAATGTCCGGGTTCTCGCCCTGCCGCCAGGTCACCGCGAGCTGCTGGTTGCTGGTGCGCTGCACGTTCGACGCGCTCTCGATCCGGCTGCGTCCGTTGGTGAGCTGCTGCTCCACCAGGATGACGTTGGTGCCTTCCCCGGAAAAGCCGTCGGAGTCGTAGCGCAGGCAGAAGCCCATGGCGTCGTCCCGCCCCGTCACCGGGCCGACCGAGAAGATGCCGCGATCGCTGCCGGCCTGGTCGGCCCTGACCCATGCCTGGATGGAATAGGCGGACAGCGCGTCCAGGAAGGTCGGCAGGACCAGGGTGAGCTCGCTGCCGGCACCGGTGAAATCGCCGGCCTCGCCGAGCAGCGTGGTGGTGCCGACCCCGCTCCCCGTCAGGTCGCGGCCGCGGCCGGTGCGGTCGGAGGTGCCAGGCAGGTGGTAGACCGCCAGGTAGTCCTTCCACACCCCGGCGACGTTCTCTTCCGTGACCGTGAGGCCGGCCTTGCCGTAATAAAGGAAGATGGTGGTGTCGGCGGTGGTGGTCAGGCTCGGCACGCGCACCCAGGCGCGCAGGCTGCCGGCGGATGCGGAATAGGCTTCCGTCTCGTGGTCCAGGCGCACGCCAGCGGCGCTCTCGAACCGGATGTCCAGCCCCACCAGGCTTTCCAGCCGGCCGCCTGTGGCGGTCTTGGGCTTCAGCCAGTTGCCGCTCAGCTCCACCAGCATCGGGAAGTCGCTGAGCGAGCCCTCGCTCAGCGAGGTGCGCGGCACCACGATCCGGCGGCGGTAGCGGTAGCCATTATTGTAGGCCTGCGGTGCCGGATCGGCCTGAACCTGGACCGTGACGCTGCCGCTGCTCTCCGCCCCCTTGCTGTCGCTGATGCGGTAGGTGAAGGCATCGGAGCCGAGGAAGCCGGTGGCCGGCGTGTACACCACCCGCTGCTGGGCATCGACCGAGACCTTGCCGTTGGGCGGCAGGGTGACCGCGATCAGCCGGATCGCGTCGCCATCCGCGTCGGTGTCGTTGGCGAGCACCGGGATGGTGACGGCGTTGTTCATGTAGGTGCTGACCGTGTCGGCCACGGCGACCGGCGCCGCATTGGCCGCCTGCACCTGTACGACGACCCGGCCGGTCGCCGTGCCGCCCTTGCCGTCGGTGATCGTGTAGGTGAACTGGTCCGTCCCGGCGAAACCGGTGTTCGGCGTGTAGAGCAGCCGGTTCAGGCCATCGATGGAAACGGCGCCATTGGCGGGCATGGCGATGCCGGACAGCTGGATCGGGTCGCCATTGCCGTCGCTGTCGTTGGCGAGCACCGCGATCAGGACCGGCTGGTTCGGCGTGGTCGTGACCAAGTCGTCCTGGGCCAGCGGCGGCAGGTTGGCGGCCGCCACGGTGACCCTGACCTCGGCGGCATCCGAGCCGCCCTCGCCGTCGCTGACGGTGTAGGTGAAGCTGTCGACGCCGGAAAAGCCGACGTCCGGCTGGTAGGTCACCGTCATGTTCGGGTGGGCGGTGATGCTGCCATGGGCGGGCATCGAGATGCTGCTCAGCTGCAGCGCGTCCCCGTCGGGGTCGTTGTCGTTGGCGAGCACCGCGATGTTGACCATGGTGCCGGGTGCGGTCGCGGCGACGTCGTCGTTGGCGACCGGCTGGAGATTGTCGGCGCTGACCGTGATGGTGATCACCGCCTGTGCGCTGGCCCCGCTCGAATCGCCCACCGTGTAGGTGAACTGGTCGACGCCGGAAAAGCCCGCCTGCGGCGCATAGACCAGGCTGTTCGGCAGCGGGCCGGCGGACACGACGCCGTTGGCCGGCGAGGAGAAGCCCAGGAGGTTCAGCCCGTCGCCTTCGTCGTTGGCGAACGGCGTGACCGTGACCGGTTGGCCCGGCGAGGTTGCATATTGGTCGGATCGGGCGATCGGCATGACCAGGAACTCCAGCAATGGGTATGGAATCTAGGACTTCATCCTTACAGGCTTCCACACCTACTATAGGAATTTGATCTGGTCAATGAGAATCAGAATGGTCAGAGGCCGAACGCCGTCTCCTTGGCCCTCATGGCCACCCGATGCTATTCTGTCTCGTTCGCCTTCAGCCGACCGCGGTTGTGCCCGCGGCGACGAGCCACTTTTGCACGAACGAACCCAAGGACTAGGATTTGTTAATTTATATCAGTTATTTAATGACAAGCGTACTCGGCAGCAAAGCGTTCGCTCAGGCCTCCACACCCGCC
>VFQN01006775.1_pt1 | contig 12817 bp, 16 predicted proteins | sample 3512371 | NCBI WGS metagenome assembly VFQN01 (sample SAMN10412370, study PRJNA504923) | tailings metagenome | isolation source: Replicate 2 from Balatoc abandoned mine | place: Philippines: Itogon, Benguet | collected 2017-08-28
ACCACCTCGAACCTCGCCCCGCTCTGCCGGCTCCACCACCGCATGAAGACCCACGGCAACTGGACCTACGTACGCCGCTCGCGGACCAGGTTCGAGTGGACCGCCCCCGACGGCCGCACCCACCCGGTCGACCACACCCACACACGACGACGAACCCGCTGACCACACCCCACCGGCCACGGCCGGTGGGGCCACCGGCATGCCCGCAGGTCAGTGTGAACCGCCCGTCAGGACAGGGCGGCGAGAACGGCGGCGTAGGTCTCGTCGACCTGGCCCTCGACGGTGGCGATCGCGATCGCGGAGGGCCGCTCGATGAGGCGGCGCTCCAGGGCGGCGTGGTAGCGGGCCAGTTCGGCCTGGCCGCCGTTGGCGGCCACGACGGCGCGCACGATCTCGAAGCGTGGGTCATCGCCACCCGCCGCTCCGCGCCGGTGGAAGCGAGCAGCCGATGCCGAGAACGAGTCCATCAGGACGATCTCGACGTACTCGGCGCTGGCGTCGGTGGCGCAGGCCTCGAAGCGACCGAGTTCGGCCTGGTTGACGAGCAGTTGCGGCAGGACGACGTCGTGGCCGGTCGAGAGGTACGCCGCGATCATCGCCAGCGCCGCGGGCCGGACGAGCACACCGGTTTCGTCGAACGCGGAGTCCCAGCCTCCGATGAGGGTCCTGAGGACGTCGATGTCGCAGTTGAGGACGCCGGGGTGGTCGGCGACGTAGCGGCGAGCCAGCGTCGACTTGCCGATGCCGGGCGGACCGTTGAGGTGGATCAGCCGGCTCACGAAGCGCCACTCTACGGCCGACGGTCGGAGGGTCTTGACGAGCGGGGGCGGGGTACGCACCGTGGTTCGCATGTCGCTGACGGTGAGCTGCGTGCGCTGCTCCGCGCCGGTGATCGAGACGGACGACGGCTGGTCGTGCCCGGACCACGGGATCACCGGGCCGCTGTGGCGCGCGGAGGAGGCGTCGTACGACGGGTTCGTGGAGCACCTGCGGACGGCCGGAGCGTTCCCCACCTACGTGCCGTGGCCGCTGAGCCCGGGGTGGGCGGTGACGGACTTCGCGGTGGTGAGCGAACCGCAGGGCCGGACGACGGCGTCGCTGACGTGCGCCTCGGGGACGAGCGAGCTGGACGGACCAGTGGATGTGCTGGTGGTCGCGGAGGAGGCCGGGACGGGCCTCGGGGCGCGGTGTGCGGGGACCCGCCACACCGATCCCGGGCACGAGATCGGTGAGCGGGCGCCGTCGGCGCGGGTCCGGATCGGCGCCCAGCAGGTCAAGCTGTGGGACATCTCGACGAGCAGCAACGACGGCGAGTGGGACCGATCGGTGCTGGCAGGGGAGGCGGCGGGCCGCTGGCTCTGGATCGTGCTGCGGCCGGCCTCGGCGCTGCTGCTCTTCCGCGACGACTGGATCCTGCGGGACCTCTCGGGCGCGGGGCCACAGCTCGTCGAGCTCCCGTTCGGGGGGCACCGGCCAGGTTGGTGAGGCGTCAGCGCCAGGGCTCGCCGATCCAGCGCTGTACGCCGTCCGGCACCACCGCATCGGCATCCAGCCAGCGGTCGTCGAGTTGCCCCCGGCCCGGCGCCTGCCCCTGCCAGCCGTCGATCGTCCGGGTCATCGTCCCTCGAGGGCCGCGAGCGTGGATGACGCCGCCGCGCGCCACGGTGAGCACCCAGCCGTCGAGGCACGCGAGAACATCAGCGGAGCCGTGGTCGCAGGCGTCGCAGCCGCAGTCAGGAAGGGACTGAAGCAGAGCAGGTCCCTGCCCGTGACTGACGACACCGAGCTTGAGGCCGAAGGGTGCGCCGTCGATGATCGTTCGGGCACTCAGCAGGGTCAGGCCGCCTGGTCGCGACGGGACCAGGTGCTGCACCCGCCCGAGCGGGGCTCCATCGGGCTGGGCGTCGAACCAGGTCTCGGCCGTGGCCTCGGTGACGGTGACCAGCCCTCGGGCCGTCAGCGTGAGCACCCACGCGGCCATCCGGGTCTCCAGAATGCGGAACTTCCCCGGATCCAGGCAGCGCGAGTATTCCTCCTCGAGCGGCGCCGCGCCGTTCGGGTGCGGGTCGGGCCACCCCGGCGTCGATGCGCCGGTCGTCGCGAAGGCGCGGTCGACCTCGGCGAGCAGGTCGGCGTCGTCATCCACCTGCCACACCCTAGGCTGGGGCGCGTGCGCATCGACCTGCACACGCACTCACGCGCCAGCGACGGGACCGACACTCCGGCCGAGCTGGTGCGGCAGGCGGCGCGGGCCGGGCTCGACGTCGTCGCGATCACCGACCACGACACGGCGGCCGGGTGGGCGGAGGCGGCGGAGGCCGCCGACGAGGTCGGCATCCAGCTGGTGCGCGGCATGGAGATCAGCACCCGGCACGGCAGACTGGGTGTGCACCTCCTGGCCTACGGCCCGGACCCGACCTTTCCACCGCTTGCGGCCGAGTTGGAGCGCGTGCTGCACGGGCGCGAGGCGCGGGTGCCCACGATGGTCGCGCGGCTGCGAGCGCTGGGCATCGACATCACCGAGGACGACGTACGCCGTGCGGCGCCGGGTGCTGCGGCCTCCGGGAGGCCGCATGTGGCCGACGCGCTGGTGACGCTGGGCGCGGTGCCGGACCGGACGGCGGCGTTCGACCGCTACCTCGGGTGGGGGCGGCCCGCCCACGTGGACAGGTACGCCGTTCCGCTGGCCACGGCGATCGCCGCGGTCACCGGGGCCGGCGGAGTCTCGGTCGTCGCCCACCCGTGGGGGAGAGGCGGGCTCGGCCGGCCGGACGAGGCGACCTTCGCCGAGCTGCGCGACCTCGGGCTCAGCGGCATCGAGGTCGACCACCAGGACCACGGCGCTGCGGCGCGCGACCGTCTCCGGGCGATCGCCCGCAACCTCGGGCTCGTGGTGACCGGCTCGAGCGACTACCACGGCGAGGGCAAGACCGACCACGATCTCGGCTGCAACACCACCGACCCCGACGAGCTGGAGCGGCTGCTGGAGCTCACTTCCTCCCGAGCGGCTGGAACCGCTTGAGCAGGCTCGTCGGCACCACCCGTGCGGCGGTCGAGATGGCCTTGTACTGAGCGCCCGGGATCGAGAACGCCTTGCCCTTGGCGTGGTCGGCCAACGCCTTCGCGACCACCTCGTCGGCGTCGAGCCACATGAAGTCCGGCGCCGAGCCGCGCGAGACGTCCATGCGCTCGTGGAACTCGGTCTTCACGAACCCCGGGCACAGGCACGTGACCGAGACGCCTTGATCGGCGTACTCGTAGTGCGCCCACTCGGAGAAGGACACGACCCACGCCTTGGCGGCGCCGTAGGTGCCGCGTGGCAGGAACGCCGCGACGCTCGAGACGTTGATGATGCCGCCGCTGCCGCGCTCGACCATCGGAGCCAGGGCGGCATGGCTGAGCCGGAGCACGGCGGTCACGAGCACCTCGAGCATCGCCTGCTCGGCGTCCGCGCTGTTGTCGAGGAAGCGCTGCTTGAGGCCGAAGCCGGCGTTGTTGACCAGCAGGTCGACCGGACTCTCCCGGTCGGCGAGCCGGGCCTCGACCCGGGCCAGCTCGGCGCGGTCGACGAGGTCCGCCGGCAGCACCTCGACCTGGACGCCGTACGACGACCGCAGCTGCGCCGCCTCCGACTCCAGGCGATCGACGTCGCGGGCGACCAGGACCAGGTCGAAGCCCTGGGCGGCGAGCTGATGCGCGAACGAGCGGCCGATGCCGGCGGTCGGGCCGGTGACGAGGGCAGTCTTCGACATGGTTGCCAGTGAAGCAGGCGACAGTGAAGCAGCCGTGTCCGGGATCCCGCGAGGGCGGTCCGGCATGATGGGCACCGATGACGACCACACTCGCGATCGCCAACCAGAAGGGTGGCGTCGCCAAGACGACGACCGTCGCCTCGATCGGCGCGGCGCTCGTCGAGCTGGGCCAATCGGTGCTGCTCGTCGATCTCGATCCGCAGGCCTGCCTGACGTTCTCGCTCGGGGTCGACCCCGAGGACCTCGAGCTGTCGATCCACCAGGTGCTGACCCAGGGCGTCGCCGCCACGGAGGTCATCCTCGAGACCGAGGAGGGCGTCGACCTGCTGCCGGCCACGATCGAGCTGGCTCGCGCCGAGGCCGAGCTGCTCACCCGCACCGGCCGCGAGCAGGCGCTGCGCGCTGTGCTGGAGGATCTCGCCGCCGGCGGAACGGCGTACGACTGGGTGCTGCTCGACTGCCCGCCCTCGCTGGGGGTGATGACGGTCGCCGCCCTCACCGCGGCCGACGGCGTGCTCATCCCGCTCCAGTGCGAGACGCTCTCGCACCGCGGTGTCGGGCAGCTGCTCGACACCGTCCACGACGTACGCCGGTTCACCAACCGCGACCTCGAGGTCTGGGGCGTGCTGCCGACCTTGTACGACGGCCGCACCAACCACGCTCGAACGGTGCTCGAGACGATCTCCGAGACCTACGACCTCGAGGTCGTCGAGCCGCCGATCCCGAAGACGATCAAGTTCGCCGAGGCACCGGCCGCCGGCCGCTCGATCCTCGCCACGAGCCGCAGCAGCAAGGGTGCGCGAGCCTACCGTGAGGCGACCGAGCGCCTGATGGAGCGGGCGCGGCGTTGAGCCGGATCACTCCGCGGCGGTCGCCTGGGGTGCGCCCGTGCCACCCGAACGACGACGGCGCCGCCGGTTGCGGTTGCCGCTGCCGGCCGGCTTGTCGCCGCCCTCGGCGGATCCCGAGGACGCCCCCGATGATGCCCCCGACGATGCCGGAGCGCCCTCGGCGACGGTCTCGCCGCTGCGAGTCCGGGTGCGGGTCCGGTTGCGGTTGCGTGCCGGACGGTCTCCGCCCCGCTCACCCCGCTCCTCGCGCGGCTTGCGCTCGACCGGCGCCGGGTCGACGATCCGGCCCTTGGTGCCCGGCGGGATGCCCTGGTCGTGGAAGAGGTGCTCGGAGCTCGAGTAGGTCTCGAGCGGCTCGTCGAAGGGCAGGTCGAGCGCCTTGTTGATCATCTTCCAGCGGTGCAGATCGGCCCAGTCGACCATCGTGATCGCGATGCCGGACGCACCCGCTCGGCCGGTGCGGCCGATGCGGTGGACGTAGGTCTTGTCGTCCTCGGGGCAGGTGTAGTTGATGACGTGGGAGACGCCGCGGACGTCGATGCCGCGAGCGGCGACGTCGGTCGCGACGAGCACCTGGATCTTGTCCTCGCGGAACTTCGTCAGCGCCTTCTCGCGCGCCACCTGCGCCATGTCGCCGTGCAGCGGGCTGGCCTTGAACCCGCGCTCGACGAGGTCGTCGGCGACGCGCTGCGCCTGCCGCTTGGTGCGGGTGAAGACGATGATCTTCTCGACGTCCTCGGCCTGGAGGATGCGGCCGATGATCTCCGGCTTGTCCAGGTCGTGGCACTGGTAGATGAACTGCGCCGTGGCGGGCACCGTCGCGTTCTCGTACGACGACTCCGCGCGGATGTTCATCGGGTGCCGCATGTGCATGCGGGCGAGCGCGACGATCGCGGACGGCATGGTCGCCGAGAACAGCATCGTCTGGCGGGTCTCGGGGGTCTTGCGCAGCAGCGTCTCGACGTCGGGCAGGAAGCCCAGGTCGAGCATCTCGTCGGCCTCGTCCAGCACCAGGGCGTGCACGTGGGAGATGTCGAGCACCCGGCGGTTGCACAGGTCGATGAGGCGGCCCGGCGTACCGACGACGATGTCGACGCCGGACTCGAGGGCCTCGATCTGCGGCTCGTAGCCGACGCCGCCGTAGACGGTGAGGACGCGAAGGCCGCGGTCCTTGCCGGCCAGGGCGAGGTCGCTGGAGACCTGGAGCGCGAGCTCGCGGGTCGGGGCGACGATCAGGGCCTGCGGCTTGCCCTGGGGGATCTCGGCGTAGTCGGGGTCCTTGGGGGCCACGCTGCGCTGGAGCACCGGGATGCCGAAGGCGAGGGTCTTGCCGGTGCCGGTGCGGGCCTGACCGATCAGGTCGGTGCCCATCAGCGCGACGGAGAGGGTCATCTCCTGGATGGCAAACGGGGTGGTGATGCCGGCGCGCTCGAGCGCGTCGCAAATCTCGGGGAGCACCCCGAGCTCTCGGAAGGTGGTCAGCGTCTTGTCGCTTTCGTGAGTCAGCCGGATCTGGTCCGAATGAAGGACGGATGCGGCGGACCCTGCCCCGGGTCGGGGCGCTGTCTGCCGCGCACATACGGTGGGTCGCGTCGGTGGTGCTGGGCGACCGCGGTCGCTATCACTGTATCGGTAGGGTGCGAGCGTGACCGCATCCACAGCCGTGGCCTTCGAGGACCCGCAGTACCGCGAAGCGGTCGTGGACCTGCTCGGCGCCATCGCGTACGGCGAGATCTCGGCCTTCGAGCGGCTCGCCGAGGACGCCAAGCTCGCGCCCACCCTCGAGGACAAGGTCGCCATCGCGTCGATGGCGACGGCGGAGTTCGGCCACGTTGCGCTGCTCAACGCGCGGCTGAGCGAGCTGCGCGCCGACCCGTTCGCGGCGATGGCGCCGTTCCGGGAGGCGATCGACCGCTTCCACGAGCACACGGCGCCCGCCGACTGGTTCGAGGGCCTCGTCAAGGCGTTCGTCGGCGACGGTCTTGCCAACGACTTCTACCGCGAGATCGCGGCCTACCTCGACGCCGACACCCGCGACGTGATCGTGGCCTCCCTCGGGGACGCCGGCCACGCCGCATTCGTCGTCGACCGGGTGCGGTCGGCGATCGCCGCCGACCCGCGGCTCGGCGGCCGGCTCGCGCTGTGGGGACGTCGGCTGATGGGGGAAGCGCTCACCCAGGCGCAGCGCGTCGCTGCGGATCGCGACTCGCTCACCGCCCTGCTGGCCGGTGGCATCGACCGGCCCGGCCTCGACCTGGCCGCGATCGGCCGGATGTTCGCCCGGATCACCGAGCGGCACGCCGAGCGGATGGCCGAGCTCGGCCTCGACAGCTGACCACGCAGCGCCCGGCTGTCGGCTAGCTTCGGAAGCCGACCTGCCCCGCGGTGCCGTGGCCGAGCTCGACGTAGGCGAGCTTCGTGACCGGCACGATGAGGCGGCGGCCCTTGTTGTCCACGAGGCTGAGCACGCCGTCGGCGGCGACGGCGTCGGCGATCTGCTTCTCGACCGTGTCGGCGTCCTGGTCGACGTCGATGGTCAGCTCGCGGGCCGCGTTCTGGATGCCGATCTTGACCTCCACGAGGTCCTCCTTCTTGTTCTGAAGCTGGGGGTGGGGCTCAGTGGTCGTCGGTGAGGGGGTAGCCGCGGATGCCGCGCCAGGCCAGGCCTGCGACCAGCGCGGCCGCGTCGAGGCGGGCGATCTGCCCGGGATCCGAGAGCCAGAACCGGGCGCTCACCTGCGCCATTCCCACCAGGGAGACGGCGAGCAGGCGGGAGGCGTCGTCGGGCAGTCCGGTGTCGTCGTGGATGACGTGCGCGATCATCGCGGCGCAGTCGGTCGTCACCCGGTCGACGAGCTCGCGCACAGCGGGCTCGTTGGTGAGGTCGGACTCGAAGACCAGGCGGAACGCGCCGGTCTCGCTGGCGACGTACTCGTAGAAGACGTCGATGGTCGCGGCGACGCGCTGCTTGTTGTCGCTGGTGGAGTCGAGCGCGGCGCGGCAGTTGTCGATGATCGTGTCGCACGACTGGTCCAGCAGGGCCAGGTAGAGGTCGAGCTTGCCGGGGAAGTGCTGATAGAGCACCGGCTTGGAGACGCCGGCCCGCTCGGCGATGTCGTCCATCGCTGCGGCGTGGTAGCCCTGCGCCACGAAGACCTCGAGGGCGGACCCCATCAGCTGGGCGCGGCGCTCACGCCGGGGCATCCGGCCGCCTCGCGGGCGGGCCGGTGCGTCGAACTCCTCTGCCGTCACGTCCCGAAGGTTACCCACCGGTCGGCATCGTCCGGATGACGGGACGCGCCGGGGCGCGTGAGGGGCGCCGGGGAACATGGACTGACCGGCGGTTGTTCGCACCGTCAGACAACCGTGTCACCACTGGAGGAGTACGCCGTGTCCTTTCCCGCGCTCGTGGAGCCCGCGGACGAGTTGACCATCGACGAGGTGCGTCGCTACAGCCGGCACCTGATCATCCCGGACGTCGGCATGACCGGACAGAAGCGGCTCAAGAACGCCAAGGTGCTGGTCATCGGCGCCGGCGGTCTCGGCAGCCCCGCCCTGCTGTACCTCGCCGCGGCCGGGGTGGGCACGCTCGGCATCGCCGAGTTCGACGAGGTCGACGAGTCGAACCTGCAGCGGCAGGTCATCCACGGCGTGTCGGACATCGGGAAGTCCAAGGCGCTCTCCGCCAAGGAGTCGATCGCCGAGATCAACCCCTACGTCGAGGTCGTCCTCCACGAGGAGCGGCTCGACAACGACAACGTGATGGACGTCTTCCGCGGCTACGACCTGATCGTGGACGGCACCGACAACTTCGCGACGCGCTACATGGTCAACGACGCGGCGTACTTCCTGGGCATCCCGTACGTCTGGGGCTCGATCTACCGCTTCGACGGCCAGGCGTCGGTCTTCGCGCCGTCGATGGCCGACGACGCCCCCTGCTACCGGTGCCTCTACCCCGAGCCGCCGCCGCCGGGCATGGTGCCCAGCTGCGCCGAGGGCGGCGTGCTGGGCGTGCTCTGCGCGGCGATCGGCTCTATCCAGGTCAACGAGGCCATCAAGCTGGTCACCGGTATCGGCGAGCCGGCCATCGGCAGACTCGTCATCTACGACGCCCTCGAGCTCGAGTGGCGCAAGCTGAAGGTGCGCAAGGACCCCAACTGCGCGCTGTGTGGCGAGCACCCCACCGTCACCGGCCTCATCGACTACGAGACCTTCTGCGGCGCCGTCTCCGACGAGGCGGCCGAGGCCGCAGCCGGCTCGACGATCTCGGTCGTCCAGCTCGAGCACATGCTCAAGGAGCGCGAGGAGGGCACCCGCGACTTCGTGCTGGTCGACGTCCGCGAGCCCAACGAGTACGAGATCAACCGGATCCCGGGCTCGGTGCTCATCCCCAAGGGCGACTTCCTCAACGGCTCGGCCCTGGAGCAGCTCCCGAGCGACAAGCAGATCGTCATGCACTGCAAGTCGGGCGTGCGATCAGCCGAGACGCTGGCGATCGTGAAGGGCGCCGGCTACGCCGACGCCGTCCACGTGGGTGGCGGCGTGGTCGCCTGGGTCAACCAGATCGACCCCTCCCAGCCGACGTACTGACGCGTAACCTCCGTCACGTTCGCCTCGTTGGGGCGGACATGAGCCTTTCGCGATCCCACTGGGCCGCCGCCGTCGCGGCCGCGATCATCACCCTCATGTCCGCCCTGCTCCTGGTGGCCGTCTCCCCGGGGAAGGCCCATGCCGCCCCGACGTGGGCGCCGGCTGACACCGCCGCGATCCAACCGGGCGTCCAGATGTACACCGAGGGCGCGCAGTGCACCGGCAACTTCGTCTTCACCGACGACGCGGGCAACGTCTACGTCGGGTACGCCGCGCACTGCGCCGGCACCGGTGAGGCGACAGACACCAACGGCTGCAACGTCGAGTCGCTGCCGCTCGGCACGCCGGTGACGTTCAATCGGGGTGGCAGCCTGATCAGCGAGGGCACCCAGGTCGGCTCCGGCACCCTGGCGTACTCCTCGTGGAACGCGATGAAGACGCGCAACGAGACCGACGCCAATACCTGCTCCTACAACGACTTCGCGCTGGTGAAGGTCGCCGCCGCGGACGTGGCGAAGGTGAACCCCTCGATCCCGTTCTGGGGTGGCCCGGTCGGCATCGACACCGACGGCACCGCCGCCGGCGACCGCGTCTACACCTACGGCAACTCCAGCCTGCGCGCCGGTCTCGAGCCGCTTGCTCCCCACACCGGCATCAGCCTCGGTGACCCGGAGGGCGACGGCGGCTGGTCCCACCCGCTCTACACCATCACCCCGGGGATCCCCGGAGACTCCGGCTCTGCATTCCTCAGCGAGGACGGCTTGGCCGTCGGCGTCCTCTCCACGCTCGGACTGACCCCGCTCCCGGCCGCCAACAACATCGCCGATCTGGGCAAGGCGCTCGCCTACGCGCGCCAGCACTCCGGGCTGCGCGGCCTGCGGCTGGTCCGGGGTACGCAGCCCTTCGAACCGGCGCTCTGACGTAGCTTCCTCAAGAAACCCTCAAGGTTCTGATACAGCACGTCCAACGTTCCTCCACAGGCACAGACACGCCCCGTCCATGCGTGCGAGCGTTCTCGCGTACCGCTCACGACACCTGGAGTTCTCATGCGTGCCCGTCTCGTCCGCACCCTCACCGCGGCCACCGTCGTGCCTGCCCTGCTGGCCCTCGGCGCCGCACCATCGCTGGCCGGCGACGCCAACGGCAACGGCAAGGGCAACCCGGGGGGCAACAACGGCACGATCAAGCTGAGCGAGGTCGGCGGCCCCGAGGACGCCAGCAACGACCCGAAGCTGCCGTGCACCTTCGAGATCCAGTGGTTCGGCTTCGACGCCGGATCGAGCCTCTACTCCGACGTCGCCTTCGAGGGCCAGGGCGCCGACAGCGGCGTCGGCATCACCGTGACGGGCTCGACCCAGGTCTTCATCGGCGAGGACGCCGCAGGGGGCGCCGTCGACCACGACGCGACGCAGGTCTACACGCTGGCCTTCGACGCCCCCGCGAGCAACGCGAACCAGGGCTACCTCGTCAAGGTGACCACCGCGAACGGCGGCTCCCAGGGGGCGGACAAGAAGTCCAAGGTCTTCCGCGTCACGCCGTGCGCCCCGGCTCCGCAGCCGGAGCCCGAGCCGGAGCCCCAGCCGGAGCCGGAGCCCCAGCCCCAGCCCGAGCCCCAGCCCCAGCCGACGCCGCCGTTCGACTGGAACTGGGAGTACGACGCGCCGACCTGCGAGGCGCTCACCGTGACCTACCCCGCAACCATCCCCGCCGGCCAGGCCAACGACGTCAACGTCCGCTTCGAGACGCCGACCGGTCAGTTCACGCTGAACTTCCACAACAACACGGGCACCTGGTCGGGCACCACGGTCTTCGACTTCCAGAGCCACCCGCAGTGGCCCGCCGGCCTGACGACGTACGACGTCGTGTGGGTCCAGGTCGGTGGCACCAACTACCACTGGCAGGGTCGCGTCGCCTGCGGCGACCCGGCGCCGGCGCCGGCGGTGACCGCCCCCGCCGCTGCGGCTCCGGCCATTGCTCCGGCCGCTGCTCCGGCCGCCGACGTCCCGGCCGTCGCCTCGGTGGAGGCGCAGGTCTCCGGCTTCCGCACGGCGGCCTCGACGGTCCGCGTCGGCGCGGCGCCGAAGGCCGACTGGGTCGAGGTGGCCGACGCCACCGCCGACGTGGTCGAGGTGCAGCAGCTGAAGAAGGGCACCTGGAAGGCCACGTCGCGGTCCACGATCCTGGCGGACGGGACGGCGAAGGTGACCTTCCCGAAGCTCACCAAGCGCGGGGTCTACAAGTTCCGCGTGCTGGTCGACGACACCGCCAGCAAGACCCTCACCGTCCGGGTCCGCTGACCGGGAGACTGCCGGTCGCGGCTCGCTACAGGTAGAGTCCGGTCGCCTGGTCGCCGACCCGGTCGGCGGCGACCGCGTGGACGTCGCGCTCGCGCATCACGACGTAGAGCTCGCCGTGGACCTCGACCTCGGCCTTGTCCTCGGCGTCGAAGAGCACCCGGTCGCCGACCTCGACCGCCCGAGCCTGCGGGCCGACGGCGACGACCTTGGACCACGCCAGGCGGCGCGCGCCCATGGCGGCGGTTGCCGGGATGACGATGCCGCCCGCGGAGCGCCGCTCGCCGGCGTCCCGGTCGACCTCGACCAGGACTCGGTCATGCAGCATCTTGATGGGGGTCTTGCTGGACACGGTCAGTTGACGACCTTGCGGATCACCACGAGGGCGGCGACGACACCAGCCACGATCCCGGCGGTCTTGAGGATGTTGTCGGTGCGCGGCTGGCCGGTCTGCGAGTCGACGTAGTGTGCCTTGATGCTGCTGACCTCGCGGCTGGCGATGGTCTTCGGGTGCACCCGGTAGAGGAGCTGGTCGATCGTGGCGGCCAGGCTCTCCCTGGTCTCCTCGATCTCACGCTCCAGCGCGGACAGCTGTTGGTCCTGGCCCACGGGTCACTCCTCGTGCTCGACGGATGTCGAAATCTATCAACGGGGCGGAGGCCGCGCCGTCCTCGGGTCGCGGACCCCCGCGGTGGCGGACGTGCGTGCGTGCTCCGGGTCGACGGATAGGTTTGCCGCAGGGCCCTGAACGTGCCCATCCGTGATGGCCAGCATTGTGCGACAAGGAGACCGACCGTGACCGAGCGCCTCGCTCCCGGTGACACCGCCCCCGAGTTCACCCTCACCGACGACACCGGCGCCGAGGTCGCACTCAGCGACTTCCTCGGCCGCAAGGTGATCGTCTACTTCTACCCTGCGGCGATGACCCCCGGCTGCACCAAGCAGGCCTGCGACTTCACCGACTCGCTCGCCTCGCTCCAGGCCCAGGGCTACGAGGTCGTCGGCATCTCCCCTGACAAGCCCGAGAAGCTCGCGAAGTTCCGGGAGCGCGACGGGCTGACCATCACCCTCCTCTCCGACCCCGACAAGAGCGTGCTCACGGCGTACGGCGCCTTCGGGGAGAAGAAGCTCTACGGCAAGGTCGTCGAGGGGGTGATCCGCTCCACGGTCGTCGTCGACGAGGACGGCAAGGTCTTCCTCGCGCAGTACAACGTGAAGGCCACCGGCCACGTCGCCAAGCTCAGCCGCGACCTGTTGCTCAACAACGCCGACATTGACTCGGGCAACGGCACCTGACGCCGAGTCGGCGCGTCTTGCCCGCCGTACGGGC
>VFQN01006776.1_pt1 | contig 12815 bp, 11 predicted proteins | sample 3512371 | NCBI WGS metagenome assembly VFQN01 (sample SAMN10412370, study PRJNA504923) | tailings metagenome | isolation source: Replicate 2 from Balatoc abandoned mine | place: Philippines: Itogon, Benguet | collected 2017-08-28
GAACCAACGCCACCAGCCATCAATATTGCGTAATAATTTTTATTCATAGTTATTTAGAAACACAAAGCAATCTTAAGTATTAATTAAACACAAATTACACGAATTAACACGAATTATCAAAGTGATAATGAGAATGTTTTTGTAAGTTTATTTTATCCCGGAATTATTTCCACCTCAGCATTGGCATTAAACAAAAAAGTTCTGCCGGTTTTTACTTCAAGACATTCATAGCGTTTTACACGCAAAGCAATTTTTTGAAAAATTCTTCCATTTTTTATTCTAAAAAGACTTCCGTTTGGCACTTCGTGGATAAAATGGACATCGGGTTTTCTTTCATCAAATTGTTTCAAAGCAAATGCTAACTGGGCATCGGTATCACTACTTGCGGTTGGGTTCCTAAAATGATTGGCTACCAAAGGTAAAACCGAATGTGGAAAAATCTCCGGCCGGATAAACGGAATCATCAAACGCTGGAACGTACTTTTCCATTCATCTCCATGAGGTTTAATCAATCGACCGTATTTTTCAAAAGCGACAAGATGAGCAATTTCATGAATTAACGTAATCAGAAAACGATATTTATTTAAACTTCCGTTTACGGTAATTTCGTGCTTGCCATTAATTGCTTTACGATAATCACCGTGACGGGTTTGTCTTTCGTTAACTATTTTCAGATGTACTAAATTGGCTTTGATTAATTCAAAACAAGAAAAAACTGCGTGTTCAGGTAAATATTTTGCTAAAACTTCACTCAAAATCTAAGGCGTTGATGATGAAACCTGCAATACTTTTCCGTTGTAATATTTATTCCCGGTTAAAGCAAAATTAAAAATATAATCTGCTATTTCCTTTGGAGAAGTTGGTGCTTTATATCCCGGAAAAGCTTCTTGTAGCATTTCAGTATTCACAGCACCAAGTGCCAAAACATTGAATGCAATTCCTTGATCTTTATATTCTTCGGCTAATAATTCAGAAAGTGTGATTACCGCACCTTTACTTGAAGAATAAGCTGCTAAACCAGGAAACTTCATACTTCCCTGAATTCCACCCATGGAGCTTATAGAAACTACATGACTGCCTTTTTTACAAAAAGGCAAAGTAATTCTAGTCAAATTTGCCACACCAAAAACATTTACTTTATAAACTGACTCGAAATCAGCTTGTGATAACTGTAAAAACGGTTTATTAATTAAACTTCCTGCATTATGAATAATAACATCTACTTTTTTCCACGAACTTGACAAAAAATCTTCAACGACCGCCAAATCATTTTCATTAGCCAAATCAACAGAAAGACACGTTATGTTTTCATTTTCGATTAAACTTTGAGGTGTTTTTCTTGAAATGGCTAAAACCTGATACCCGGCGTTGGCAAACTGTAAAGCTAGTTCATAACCAATTCCTCTTGAAGTTCCTGTTATAATTACATTTTTCATAAATCCTTTTGTTGCTGTAAATATAATGAAAGTACGGCATTGAAAAATGTAAATAAAACTCTTTTAATTAATTTCCTTCTCATTAGGATTTAAATAAAAAAGATTGCCAAATGACAATCTTTTTTAATCCGAGAAACAATATTATTTACCTATCAATCCTTTTAGTAATCCTCCTGCTTTAGATTTTGTTTTTTTTATTTCTTCTGCTTTTCGAGCCTCTTCATTTGCTTTATCTCTTTCAGCTTGTTCTGCTGCTTCTTTTGCTTTTTTCTCTTGCTGTTGTTGAGCAAAAGCCATAGCATTGGTTTTATTATCAATTGTGAAAACGAATTTTTTAACTAAAGGAATTTGGTCTCCGTATTTATTATATCCTACTTTATCAAAAAACACTAAATTTATTTCGATTTTAACCGTTTCATCTTCGATTCGTGGTAAAAATTTCAAAAAACTACTCATTAACACTGTTGGTTTAAAAGCACTTTCACCATTAGCATCTGGAATTACATTATAATATACATTTAAATCTTGAAGAAATGCTTCAACCGCATTGGTTCCGTCCTTTTTAATAATAAATTCTTCTAGCGTTTTATTGTCTTTATCCAACAAAACAACTCCTAATATAACTCTTCCCAAACCAATATAACTAATCTTTTTAGGTTTATCAAAAGCTATATCAAATGATTTGATATCTTCTACCTTTACAACGGTATTTTCAACTAACGGTTTATCATTAATTTTCACTTTAAATTGTGCTTGGCTAACTCCTACCGAAAGAAGCGCCAACAATAGTATTGTTTTTTTCATAATTAAGGAATCTGTTTTTTTATTATTTCTGCCAAAAATATTTTCATTTCAAACAGAAAAAACTTTTTAATTACAACTGCAAGTAAAACTTTAGCAAATGACTAAAAAAGACCAATAAGTGATTTTATCATCCGTATAAGTGACATACAATTGGTTAATAAGCTAAAATTATATTCCTATTTTTACTAAAATTTTAATCATTTGTGAAATATTTTTCGCTTTTATTTTTCTTTATTTATACTGAATTTCTTTCAGCTCAGAATCCTTTTTACATTAACTACTCAGTCACAGACGGACTTCCCAGCTCCAACATCTATTCAGTATCACAAGATGAATATGGTTATATCTGGTTTACAACTGATGTTGGAATTATTAAACATGACGGACATCGATTCGAACTTTTTAATATGGATAAAGGCTTGAGTGATAACGAAGTTTTTCAGATAAAAAGAGATTCGAAAGGTCGTTATTGGATGATGACATTAAATGGAAAAACATGCTACATCTACAAAGGGAAAATCTACAATGAAAGTAATTCGACATTAGTCAAAAAAATTGTAAGTAAGAGCTTCATGAATGACTTTTATGAAGACCAAAATCACAATATATATATACTTTATAAAGGTGGTGACATTAACAAAATAACTCCCAACAATCAAGTAATTCGAATTCCAAATAGCCTAAAGAAGGTAGGAAAAGAAGGCATTTGGGAAACTAATAATCGTTTATACTTTTTTAGTAATTTAGGAATTTATGACTTCCAAACACTAAAGCTAGTTCTACCTTTAAATGCTAGAACTGAAATCAAATCCTATCACAATTCTGTTGGCAATTATTTTAATTTATTCAACTCCTTATATCAAGTTAAAAAAAATGGGATTCCTGAACTATTAGTTACATTACCAGAAAAAGTAGAAATTATTAATATTTTAGTCGAAGCCGAAAACAAAATTTGGATTTGCACCCGAAACGGAGCTTATCTTTGGGAAAACGGAAAGCTTCAAAATCATTATTTTAAAAATGACAGTATCAGCTGCATGATTAAAGATACCGAAGGTAGTTACTGGTTATCTACACTAAACCGAGGTGTTTTATACATTCCTTCTTTTGATGTCTTTAATCTAACAAATACTATCAAAATTAATTGTATCGGAATAAATGAGAAAAAAGAAATTTGGTTTGGTGACGACCAAAGCAAATTTTATATTTTAAAAAACGGCTCTATCTCTGAACATTCCATTTTTAAAAATAAAATACCTTCCAAAATAAACCGGATTCGTTTCTTTGATGACTATACTTTTATTGCCGGAAAATCTGGAGTGATGAGAATTGATAAAAACGGTAAAAGCGAAATAAACTCTTGTTATGCTGATGACATTTATCAAGATGAAAAACATATTTATTTTGGTTGTGGAAGCTCTTCTCGTATTGATAAAAAGAACTTCACAGAATTAATTGATATTTCAAAAGTTTTTTTATTCCGTCGAACAAATGTGATAAGCAATGGTAAAAATGACAATCTCTGGATTGGAACCGGATTTGGCTTATATTTATTTAACAAAAAAGACTCAATTACCATTGATTTTGGAGCTAAAAACCGCTTATTAGATAATGCTATAAAAGACTTATATTTTGACAAAAAGAACGATAAACTTTATGTTGCATCAATATCAAATGGCATTATTGTTTTGCAAAATGGAAAAACTGTAAATCATTTCACTATGCTTGATGGACTGAATAGTAACTCATGCAACATTATAAAAGAGATCAAGCCTAATACATTTTTGATAGGTTCCAACAATGGATTAAACAGTATAGAACTTATTAATGATAAAGTAAGAATCAAGAACCTCAACCCGTTTATTGGATTAAACAACAATAAAATTAATGATATTGGTTTTTTAGATGGAATAATTTATCTCGCTACCGACAAAGGATTACTTTCTTTTAATCAAAACAAAATCATTTCAAGAAAAATTGTTCCAAAATGTCTGATAGTAAACTTGAAAAATCAAGACAAAATAGTTCTTGAAAATTTTACTTTTCCATATACTGAAAACGACATTAACATTGAATTTAGCGGAATTTCATTTATAAATCATGGTGAATTGACTTACTATTATCGCCTCAATAAAAGCCAACCTTGGAAAACCAGTAAAGAAACTCAACTAAACTTTCCTTCAATACCTTCAGGCAAATACAAATTTGAAGTGTACTGTGTTGATCAATTAAATAATAAAAGTAATATCTCCTTTATTTCATTTGAAATTTTGCCTCCTTTTTGGCAAAAAATATGGTTTATATCATTAGCATTTATATTGTTTTCAGTGACTTTATACTATTTCATTCAATTTTGGTTTAAACAACAACAACAACGTTTTGAAAAAGAGAATACAGTTATTAAAATTGAGCGCGACAAAGCCAATCTTGAAAAGCAGATGATTGAACTAGAACAAAAAGCCCTTCGATTACAAATGAACCCACATTTTATTTTTAATGCACTTAATACTATAAAAGGCTATTATGCTGAAGGTGATACAGAAAATGCGAGTTCCTATATTTCGAAGTTTGCCAAATTATTACGCATGCTTTTAGAAAACACTGAACAAGTTATTCCTCTTTCTAAAGAAGTTGAAATGCTTAAATTATACATCTATTTAAATAAAATTAGATATCAAAATAAATTTGATTTTGACTTTATTATAGATCAAAACTTAAATACAGATGAAATTGCCATTCCAACTTTATTATTGCAACCTATGGTAGAAAATGCTATAATTCACGGACTTTCACCTAAACATGAAAAAGGTATATTAACCGTTTCTTTTCTACAAAATAGCAACCAATTGAAATGTATTGTCGAAGACAATGGTGTTGGTCGTTCTGCCTCTCAAAAGAACAGTTTGGTAAGAGAACCTCATCAATCTAAAGCAGTAGAAATCACAAAAGAACGATTACATCTTTTTGACAAAAATATTGGTAAATCTACTATTGAAATTCTGGATTTAAAAGAGAATGATGTAGCTTTGGGCACCAAAATTATTATCACTATTCCCTTAATTCCTGTCTGGTAATGAAAACTTTAATCATAGAAGATGAACCACAGGCTGTTTCTGCATTAAAATCAGAAATTGCAACACATTGTCCAAAACTCGAAATTATTGGCGAAGCAGATTCTATTTCTAAAAGCATCTCACAGATAAAAAAACTACAGCCTGAATTAATCTTTCTTGATATACAACTCACTGATGGTTTAGGATTTGACATTCTTTCTGCTTTTGATGAAATAAATTTTAAAGTCATTTTCACCACAGCTTACAGTCAATATGCTATTAGAGCAATTAAATTTAGCGCTTTGGATTATTTGCTAAAACCTATTGATTAAGAAGAATTGATTGAAGCAGTTAAAAAAGCTAAAAAAGCATCTAATAGTGCTGAAAAACAAAAAATCCAAAACTTTATTCACAATCAAACAGAACCAGCTACAAGAAAAAAAATTGCATTACAAACCACCGAAGGTATCTCTGTATTTGAAATAAAAAACATTATAAAATGTACCTCTGAAAGCAACTATACTTGTGTTCATTTTGAAAACGGGAAAAAAATATTATTCTCAAAAACACTTAAAGAATTTGAAGATTTATTAAGTTCTAATGGTTTTGAACGTATTCATCATTCACATTTAATAAATCTCAATCATTTAACCAATTTCATAAACAAAGATGGCGGTTATGTTATACTTTCAGATAAAAGCACATTGCCTGTTTCGCAACGTAAACGAGCTCAACTCATTGAAGCTTTAAATAGTTTAAAATTTTAATAAAAAACCCTTTCAAAAGAATAACTTTGAAAGGGTTAATTTTTGTTATAATTATTACTGTGGTTATACTAATCCTCTTGAAATTACGATTCGCTGGATTTCTGAAGTTCCTTCATAAATCTGAGTAATTTTAGAATCACGCATCATTCGTTCTACATGATATTCGGCTACATAACCATTTCCACCGTGTATTTGAACGGCTTCGTTTGCCACTTCCAACGCAATTTCTGAAGCATATAGTTTTGCCATCGCACCAGAATGTGCAATATCTTTTCCTTCATCTTTCTCAGCAGCAGCTTTCATTACTAATAATTTTGCTGCTGTAACTTTTACAAACATATCTGCCAATTTAAACGCAATCGCCTGATGATTGAATATTTCTTTTCCAAATGCTTTTCTTTCCTTAGAATATTTCAATCCCAATTCATACGCTCCGGTTGCAATTCCCAAAGCTTGAGAAGCAATCCCAATTCTTCCACCATTCAATACATTCATCGCAAAGGCAAATCCAAATCCATCGGCACCAATTCTATTTTCTTTTGGAACTTTCACATCTGTAAACATCAACGAATGCGTATCACTTCCGCGAATTCCCATTTTCTTTTCTTTTGGACCAATTTCAAAACCTGCCCAACCTCTTTCTACTATAAATGCATTGATTCCTTTATGTCCTTTTTCCACATCAGTTTGCGCAATAACTAAATAAGTCGAAGCAGTTGAACCATTGGTAATCCAGTTTTTTGTTCCGTTTAATAAATAGTAATCTCCTTTGTCAATGGCAGTCGTTTTTTGAGAAGTTGCATCACTTCCCGCTTCCGGTTCTGACAAACAAAAAGCTCCAATCACTTCACCTTTTGCAAGCGGAACTAAATATTTCATTTTTTGCTCTTCCGAACAATATTTTTCCATTCCGGCACAAACCAAAGAATTATTTACTGACATAATTACAGCTGCCGAAGCATCAACTTTTGCAATTTCAGTCATTGCTAAAACATAGGAAACACTGTCTAAACCAGCACCACCATATTTTGGATCAACCATCATCCCTAAAAACCCAAGTTCACCCATCATTTTCACTTGTTCAGTTGGAAACTTAGAGTGTTCATCTCTTTCGATTACTCCCGGTAACAATTCCGCCTGAGCAAAATCTCTGGCAGCTTGTTGAATCATTTGCTGTTCTTCGGTTAAATTAAAATCCATATATTTTATTGATTTTGATGGTTGTTTCTTTATTTTTGATGGGCAAAAATAGAATATTAAAGTTGAAATTTCAAACGATTTCGTAAATTTAGAATATGTTTAAAGAAAGCTACAACGTATTGGGAATTATGTCAGGCACATCACTTGACGGCATTGATATAGCACATATCCATTTTCATATTGAAAACAAAAAATGGGATTATAACATTCTTGAATGCGAAACGATTGCTTATACATCAGAATGGTTGGAAAAATTGAAAACTGCCGTTGATTTTTCTACAAATGAATTAGCGAAACTCAACGAAGATTATACTTTTCTCTTGGGAAATACTATTAAATCATTTATCAAAAAACATAAATTAAACAATCTCGATGCCGTTTGTAGTCACGGCCATACTATTTTGCATCAACCTCAAAATGGATTCACGCTTCAAATAGGCAATCTTCCCGAGATTGCAGAGATTGTTGGTGTAATGGTTGTTTGCGACTTTAGAGTTCAAGATGTAAAACTCGGTGGACAAGGCGCGCCGTTGGTTCCTATTGGTGATAGAATTTTATTTTCTGAATATGATTATTGCTTGAATTTAGGCGGATTTTCCAACATTTCATTTGAACAAAACGGAAAACGAATTGCTTTTGATATTTCGCCTGTCAATACGGTTTTAAATTTTTATGCCAATAAACTAGATTTGGCTTATGACGATAAAGGCAACATTGCCCGAAACGGCGAAACCGACCTCAACTTAATGGAAGAGTTGGATGCTTTGTCTTATTATCAAAAACCATTTCCAAAGTCATTAGGATTTGAATTTGTAAAAACAATTGTATTTCCTTTGATGGAAAGCTACGACATCAGCGTTGAAGATAAAATGCATACGTTTATCAAGCATATTGCCAAACAAACGGCATTTGCTTTACCTGAAAGAAGCGGAAAAATGTTGATTACCGGCGGCGGAGCTTACAATGATTTCCTGTTAGAGTCCATGCAAAATTATTTACCCGAAATGAATTTAGTTGTTCCCGATACAAAAACGTTAGAATACAAAGAAGCTTTGATTTTTGCCTTACTCGGCATTTTAAAACTTAGAAAAGAAATAAATGTTTTGAGCAGTGTTACGGGTGCAAAGAAAGATCATTCTTCGGGAGTTATATTCAAAAAATAAAACCTGCTCAAATCTGAACAGGTTTTTATTAAGTATAGTCTATCTTTATATTAAGCTAACATTGTCACCGGATTTTCCAAATATTGTCTAAGTGTTTGTAAAAATTGAGCTCCGGTTGCGCCATCAACAGTTCTGTGGTCACAAGCTAAGGTTACCGTCATTGTGTTTCCCACAACAATTTGGCCATTTTTAACTACCGGTTTTTCTTCAATTGCTCCAACGGAAAGAATGGCAGAGTTTGGCTGATTAATAATGGAAGTGAACGACTGAATTCCGAACATTCCTAAGTTAGAAACCGTAAAAGTACTTCCTTCCATTTCTGCTGGTTGTAATTTTTTGTTTTTAGCTTTCCCGGCTAAATCTTTTACGTTTCCACCAATTTGAGACAAGCTCATTTGGTCTGTAAAACGCAATACCGGAACAACCAATCCATCTTCAACAGCTACTGCTACACCAATGTTCACATGATGATTAATAGTAATTGCGTCTTCTTTCCACTGCGAATTTACTTTTGGATGCTTTTTCAATGCCATTGCACAGGCTTTGATTACCATATCATTGAAAGAAACTTTAGTATCTGGAACCGAATTAATCACTGCTCTAGATTTCATTGCTTCATCCATAGCAACTTCTATCGTTAAATAGAAATGTGGTGCTGTGAAAATTGATTCTGATAAACGCTTCGCAATGGTTTTACGCATTTGCGAATTTTTGATTTCTTCTGAAAAAGTTTCTCCTGCCGGAACGAATGGTTTTACCACTGCTTCAGGTTGCGAATTTTGAGTTGTAGGTTGAGCCGCTTGATTTGGTGTTACAACAACTGATGGTGTGAAATTTTCCACATCACTTTTTGTAATACGTCCATTTTCACCTGAACCTTTTACCTGAGCAAGATTAATACCTTTATCTTTTGCTATTTGTTTTGCCAATGGTGATGCAAAAATTCTTCCGCCATTTTCAGTTTGTGCAATTTCTGTTGAAGCTACAGCAACGCTTGAAGTCGCTGTCTCTTCTGTACTTTTTGCTGGCGCAGTTGTTGTCGCTCCACCTTTTTTAAAGTTTTCGGCAACTCCTGTAATATCAGTTCCTGCCGGGCCAATAATAGCCAAAACGCTATCAACCGGTGCCGATTGTCCTTCGTTAATTCCGATGAATAAAAGTGTTCCGGCATTGAATGATTCAAATTCCATGGTAGCTTTATCGGTTTCGATTTCTGCTAAAATATCGCCTTCCGAAACTTTATCGCCTACTTTTTTCAACCAAGTTGCAACTGTTCCTTCAGTCATGGTATCGCTTAAACGCGGCATGGTAACCACTACAACTCCTTTTGGCAAGGTCGTTACTTGACTGCTATCTGATGAAGTTTGTGCCTCTACTTTTTCTTCTACAACTGGCGTAGCCGTTTCAGATTTTGTATCTGTAGCTGTTCCAGAAATTAATCCTGAAATATCTTCGCCTTCTTTACCAATAATGGCAAGAAGTGAATCTACTGCAGCTGTTTCACCTTCATTTATTCCTATATATAATAAAGTCCCTGAATTGAATGACTCAAATTCCATAGTCGCTTTATCAGTTTCAATTTCTGCTAAAATATCGCCTTCCGAAACTTTGTCACCTACTTTTTTTAACCAAGTGGCAACCGTTCCTTCCGTCATGGTGTCGCTTAAACGCGGCATTGTTATCTTTGTTGCCATAATTATAGTCTGTGAGGAATGAAAGGATAATTCTCTTGTTCGTATACTACATCATATAACTGTTGTGCTTCTGGGAAAGGAGATTCTTCGGCAAATGTTGTACATTCTTCTACCAAATCTTTTACTCTTTCGTCAATCACTTCAATTTCAGCATCCGTAGCATATTTATTTTCTTTGATGATATCCAAAACCTGAGTAATTGGATCTATTTTTCTGTATTCATCCACTTCTTCTTTTGAACGATACAATTGTGCATCCGACATTGAATGACCTCTATAACGATACGTTTTCATTTCAAGGAAAGTTGGTCCGTCTCCACGACGTGCTCTTTCCATTGCCTCATGCATCGCCTCGGCAACTTTTACAGGATTCATTCCGTCAACAGGACCACACGGCATTTCATAACCCAAACCAAGTTTCCAGATATCTGTATGATTTGCCGTTCTTTCTACCGAAGTTCCCATAGCATATCCATTGTTTTCACAAATAAATACAACCGGAAGCTTCCATAACATTGCCATATTGAAAGCTTCGTGAAGCGAGCCTTGACGCGCTGCACCATCACCAAAATAGGTTAAAGTTACACCACCTGTATTAAAATATTTATCAGCAAAAGCCATCCCTGCACCAACCGGAATTTGAGCTCCAACGATTCCATGACCTCCGTAGAAACCATGTTCTTTTGAGAAAATATGCATCGATCCACCCATTCCTTTGGATGTTCCTGTTACTTTACCTAAAAGTTCTGCCATTACTTTCTTTGGATCAACGCCCATACCGATAGGTTGAACGTGATTACGATAGGCAGTAATCATTTTGTCTTTTGACAAGTCCATAGCATGTAAAGCACCTGCTAGTACTGCTTCCTGACCATTATATAAGTGAAGAAATCCTCTTACTTTTTGTTGAATGTAAAGAGCGGCAAGTTTGTCTTCAAACTTTCTCCAAAACAGCATGTCTTCATACCATTTTAAATAAACATCTTTTGTAACTTCTTTCATTTTATTATTCGCTATAGCGTTTTTATATTCCTAATAGTGATTAAAGCAAATAGTTTCCTCGCACAAATTTGCGTCCCGAAAACGTCGGAATGCAAAAGTAAAACATTCCGAGTAAGAAGTAAAATTTAAAACCGTAATTTTTACCTTTTTACAAGAAGTTTTTATCAAAAGTGAGCGGTAATAAATTCGAAATCGATTTCGACAAATAAACTTCACCACTTTCTCCCATAAAATAAATTTCTATCGGATATTCTTGTTTAAATTCATATTCTGAAATTGATTGACGACAAGCTCCACACGGAGGAATTGGTGTAGTCGTTTTATTGGTATCCGAAGCGGCAGAAATAGCCATTTTCAAGATTTTAGCTTCGGGATAAATAGCTCCTGTTTGAAAAACAGCCACCCTTTCAGCGCAAAGACCTGACGGATAAGCCGCATTTTCTTGATTAGAACCTAAAACTACTTTTCCGTTATCCAGCAACAATGCTGCTCCAACTCTAAATTTCGAATACGGCGCATATGCCTTTTTTCTAATTTCAATTGCTTGCTCCATTAGAGACTGTATTTCCTGAGGAAGCTCTGAAACGGATTGATAAACTGTGAATGAGGTGTTGATACTAATTTCTTTCATTATGTATAGGGGAAAAAAAATCCAAATTTCAAAGAGAAATTTGGATGTTCATTTTACTTTATTTTTTATTAATATTCTTCGTATTTATCACCAAAGTTAAACGTCAATGAGAAACGAAGTGTATTTTCTAATGGGTTTTTCACTTTTGAAGCAGAGAACAAATAAGACACGTCAATCTTAACTACATTATATTTAAAACCTGCTCCAAGCGAAAAGAATTGTCTTGCTCCTTTAATTGGATTTTCATGAAAATATCCTAATCGCATAGCAAATGAATCTTGATACAAATATTCTGCTCCGGCAGAATAGGTAAGTTCCTTTAGCTCTTCACTAAATCCTCCCGGCGCATCACCAAAAGATTTAAAAATCCCGGAAACCCAGTTTACTTTATTATATTCCGAACTAATAATTTCTCTATCTTGTTGATTAATCTCTCCATCTCCATTAACATCTTCCAATTTTTGAGGTGTTGGAACCAATAATTTAGTTACTTCAAGGTTTAATGACACTTTATTGTAATCATCAAAGATAAAATCAAAACCACCACCAATTCTCATATTAGCAGGTAAAAAATTGGCACTATTATCATCGGAAGCGCCTGCATCATAATTGATTTTTGGCCCTAAATTTTGAAAATTAAATCCGGCACGCCATCTTCCGTTAAAATCACCGTAAGCATCTTCTTCCGATTGGTAATAACCCGCCAAATCAAATGCAAAAGTACTCGCCGGTTTTGCATCACTTGAACCATCACCTACAGGAATTCTCAATTGGGAACGAATATAACGACCAGCAACCGACATCGAAAATCTTTCGCTCAATTTCAACGCATATGAACCGTCTAACGCTAATTCAAATGGTTTTACAATTTGAGGAATATCTTCTGCTTGTTGTCTTAACTCAATTTCTCCTAAACCAAAATAGCGTAAACTTCCGGCAAAAGCACTTCTTCCTTCATCACCAAATCTATTATAATAGGTAACCTGCCCTAATGAAATATCATTCACAAGTTCCGTTAAATACGGTGTATAACTAACCGAAAAACCTTGCTTATCCAATGCAAAAG
>VFQN01006777.1_pt1 | contig 12814 bp, 8 predicted proteins | sample 3512371 | NCBI WGS metagenome assembly VFQN01 (sample SAMN10412370, study PRJNA504923) | tailings metagenome | isolation source: Replicate 2 from Balatoc abandoned mine | place: Philippines: Itogon, Benguet | collected 2017-08-28
TTACACACTTAAAAGAAAATAAAGGAATACGAAGGAAAGGAAACTAAACCAAACCAAATCAAACCAAACTAAACAAAAGCAGAACAAAGAAAAACAAAGAAAAATCCACTATTAATTCTAATTTTAATCACGAATACTTCAATGCTTCATTTTCTCTCATACAATAAATATACATAAAACCTGTTGACTATACTATTCTACATTCATCAGAGAACATAACAGGAAACCAATTGAAAGGATTGAAAGCACTCAAAACAGTCCTCCTAGGGCATTACCGATATCTCCGAACGCACTCCCTGCTGCATTCCCAAAGTCATTGAAGCCGCCTGCCATAAAGTTGCCGGCGTCACTAAAGGCTGGTGCCATCATATCCCCGGCTTGCATGATACCATCACCCATAAAATTCCCTGCTGTCATCAGACCGCCACCCATGTCGTTAAAGGCTGGAGCCATCATATCACCTGCTTGCATAAAACCATCCCCAACGAAATTACCCGCTGTCATCAGGCCGCCGCCTATGTCATTGAAGGCCGGTGCCATCATCTCACCCGCCTGCATCACACCATCCCCGACAAAGTTACCAGCCGTAACCATACCAGAGCCCATTTGATCGAATCCTGATCCCATAGCACCACCAAGATCGTTAAAGCCGCCACCAACCGCCTCTGCAGCAATCAAGGTACCTCCCACCCCCAGCCCAACACCAGCAGCCGCCGCACCCATCATTTCACCTGTACTAAAGCCAGGCATATTAACATTCTGTCCTGAGCGATTCTGATTCTGATTGTTGTTATAGTTATGGTTGTGGTGTTGGTTGGCGTATTGTTGTCTTTGTTTCGCGCTGTTAGGACCTGGTATAGGCGTGGCTAAACCCATTCCAAGCCCAGGCCTCTGTTGTTGATATTGTTGTTGTTGGTAGATCATATTATTCTGTTGTGGATAATATTGAGGTTGTTGTGTCATCATCACTGGTTGGGCGTATATTGGCTGTTGTTGATATCCTTGCACTGGGACGAACTGCTGTTGTTGCATCGGTTGAAACTGAGCCTGTTGAAATTGTTGCATTTGAGGTTGAGGCTGCATCTTGATTTGTTGAGGTACTGCATATGCCTGTGGCTGTCCCTGCATCCTCATCACTTGTTGTGGTGGTGGGGAATTACCACCAGGTTGCGCTTGTGGAGGCCTCACCATTGGAGGAGGCGGCGCCATTGATGGAGGAGGCGGAGAAGGACGAACTGCATCTGTACTGGCACCACATCCCATTTTATCTGTCTCTGTAGTCTAAATTCTTATGATTTATGATTAAGGAGACAAAAGATCTCATGGAGCAACGGTTTCATGCAGGTCCTGAAAGCGCTTCTTGTGTTGACTAAAGCGCTTCTCAACTCTGCCGGTATAATACCGTTACCGAAAGTTGGAACATCAAATTTGTTGCGAAAGATGCTGGAAGTATTGCTCGCGATTCTTTGTTCCCTAACGATCGTATTTGGAGCAGGTAAGTTGAGTATTCCTTTTATCGAAAATTCTTCAGTGAGCTTGGAATGAATAGATTTGATTCCACCAAGTGGATTTATCACTGCCAATTCCGGACACGGACCTTTAACTGTTCGAGTTTTATCGAAGCACTTCTCGAAATTCGGAACAAAATCAACTCAAAATTTTACACTATGCCAGTATTTAACCTTTGTGAACCAACCACAGCCGAATTCTTCGCCCCTAGTTGGCCCTAATCTCCTCCAACTCGACGTCACTCGATCTTCATCCGATCATTTCATCTGGTCAAACGGGAATGAATCAATGTTTTTCGTACCAGGTCGTGACGACACGACAGGGAACTGGTTGCTCGGTTTTGAGGCCGGCGTGGACAGTGGCTATGCCTTCCTCGAGTCCTCGCAGGACTCTCTTTCGCCGTTGGAGATACGTCAGGGCAAGACATGGAAGTGGTTACTTGATGGTAAATGGGTTGATCAACCTGCTTTAAAAATGGAGTGTGTTAACGATGTCTCCCGTCGTCAGCACCTTCTGTCCCGGTCCTTCACTCCTTTCACCCCCTCCGACACCTCCTCGCCACCATTACCTCATTACAAGACAGAGCACTTCTTTAAGGTGGAGTTCTTCCATCCATCTAATGGAGCTCTTGCCTCAGCGATATTATTCCCTTCCTTTCCTATAACTGCTCTGACTGCCGGTAACGTTGTTAACTTACCGCTAACCGATTTCGACTTTCACGGTGAGCAGGAGACGCTAGCAGAGTCAAACAAGGATGTATTACTCAGTTTAAATACAATGGAATGGATTGTTTTGAGTGATGTGGATGTTCTGATGAAGTTTGGTCATCTCCATCTCATTGACACCTATCTCAACACTCTCTATAATGCAGACGGCACATCGGCCAAGGCCTCGTCTTCGGCCTCCACCTACAAGCTAGAACAACGAGAATATGGCATCCTTCTTAACGTCGAGCACGGCATAGAAAAATCGTGGCGAGTGACTTATCGCGTGGTCAATCAATATATTCCAAAGAGAAACACGTCACTCTACCAACACGCCTTCCATGCAGCCACAGCGATCCCATCCTCCGCCTTCCCTCAGGTCGATCCAGCCTCACAAGAATTCTTCCAGACCTTCCTCCAAGGCTTCGGTGACGCCGACCATCCTCTGAATAACCCTGACGCAGTAGAGGGCATGCCCATGCTACCTGCCTCTGACATGTACTACGACTACTACTTCCCTGGGAAGTGGTCCAAGGTGCGTGACGTCACTAAGATCAACCGAGTGCTCGCCTTGAAGGAATATCGTGTTGACGTCAGCAGTGAGGGAGTGATCGGAGTCAACGATGAGGTGCAGCACCCTCATCAACCACTACTCGATCAACACCTCTTTCAAATCACTCCACTGCACCCCTCTGCACCTCCTTCCTCCCCTGATCTCTCCCAGACCACCACTACCTCAGATGTGGAGGTAGAGGTCGCAGTCGATTCTGACGGTGGATTGAAGGAAGAGAGTCAGAAGAATGACTGGGTGACGTGGCAGGAGTTCTATAGAGATTCACTGCTGCCAGATCTTCAGATAGGAGACTTCCTCTGGCTCTGGTACACCACCAACACCTCCTCCTCCACCTCCTCGAAGGTAGAGGAGTTGTTAGTGAAGCTGTTGTACGACCAGGCGGGCAATCACTACCTCTTTGAGGTGTATCCGACGAATCGACTCGACCAGATGCGTCAGACGATGTTGCAGAAGACCAAAGACTTTCTCTTTATTCAACGTCGTAACCTTACTTTCCCTGCTTCTAATGGTGATACTGACGTATCCTCCTTCCTTCGTGCACGACTCGCTGGTCGTGATGTCACCATCCATGCAATGATTGCAGTGCCAAAGCCTCACATTGTTCGCTTCCTGTTGAACTACATCTTAGTGAAGGAGAAGGAGCTCAACTCTCTGTCCGCCTGCTTCTTTTATCACGCCGCAGTGACGATCCCTCAGTCGCTGATCTATGCTGCTGAGATTCTTTGCACTGTCGTAGGTAGTAAGCCAGTCGTCCTGATCCAGTACACGTCACCCTCTGACCACCAGTGGAAGTTCCCGTTAGTGCAGGAGCTCTCTCAAGCACTACTGTTACTGCACTCCCTCAAGGCAGAGGTGAAGAAGCTGCCATCGCCTCTGACGCCACACGATCGCATTATCAAGTCACTGAACCTAGAGACGGCGACCTTCGTCTACCGCGCTGACGAGACTCTCGTCTTCTATCATAAGGATGCTCTACCACTCGTCAGAGCACTCTTACCAAAGAATGTGACGCAAGCACTCCACCCTTTACCTTATGAACTAGCAGAGGATGCGTCAGCGGCAGAGAAGGAGAAGAACTGGAAAGAACAGATCTTCAATGCAGCGTGGAATGGTCTGATTCTCGGTTACCCACACTACTTCATCCAACGCTACTGTGAGGAGTATCACAACCCTCTGACGTCAGAAGTGAAGGCTCTGATGTTCGAGAAAGCATTGAAGAGATTTCATAAGTTCATAGAGAAGACAGGTTTCTATGAGCCCAACCATCATTTCAAATACCTCGAGAAGCCTGAGATTCAGTTTGGATTTCACTCTCCTATGAATAAATTCTTATTAAACCTTCTCATACATCGAGTAACGCAAGCCTTATGAAGTATAGTATTTATCCGGTGTGAATAAGAATTACATAATAATAGTATTGATTGATGGGTGTAATACTAATAGAATGCATGATACTAATATTAGCAATAGACTATTCTTGTTGGTAGAAAAGCTTCCAACAGATAGACTCCGGTTGTTTTTCGTCACAGTTTGTAAGTTGGAGCGAGTTCAATCGAAGTTCAACGAGTTCCAGCCATCAAACAGTGTGTATTGAACATCAACTCAACAGAAAAAGCTTCATATGACAGTTAAAGATATTAGAAAAACTGAAAAGGAACAATGATTGAAGAGTGATTGAACAGTGATTGAAGAGTTTTCGTATCTTTAAGAGGTTAAGATTGAACAACGTATCTTTAAGTTGTTCAGTCAGTCTCTAGAGGAAGAGTGGTTGTTTATTAGACTACTTCTATTCACTTACAAGTCAGTAAAAGAGAAATCATTGAGTTTTAGTTTATTGTATTGTATTGGATTCAATCACATTGTATTATATTTAGGAGAGGAAAAGGAAGCAATATCTTATGCATAAATATTCGTGGACTACATACACAGCCAGCGATAGCTCCCTCACCAACAACAAACGATTGAGAAGAACAACTTCTACCATTACGAAGTACATCACAAAATAATAAAACTAAAAGAGAAGAAAGAAAGAGAGGAAGGAGAGAGAGAGAGAGAGCGCGCTGCTGAATCCAACGAAACAATAAGAAAGAAAGAAAAACAATGCGATGGAAACACATGGCCCTGATAAACCATAATTATGCATATCTGTCTACTTATACTGACAACTCACATGCCTGGAGGACTTTCTGTTGTTTATAAAAAGAATGCTAATAAAGCTACAACGAAGAGAGAGAAAAAAAAGAGAAAGAATATCAATAAAACAGCGGGAAAGAAAGAGGGAATTAAAAGGTAGAAAGAAGGAAGATAAATCAATACAAAGGAAATAAACAGGAATGAGAGGCATACATCATACTACTACTCCTACTACTATTATTATGCCTAATAGACAACAACGAAGGGGATAAACAATCATTATTATCATCATAATCAATCATTATTATTATTATGAAACTAATATTGAATCATCGAGGAGCAAACAATAATAAAAAAAAACAAAGGAAACAAAAAGAAAATAATACAAACTTTATTTTATAGCGCTAGTCCTATCAGTTGAGCTGAGTTTTCAGCAGTAGGAGCCGCTCTCACTGTTACAGTGGTTCTGTTAGAGTCTTTAATATGAACGATCGGATGAGATTGAAGGTGGAAGAAGGTCTGCTTCCCAAAAACACTCTCTGATGCTAATAAGCTCAATGAATTAACAGGTATCTTTCCTTCGTTATCTAATTGCATGGCATTGATATCGACTCTCATCTGATTCTTCTGCTCTGCCTGAGCAGCGAAGGCACAACTCTTTGTCTCCATCAGATACCAATTATCACAGTTACTCCCTGCTTCCTCGCCTGACAGATTGCGAACACGCTTCCACGTCGTTCCGACAGTCATTCCTGGTAAAATCTTCGCAGATCCTCCACATCCACAGAACTCTGACAGGGAGAAGGTCTCATTCGCTGGCAGGCCCAGTCTCTGGTGTTGTTCGCGCTTCCATGCATGGAAGGCACTGGCGCGGGCACTACCTGTCGTGATGGAGGTGTAGATTTGCATGAGCTCTTGATCAATCCATTCGCGATAATACTTGGCAACGTCAGGTCTTCCACCTGCATGAGTGATTAACCAATCCATTGCAAAGATAACATCTCTGACGTATGGCACGATGATTGCGCTCTGATTCAAGTGAACTAAACTCTTACGAAACATCTGCCAATGAGCGAGTTGTTGAATGACGTGGTCTAAGGTGAAACTTGTCTTGTCTGAGTTGGCAAAGATCGTAAACTCATCAGATAAATCAGCGATAATCGCATTCGTCATCACATTTAGAAGGTTGGGATCATTCGTGGACAAGGTGTCGAGTTTTGTCAGCTTCTTCTCAAAGGAGAATAACTTGAACAACATGAAATCTGACGTAGGATCGCCTTCACTGACTGCGAGGTTGGTGGAGGTTAGTTTAGGTCCTGACACCACGATGATCTCGCCGATCTTATAGCGAGTACATATTAATAGTTTTGATCCTCGTTTCTCCTCTTGGAAGGTAGTGGCGAGTGCGAAGAGTCTTTCAGGATATGCTTTTAGCAGCTTCTGAGAGAAGGGTGTTAGCTTCTTCGTCATCATCGCTGCGGTTGGACTACTGAATAATAAAGTCTTATTACCGTTCACACGATACACGCCTGACGTCAGAGAACCTCCTGGCTTATGCTTTGCGAGGAAATCACTACGTGACGTGTATTGCGCTGTGCTTTCTTGGTAGGGAACTAACTGCAACCACTCTCGCCATGCATTCATTTCTGCTTGAACTAAATATGTCTTCACATTGTGTAAGAGGAGAGCACGGTAAGGATCATGTTTATTGATTAAAGACGATGCATTCGTCATCTGTGCAGTGAGAGGATGACGAAACTTGTTATCAAAGACAATGACAATACAATCCTTCAAATGATTGGTAAACCTTGTATCAAAATAATCGAAATAGCCATACAAGGAGATATTATATACTGACACAGTCATTCCGAGCTTCTTAGCTAATACTTTCCATTGTGTGACACATGCACTAGAAGTGTTCGAGTTAATGACGAGTAATAGTTCAGGAGAGGGATTATCTTGATATAATTCAGTGATTTGAACAGGAATGTCAATTTGTTGGATTACTCGTTGTTCGATAGAGGAGTTAATATTAGTAATTCGAAGAGAGAGGTGCAACATCACTTGAGAGTATAATGGAATGTCAGGAGAGAGCATCTTCACTGCCCCTGACATGTGCAGTTCTGATAAACTCTTGATTTCCATGACCTTGAATACTGCACTAGCTTTCAAGGAAAAGCCGGAACCTGTCGTGTTAGAAAAGACGAGACCGTCCGGGGTTATCGTGCCACATTCCGCATTGATCGATACAAAGACCTCTCTGTTGGCGGCGCCCTTCATGCCGTAATCAAGAGCTGAAATATTACGAATTTTGAAATGAATAGGAACACAATGACCAAGAACCAGTGCTTGTGTGTATCCTGGTTCTGATAGCTCTATCGGGAATCTGCTGTGGAAAGAAGCCTTTGTTTTATCGCGAGTATCAACATCAAACTTCGGCATCACTACTTGTACTGGCTCTATATACACACTAAAAGAGGGGTTACTTTCTTCAATGTATGGACGATGTCCTAAAGGAACACCATCATAAACAGAAGCAGGAAGATCAGGGAAGGTTACTCTTGCAGCATTTATAATAGAATCTCTATACATCGCTCGATCACTGTCATTAAAACGAATTATTTTATCAACATTCGCTCCAACAGAGATGCCAAACTTTGGTGTTGGCATATCACTATTGTTTGTGACGTCTAATGACGAAAACATTATCATTTCTCCCGGTTCAATAATTCCATCATCTGATCCTACTAATACAGCAGAGACTAATTGAGGATTAAAGATATTTGAAAAATTCCTTGCTTGAGTAAAGTTTCCATCAAATAATTGATATTGAACCCTTCCAACTGCTCCAGACATGATCATAGATCTTAAGGGAGATGCATCAGCACCTTTACGACCTTGAGAACCATTTCTTCCACCAGGATTGTGGCGTGTAACAGTATATCTGTTTTCACCGCTTCCAACTGTTTCAGTCCAAGAATAATCATTTCCACCTATTCCTCCTTCTCCTCCTCTCCCACCTAATCCTGGTTCACCATTTCTTCCCGCTGCACCTCCTTCAGCCACAGCCGAGGCGATGAAAGCTAAAAGAAAGGATTGAGTGTCATCAACCCTCACTCGGATTCTCCTCGCATCACCGCCTCTTCCACCTTGACCTGGTCGACCACCACTACCTCCATCGCCACCATTCCCTCCATCTTCACCCTTCGAATAGCTCGTAGCATCCGCACCGTCCTTTCCTCGCCCTCCACCTCCACCGTGACCGCCATGTCCGCCATGGCCCCCGTCACCACCAGAAGCGTTAAGATGAATTTTAGTGTCAGCAGTTAGAGTCATAAGCGTCGGGTTAATAGCACCATGATCATCACGAACATATAAAACTTTTAAGTCCAAGATGGCAGCCATTGTTACTTCAATATCATCACGTGCATTTCTTCCATCTTGTCCTGGGGCACCATCTTCTCCGTGATCACCATTCGCTCCATAGCCTGCAGCAGAATTACCATTCTTTCCTTTGTCACCATTTTGACCTTTTTCGCCCTTCGTAGAAATCAATAGATGGTTCGTTAAGGATGCCCAGATATTCGGATTAAATCTTTGTTCGTCTAAGATTTGTTGCACATTTAAGAAATTTGGAGCATTCACAGGAGAGATACGTTGAGCTAATTGAACTTCTAAATATCTTACTCTTGCTTCCATTGCTTGATTTGTCTCAAGTTGTTTTTTCTCATTTTGATGTCGATTCATTTCAGCTGCTTCCTTCCTTTCCTCTTCTTGTTTCTTTTCTTCCTCTCTTAATGCATACAGATTCTCAATACTTCGTTTCATTTCTTCGATCTCAACTTTAGATAAAGTCACTTGACGTTTATCGGCAGCTTCTATCGATTGAACTGATTCTTTACAAAAATCGTTCTGAGATAAAGTTGAATTATCGCTCACAGTGTTCCGTGTGAAAGCGTCAAACTTTGTTTCATTAAATTCAAGTTTTGCTAAAAGACTTTCTTGAAATCCAATAAAAGAAGTTTGAAATACTTGACAACAGTTCAAATGCAATGGTTCGGTTAATCGAATATTCGAGAAATCACAATTAATAATTGTTGATTGATCTAAGCGAGTACCGGAAAGGGATAAAACTTTCACATTTTCTAGGAAACAATTAATTAATCTTGATCGATGAAAACTATGAATGGTCAAATTTTTAATGGCAGAATAACTAAAATCAACTCCAGTAAAATTAGGAGTGACTTGTCGTAGTTGAGGAAACATATTTCCATCAATCGTTCCACGGAATACAGGAATAAGAAGTTCTTCTTTGTTGCGTTGAGCTTCTCGAGGATAAAACTGAGGAAATTTATTATGGAGCCAATCAACTAATCCTAGTATTGGATTGCCTGGAGCGGTAGTCCTCAAATCTTCTAAATAAGAATAGATCGTTTGTATAGTAATAAATCGGAAGGGAGATTTTAAGATACAGTAACTCGCAGTGCCTGGAAGGGTTCTCATTTCAAGGTGAGCATCATTTGTAAAATGACCTTCAGTGAGGAAGAAATCGCTCCATAATTGCGCATAACCATAAGTTGGATCTCTCGTATTAGCACCGGCATTTTCTTTGTCCAAGTAATCATTCTTTACATATAAGACATGATCATAAAAATAACAAACTTTCCCGAAGAATCCTTCGGCAGTAAATCGCACCTTATTAAGCCCAATGTCATATTGTAAAGCATTATCAAAGAGCTTTTGATGACCACTCCCTGATTTCCCTTTGATTAACGCGAGAGCAACGTTAGAAGGCTTAATAGCACCATCGTCATATTCTAATAGGAATTCAAAAAGCCGAATTGCACCGATGTGTCCTAGGAAGCTAAAGTTGTTTTGTATCGTAGTGTCATTGCATCCTATGCGTTTTAATCTATCCCGGAGCCAGAGGATTGAAGGAGTCCAAACAACTGCAGCTTCATGAGACAAAAGGAAAGTATAGGATTCTTTTTCTCTTTCAGAACACTTGACTAAATGTTGAGCCAAGGTTGTTTTATTGGCTTTTCGGTGGGTGACTTGCTCGTGGACAGCGTTCATCAGAATCTTCATGAACGGTTTCAGCAAACCACCACCAGGAAATAGTGCTCCTGCTGCAATTCCGAGAGCGTTTGCCGCACCGTTCATAATTCTTTCCATTAATATTTGTCGAGTATCTTCTCGAGTGTCTCGCATCATTCCCAACAATAAATTAAATTCGTCCATTAAACATTGTTGCATCGCAATATAGAAGTGATAAACTTCAGGAATCTTAAACTGGATATCATTTCCTGCCATCTTTCATAAGATCTTAGAAAAAAGAAAGGAAATGAAAAATAAAAAAGATCATTGAAAAATCTTTTTCTCTCTCTGAATTTGATGGTTGAAAGGACGAGATCACACTCCTTAAACTCTGACCGTTTCATACAAAATCCCCCTTTTTCAACCAGGGATTGCTGTATCAAATACCGGTAACGTAGAAGGACCTTACCGACAAAGTCTTGAAGTCGGGTATTTTCCAGCGGCATATCGGGGTTGGTCGTGCATCACTTGTTTTCTTTGCCATCACAACACAGAGAGAAGAAGTCTAGAAACAATCCAACCTTATCATTATTATTATTATTCTCAAGGTACTGTAACATCCCTCCACTCGCTCTTTCTTCTATGGACAAAGAGTTCTCATTGTCTTCTTTTGGATGATGATAGGAATTCATGAAATAAACTTGGAAAGGAAATGTTGATTCAAACTTTACTCGTTGCGATTGCATTTCTGTTACATGGTTAGTCATTTCACTTGATATCATTTGAATCTCCCATTGATCATCTTCATAGGCGAACAATGGTTACTTGTTGATGGGTTCCATCAAATCAAGACTCTTCCATCGTCTTTTATTCTGTCCAAAACGAATATTGGATTTCTTCCCTCGACCTCCCTCACCCCCCTTCAGCTCTTCCCTTCGCCAACCGCCTATTCGTCTCCATCCAACACTATGAATCAGCAATATACGAGTCGTATCCATCGAAATAAAAGAAGAAAGTCTCAAACTGAACTCAGATCTTCTCGAGGAAGAGCGAATAACTCTCCTAACAACGATCCTGACAACCCTTACTACAAAGGTATGGATGCCTACCAGATTCTAGGAATCGCTCGTACAGCAAAGAGGGATGAAATTAAGAAAGCTTACAAGAAACTTGTCTTTCAGTGGCATGCAGATCGAGTGCCGCGCGATGACAAGGAGAAGAGAGAAGAACACGAGAAACGCATGAAGAAGATTAACTGGGCTTATTGGTGTCTGGAGGATGAAGAGCGAAGGCAACGATACGACAAATATGGTGAGGCCGGTGTAGGAACATCTGAGACGTCAGAGCAGCAGTTGAAGGAGAATGGTGGACCAATGCCACAGGGCTTCGGTGGCTTCGGCGGACCTGGTGGAGGAGCTGTGGATCTCGAGGGTGTGGATGTTGGTGATCTCTTCGAAGCTTTCTTTGGTGGTGGAGGAAGTCCTTTTGGTTCATCTGGATTTGGAGGTGGGAGAAGAGCTGGTGCATCCTCTGCTCGACGCAATCCCAATGAACCCATGGAAGGTGAGTCGTGCGACGTCAGAACCCTCGTCATCTTAGTATAATAATACTTTTCCTCTCTTTTAGGCGAAGATTTGCAGATCGAGCATCCTATCCCTTTCATGACATCAATCTTCGGCGGCTCTGAGCGATTGAGAGTGCGACGTCTGGAGCAATGCAAGACATGCTCTGGATCAGGCGTAAAACCAGGAGCAAAGATTAAGACATGTTCGTCCTGTAATGGTCAAGGTGCAACCATGCGTATCCAACGAACACCGCTTGGAGCGATTCAAAGTGTTCAGCAGTGTCCTACATGTCGCGGTACAGGTCAGGAGATTGAGGAATACTGTGGCACTTGTCGTGGTAAAGGCACCACTGTGGAGATGAAAGAAGTCGATGTGCGTATTCCAGCTGGTGTAGATTCAGGCACTACATTAAGAGTGAGAGAAGCAGGTAATGCCGGGAAGAAGGGAGGACGACGTGGTGATCTTTTTGTTAAAATCACTGTACGTGATGATCCACGTTTTAAGAGAGAAGGAACAACAATCTTTACGGAAGAGGAGATATCGTTCACGGATGCAATCTTAGGCGCGGTGTTAAAGGTCGAGACAGTTGACGGAAAGACAGAGATTCGCATCCCGGCGGGTACGCAGCCTGATCAGAAACTGCGCATCCGAGGGAAAGGAGTCCCTCAGCTCGGATCGGCTGATGCTCGAGGAGATCAAATCATCACAATGAAAGTGCGCATTCCAACAAAAATCTCTGAGAAAGAGAAAGAACTCGTCCAACAACTAGCTCAGCTCTCTGGTGGTGCAAAGTAAATAATGTATAAAGCAGAAAGAGAGAGAGGGTTGAGAGTTTCCATTTGTTGTTATTCGTAGGATAGAGGAAGAAAATTTCGTAAATATTAATGAATTTGAAATCCTCTTCAGAAAATTCTGCAAAGATCACACACTCTTCACACAGAGGTGTAAATTTGAGTCATATCGATGTCACGAATCAATTGCAAGTTTAACCTTGGATAATCAAAATAGACACCCAAGAATTCCTACAATGAATCTTCCCAACAAACAAGCGAACAACCAATCAATCTATTTACCAGTACTTGAGACACTCTCATCGTTATTCGATGGTGAATAGAATGTAATACGCTTAAAGTATGAACTGACTGTAAACGGTCATTGGAGGGATTTATTGTTCAGTGTCGTTTTTTTGTCTCTCTTGCCTCAGAATCTTCTTCTCGGATAAACCACATCTTTACATAATTGATCCCATCTTCTATTCTTAATATCTGTTTTCTCCCATTCTGATATAGCCT
>VFQN01006778.1_pt1 | contig 12810 bp, 16 predicted proteins | sample 3512371 | NCBI WGS metagenome assembly VFQN01 (sample SAMN10412370, study PRJNA504923) | tailings metagenome | isolation source: Replicate 2 from Balatoc abandoned mine | place: Philippines: Itogon, Benguet | collected 2017-08-28
CATTAGGTAACACCATTGTCATTCAAGAAGACTCCCACACAACACAGTATCTTGTCACACGCTTACCTAACAGCTTTTCCTTCTGTCATTGCTACGGTAGAACCAAAATCCCTCAACGTCTCTGCATTCACCCTTCGGGCGTGACCCCGAGCCAGTCGCTGCCAGCAGGCACTCAATCAGTGCCATCAACACGACAATACTTTCGTGTCATGAGGAGGGTCCTAGGCGCGGCAGCTACGCTGCAGGCGACCGCTCGCTGACACAATGCGCTCAACCTGGAGGACGGGTCACTGAGGAGGGCATCTCGTATGGCTGCGAGATGTACCAGGCAACTTACGGCACTGTGCCTCTTCCTCTCAGCGGCTGCCCTGTATCATGGTGCCTCCGCGCTGGGAGGAGCGCCGGTTGCAGGGGCTGGCTGCAACCCCATCGACAGCGTATATGATGCTATCGCAAGTGGGGCAGTGGCCTTGCCTCCACAGGCGTTTCAGGCCGGGTGCAATATCCTGGCCGATGACCACGTCTGCCAGCCCCTGACGCGGTCAGCAGTCCTGAGCGGGGCACAGGATGGAAGCAGCGTCTGGGACACCAATTTCGCGCTTTACAAGTTCTCGGTTGAGAGAGGTGAACTGGGGTCGGACTGGGCAGCAGCTCGGCCGGACAAGGCCTTGTTACGCGCGTAGTTCGGCTGCCAAGCGGCAAATTGCTTTGCTGCCGATGCAACTACCTTGGTCGGGATAAGAGTGCATTGTGTCCATCCCTCGCGTATCCGACCATGTCATTACCCTGTGGGTCGCCCTCGCGTTGGCCTCCAGGCGTCACGCTTACGCTGCGGGACGTGACTCTGGTCCGAGCGCTGGTCTTCACGTATGGCAACACAGGGTTCGTGAACCTCCAGCCAGCTATTTTCCACATGCGGGAGGGTAGTCGCTTGCTCCTGCAGAACGTGGTGCTGCAGACGCTCTGCAGCACCGTGACCTACTACTCGCAGCAGGACTTCTCGGACTCTGTGCAAGTGGTGAGTCCTTCGCGCTTCTGCACATGGCAGTCCGCAGCTTGCACGTGCGAGCCAGTGGTGCTAAGCAGACCCACTGCCACCGTGCTCTGCCAGTTCCCACATCCTTGTCCAACCGGCGTACCCTTCACCGCTCCGGCCCACATCCCCTCCTCGCCTATCTACCACGCTGACCGCTCCCACCTTACACTCCCCAACCTCCATCACCCGCATGGCTGATCGCCCTACCCACCTGCCACCCCGAGTAACCCCTTCCCCACACCATGGTCCTCCCCTCCCCCCCCCCTCCTCGCAGCTGTCCTCCCAAAAGATCCTCTTCACTGCGGCCACGGAGGGTGGCATTGAGCTACAGAACGTCACCCTCACCTGCGAGGAGGGCGTCGTCCTCCCCAGCGTTGTGGACCTGAACGTGCACACGGCCAGCATGCTGTCCGCATTCACGGCGGCCGCCAGCAGCCTATCCCTCGCCTCCACCATCACCCTGCGTGAAAACATCACGCTGCCGGACCTGGAAACCTTCAAGTCCCAGTCCAGATCGGACTCGGACGCCGACCTTGGCCGCGCCGACCTCGCGCGGATCATCACCTCGGACGTGACGCTTCTGCCCGACCCGGACAGCCCACTCACCTACGTGGACGCAAACTATACGGCCTCGTGGCTGGTGGTCCAGGCCCCCGCGCGGCTGACGCTGCAGGGGCTGGTGCTGACTCGGCTGCTGGCAAAGGTGTGGACGCCGGGCGTCATGGACGGCGTGTTGGCGGGCGCGGTGCCGTTGTTCATGCTGGAGACGTACAGCCCGTCCACGTCGCAGCAGACGGCCACGCGCTTCCTCACCGACGTAACGCTCGTACTGCAGCAGTACGAGGTGACCCAGATGGCGTACTGGTGCACCATGGTGGGCATCCAGGCGGCGGAGATGTCGCGCTTTGCGGATTTCCTGCGCCCGCTGGTGTGGCAGAGCAACTGCGACGTGCTGAGCGGTACCCGGGTGCTGCTGCGCAAGGTTCGCACCACCGCCAGCAGCTACGTGCGCGTGATGCTGACGGCCGTGCCGCCCGCCGGCGTGCCGTACGACACGAACCTGCCGCTGCCGCCCAACGCGGAGCGATACGAACACGTGTCCCCCCCACTGCGGCTCGTGAGCACCGCACAGGACTTCGTGGACGCCATCGCGCCGGTGCTGCCGCAGGACACCTGGGCCAGCCCCCCGCCCTCTGGCAGTGCTGGCGGCGACGGCAACAGCAGCAGCAGCGCCAGCGGGGCGCCATCGTTGGCTGTCGCACCTGACGCTGACCCCGACCTGCCGCTGCTGATCTTGGTGAATGGCACGCTGGCGCTGTCGGCGGCGACGGCGTTGGCGCCCGGGGGTGGCCCACGGATCGTTCGGCGCAGCGTGGCGGTGGCGGCCATGCGCAGCGGGTGCGTCAACGACGGGCGCTGCCCGCTTCCGGTGGTGGACTTCGGCGGCGTGGTGGGCGGCATGCGGCTGGAGGGGCCCAACACCACGGTGGTGTTCGAGGGCGTGACCATCCGCGACACCACCAACCTGATGGCGCGCGCGTTTGCGTTCGCGGCCAGCGGCGACAGGAGTGCGCAGGGCTTCTTCGCGCTCAACCAGTGAGCACTATGGGTGGCGATGGGGAGGGATTGACTGATGTGTAGCGCCGTTACGCCTGGCTGCGCGCTCAGGGGAGTGTGCCCTGACCGCCAGGCAGTACCACATGTGTGCATGACGGTGTGCTACGACTTCGTGTGCCATACCGCTGATGCCGTGTGTGTATGTTGCCGTCGGCCTGCAGGTCCGGCCCCTCCCGGCTGGTGCTCGAATCGGTCCGCGTCGAGGTGCCCGGCACCGTGTTCGGCACCGTGTACCGCTCCGTCATGTCGTACTCGCGCCGCTCGCCGCCCAGCGACACGGAGATCTACTTTGTGAACGCGTCGCTGATCCAGTTTGTCAGCTTTGAGACGGCCGGCATTTGCGGCAGCTGGGTGAACGTCACGCTGCTGGCGGGGCAGGTCATGGTCCTGCCCTCTCCCCTGCTAGATGCGGAGGCCTCCTCCCCGTCGTCCTCGCAGCCTCGCGCGTCGCTGACCATGATAGTGGGCGCCTGCGTTGGCGGCTCGGCGGCCGTGCTGCTGGTCGGCGCGCTGGCCGTGCTACTCTACCTGCGGCGGCGAGCTGCCACAAAGCAGCATGATAAGGAGGCGGGCGTGGAGGTTGTGGACGCGAAGGGGCGGTCTTCGGTGGACGGGGGCGGCAGCCCCTCTGGCGAGAGCGCAGGGGGCTCCGCGTCCACCACCGAGGCCCACAGCGGCCACCTGGTGCGGGCGGCGGTTGCGGCGGCTGGCGGCTCACCAGCGCGACCGGCCAGTGCCGTGGGTTCCCTGCGTGGCATGCAGGGTGGCATGCGGGTGATGGACGTTAACGGCCTCAGCCCGCCCATCAGCTTGGAAGAGGGGGGCACCAATCCCGTTAGCAGCATGGCCCGCCGGACGCTGTCGCGCCCGGCTGGGGACCCGAGCTCGAGGTGTGGGGGCTCGCTGCAGTGCGCAGACTCGACGTGCAGCGAGGGCGGCAGCAGCACGCTGCGGGTGACGGGGTGTGTGCACACGATGTTGGAGGGAAGCGGCAGCGGGCGAGACCGGGGCAGCTCGGCGCTTCGGAAGGTGGAGGTGGCTGGAGCATCAGGGCAGCTGCTGGATGGCGCGACGCTGTTGGGCGTTCAGCGAGCCGCTGGCGTGAGCCTGGGGCTGGCGGACAGCTCTGGGGAACGTGGTGAGGACGGAGCGCGTCTGGTTTCGGGCATGCTGGATCCGCCCAGGGACTCGACCGTTGGGCGTTGTTCCGGGGGGCTGGGGAGCAGCGGTGGCAGCGGGCGGGGCAGCGGCGGCGGCAGCAACCTAGTGGACCCGCCTGAGCGGGGCAGTGCCTGCACGTCGTCGCAGCAGCTGGCCAAGGTCGCGGTGCAGGTGGGCAGGAGGAGATCGAGGCCGGGCTGCGAGGGCGGGCAGGCTGCGGCTAGACCGGGGGCGGGGGCAGGGCACTCCCGGCTTTGCCCCGCGGATGGCAACGAGCAGCGGCCCAGGGGCATCACGGCGTCGGGCGTGCAGGTGGTGTACCCTGCGTCAGCTGTGGAGGGCGGGCAGGAAGCGGACGACCGCGCGGACAAGTACCACCGCAGCAGCCAGGCGCTAGCGCTGCCGGCGCCGCACACTGCACCCGGGGCGCTGCGGAGCAGGGGCCTGGCACGGACCAGGTCGGAGCGGAGGGAGCTGTCGCAGCTGTCGCTGCCTCGGGTTGCTGCAGGCAGCGTGACGGAGCGCAACGGGGGTGAGCCGGGGCTGGGGTCGGTGCACCTGACGGCCACGGCGGGCACGCTGGACGGCGTGGGGTACACGGGGGAGGGCGAGGGCAGCTCGCCGTGCATCTCGCTGTCCATCACGCGCATGCCGGAGCCGGCCAGCGAGGTGCAGCGGCTGATCAGCGAGCTGTCGTCGCGGGTCACGGACCAGCTGACCATCCTGGAGCCCATCGGCCAGGGAGGGTACGGCACGGTGTACCGAGGTGAGGGGAGGGCGAGGGCATATGGCATTGTAGGTTGCGCGCGGGGCGTGGGCAGTTTCGAGAGCCTTCCAAGCACAGCAGTGAGGCGCGTACGCATCTGCTGGTACCGCTTGTCACCGTTCGCTACAATGTCAGGCAGTGCGTTGTGCGGCTCTGAACCTGTGCAAGCACCACCTGTTCATCACCTGTTCACCTGGCCTCGTCCGATCCCGTTGCTAGGCATCTGGCGCAACCTGGACGTGGCCGTCAAGACGGTGCTGTTCCAGGACCGCTCCAACCCCACGCCCGCGCCCGGGGCCCTCACGCCGACCCACGGGACGGCCGCGGCCACGCCGCACGGCGCCGCCGCGCCCGCCTCGCTGTGCACCATCCCCTCCAACGCCGAGCTGCCCACGCCCGGTCTGCTGCAGGTGCGGCTTACGAAGGCCAGGCTTCCCCCTGTTGGCATCATTGCGCTCTTCGTCCATAGCCCGCGCCGCTTGCGCAACACAGCCCTCCGGGTCGCTCTTTGCACTCCCTTGATTGTGCCCTGTGCCTCCTTGTCCCTCCTTCACCAGAACATCCCGGCGCACCAGCTAGGCGCAGGGCGGCAGGGCTCCAGCGGCTCAGCCGACGCCCACACGCCCACGTCCAACGGGCCGCTCATGCTCCTCACGGCGGGCACCAGCCAGGCCGGCTCCGCAGCCGCCAGCGGCAGCCACACGCGGCTGCAGCCGTGCGCCGACGGCCTGGGGGCCAAGGCGGCGGCGATGACGGTGGCGGGCGCTGCGGCTCTGGCTGTGGCAAGCCAGCAGCGCGCGGTGCTGGAGGCGGCCGTGAGCTGCTCCGTGGCGCACCCCAACGTGGTGGCAACCTACCACTACGACATCACGCCAGTGCGCGCGTCGGGGGTGGTGTGCTCGGGCGGGCTGCAGGTGGGCTTGGGGCCGGGGGTGTCAGGGTGCGGGAGTGCCTGCTGCGTAGGCGGGGACGTTCGGAGGCGGGGGGGGCTGCTTGCGGGGCGGGTTGGGGGAGATGTGCAGGCTGGTGTAGTGAGTGCTTGCCAATGGGGCCGCCTAATCAGCAAGATCGGGGATGGGATTCGTTGTGTTCAACCTGGGGGTTTGATTGCTGCCCTGATCCTATGCATGTGCAGGTGAGCGACGCACAGATGGCGGTGGGCGGCATCAGCGACTGGAAGCTGTACCTCGTGCAGGTGCGTGGCATTGCGACGGGGTGGCGAGTGGGGTTCAGGGGCTTCTGTTCCATGGTCCTCGGTCAGGTGCTCAGGGCAACAACGGGTAGCATACCGTACGAACCCAGTAGTACCTCGTGCAGGTGCGTAGCATTGTGACGGGGCCGTGAACCAGGGTCGGGGGCTTCGGGTGAGGGTTTGGGCGGAGCGAAGGTTGAAGCGAGCCCAACGTTTCCAGCATGAGGGCCTCAGCTGCTGGCGGTGCAGGGGCTGTTGTTGATGTGAATGGTACTTGGCCAAGGCGCTCGCACGTTTATGGCAAGAGCGCCCGCATGCGTCGTGCGAAATCGACGTGTGCTCTCATCAAACTGGCTGGCCTCCTGGCTCGCAGGAGTTCTGCGATGCGGGTTCCATGGCCGGGGCGCTGGACCGCCACGCATTCCACGACCCTGCGGGGATGCCCAACCTGGTGGGTGGCTGTAAAGGACCTGCGAGACAGTTAGTGTTGCACCGCTCGGTCGCCGAAAACCCAAGGTGACTACTGCTGTTGCTTGTCGGTAGCTGGGAACGCTTTCGCGGTCGTTCCGCCTCGGAATTTCATTCTCTTCAAGGACTCGCGACCTGGTTCCACGTGCGTAGCTTTACCATCTGGGCACCCTGCTGACCCCTCCATCCGCCCCTGCGCCTGCAGCCGCTGCTGCTGTGCGTGCTCACCGACATTGCCCGCGGCATGGCGCACATCCACTCCCGCTCCATCGTGCACGGCGACCTCAACCCCTCCAACATCCTCCTGCGCACCGCCTCGCCGCACAAGCCGCAGCACACGGGCAGCCGCACCCTGTCCGGCGGCCCAGGGACCTCCGGCACAGGCGGCAGCGGTGTGTCGCCGCTGTGGGGCCCTGGGGCAGGCGTGGGGGTGCAGCTGGGAGCCCTCAGCGGCAGCGGCAGCGGGACTCCCCTGTTAGCGGGGGCCGGCGGCGGGTTGGGCGGCTCAGGCAGCATGGGCGTAGGGGGTCTGTTCGGCAGCCTGTCGGCGGAGCTGGGGGTGTCGCTGTGTGCTAAGGTGGCGGACTTCGGGCTGTGCGGAATGCTGGCACCCGGCAAGCGGCACATCAGCAACGCGCTGCGGGGGACGCCGTTCTACACCGCGCCAGAGACGGTCGCTACCGGTGGGTGCCCAGTGCTCTCCGGATCCATCTGCACTCACCGGCTGGCCACGTGCGCTTGCTCCTAGCCTGCACTCCTTTGTTATCCCTTCCAACACGCCTGCCAAACCCTCCACCAGGAGGAAAACAGGCACAACGCATGCGTGAAACGCCGCACAACACCAGTGCAGCAGCTATGGTTTTGCCTGTCCCCACACCGGCGTCCTCACACCTCGGCCTCCCTTCCCCTGCCCTTGCTATGCCTTCTCCAGGCACCCTCACCAAGGCGTCCGACGTCTACTCGTTCGGCGTCATCGCCTGGGAGGTGTACACCGGCCGCCCGCCCTTCACGCACGACCCGCAGCTGGGCTTCGTGCGCAACGACGCCTTCCCGCGCCTGCCGCCCCACACGCCGCCCACCCTGGCCAACGTGACCCTGGCCTGCCTGCACCACGACCCAGAGGCCCGGCCCACCTTCGACCAGATCCTGGAGCGCTTTGCCTCTCTGCAGACCAAGCTGGTGGTGCAGCTGCAGCAGCGGCTGTCGCGCATGGTGGCGGGCAAGGCCGCAGCGGCGGGCATCAGCCCCAGCCCCGGCCCTGGCTCCGCAACCGGCATCACGCTGCAGGTGCCGCCGCCGGCGGTGTTCGCCGCGGCCTCGCCTACCCTCCATAACCCGCACGCGCGGCACTCGCGCGGCCACCCAGCGGCGGCGGCGGCGGCGGCTGCTCCCGGCAGTGGGCTTGGCGGCGGTTCGGGTGCCGGTGGGGGCATGCTGCCATTGGCGAGCCTCGTGCACTACAGCCCGCACGTGGCGCACCTGATGCAGCAGCAGCAGCATCACCAGCAGGTCGGCCAGCTGCAGCACGCAGGCCCTGCCGCCGTACATGCCGCTGGGATGGTCAGTGCGCCCGTCAGCTTTGGCGACCCCGCCGCCAGCCCTGCCGCTGCTGCTGCCCCTGCCTCGGCGGCGGCGCTGCAGCAGGCGGTGCCGGTGAGCGCTTCGGCTCCGTAGTCGGTGCCGGCGGCGGCGGCGGCGGCGGCGGCGGCGGCGGGGGAGGTGCCGCCGGCGGCGGTGGCGATGTCGGCTGTGGGCTCCTCCTGACGCTGGCTGACTGTGGGCCGTGGTGTGAAGCTGCCGCTGACGGTACAGCGGCGGTGTTTCCAGCACGGCTGCTGGAGGGCACGGTCACTGGGTGGTTGCACTGCTTGTGCATGGCGTTGGCGAGTTGGAGGCGCATCCTACCAACGGGCTGGCGCGGGAACGTTTTTGTTTGCGAGGAGTTGTGGTGTGCCGGCGGGTGGGCCTGTGCCCAGGCAGGGGTCCGGGGCAAGTAAATGCAGCGGATAATTCTAATGACAGCGCTGCGATCGTCGCAAGGGCGATTACGGTGGTGGCAGCTAGGCGCTAGCGCACTGCTCAGGCCGTAAGTCAGATTACGGCCTGCTTCAACGCAGGAGATGGTGGGCTGCAGCATGCAGCGTCCAGGTTCTTTACTAAACGATGCCTTCTTACGTGATGAGGTGTCTGTTGGGCCGTGTCCTGTTCCGGCCTTTGTGCTTTACGAGGTATGCACTAGTGCCATGCGACCTCTGGACGGCAGATGGCACGTGCCGGCTGTAGCAGGTCGTACACGTGACGTGGCAGAGGCACGTGGCATGGCATGGCATGGGCATTGCATGGCCGGCTGCCAGCAGCACCGCAGCTTGGTTCACGTGGCGTTGCTGCGAGGGCACCTGCCAGAGTTGACGTTGACGTATAAATTATGGTTGTGGAGTGGCCTGGGGCACGGTGACGGCAACACCCTGGAAGTCGGGCGTTTTCCTGAGCATCCCGTCTGCATGGCATCACGTGGGCATGGCAAGAGAAGCCGTGACGGCATGTACCGCCGCGCCCTAGAGGTCTGCGGCCTGGAAGCTGGTTGTGGCTGTCCGGTAGCCCACAGCAGGAGCAGCGGCCGCAGGCGGGGCGCAAGCACGCCCCGAGGGCACCGCTGCCGCTGTGGGAGCTCCTGCTGGTCAAAGCAATAGGGACACGCCGCATGATGGTAACTAGGGGCATGGACCACATGCATGGCGCGATATGTGCCTTATGCCAACGGTGCGCCCCTCGGCTGTGGGCCGGCGGGGCCACGTGTGGTGCTGTGGCAGGGTGGGGTGTTGCGTTCCGTGGCGCGGTGTGCGGGTAGTTGGCGGGCGTGCGCTGTGGTGGTGTTCGTGTTGGCGTGTAGGCATCAGGATAGGGTTCATCGGCAGGCAACACGCATACCGTGGGTCGCTTTGACGGCTGGTGCTCCGATGCAGCTGCTTGAGGCTTTGGGCCAGTGCGGGGCGGGGCGGAGCGGGCGCTCTGTGGCCTTGCGGGCAAGTTTGTGCATGACTGACAGGGGTATGCTTCAGGGGTATTGGGTTAGGTGCGTGTGTGCTGCGTATGCAAGGATCTTGCAGCCGTTTGCGTGCAGCAGGTCAGAGGGTCCATCCAGGTAGAGGTTGTTGCATGTGTTCTTATGCCTATGGAAATCTAAGATGACTAGTACAGGGGCGTGGGCGTTCGGGCCTCGTCAGGTCACGCCTGGTCAGTGACGGCGGTGGTGGTGATGCCGGTGGCATGTGGCGTTGCCTAACCAAGCTAATGTGGATTGTCTTCGCCAAGGGACAAGCGGCAAGGAGCAGAGCGCTTTGTGGTGTCACAAGGCGCCTGCGTGACTAGTAGCATGACAAACGAAACGGTAGGAGTTGGTATGTACATGCACACTGCTGGCGCAGATGCAGGGGGCCTAGACCAGAGGGCATGAAGGCTGCGGTGCTGGCTACGAGTGTGGGCTGTGCAGGGCAAGGCAAACTGATGCGGGGGTATCGCGTGGGAAGCGGAACGTTGCGCTGATGGCCAAATTGCCAGCTCCAATGGGCGGCGGGTTACCGTAGTATAGCGCTTGGGCCGGTACCGGAAAGCGGCGCACGGCCGGACCTAGAGGTGGGGTCGGAGCGGTGGCAGCTGCCGCGTTCGCGCGCCGTTTGGGCCGCTGACGGCCTCGACCCGTTACCCATTCTTGCCCCGGGGTATTTGGTCAATCCTGGCCTTTGTTGTTGGTCTGTTGTTGTCCCATTTGGGCCGCTTTGAAATGACAGAGTCGTCGGTCGGTCGTCGTTGTTTCGTTCGTTCGACCCGTTTCTCTTGTTCGTCCACCGGCAGCGTAGCAGCAACAGCACGCGGCTGCCAACGGGGGCTCTATGGTATCTTGCGTTTGATGGTCGGTGGTGGTGGTGTGTTTGGGCTGCGACGGCTGTTGAAGTGTGAGCCGAGAGCCTGGCGTTTCCTACCTCCGAAGAATGCAATCCAAGTCGGGGCCTGTTTCTGCTTTTCATTCAAGGGTATGTATGTTTCTTCAAGTGCTTGTGTGGGCAGGTGTGAGTGGCAAGAGGATGGCCTGGTGGGCAGGTACACGTGCGCCTGTCTCAGGGCACATTGTTGCACCGGTTGCGCAGAGGGGACCTTCCAATAAGCAAACACACGCTGAACTCTATTCCTTACGTTTTATGACCTTGACGCGCGTCTGCCGCCATGTACCGTAACTACCGTGGTACCGTAATGACTGTCCCTCTTTACATGCCTTGCCCCAGCCAGGTGACGTGTCACGGTTACGTGCAATGTGAGCTGGCAAATGCCACGAGCAAAGCTGTCGCGAGTTGTACCTAGGAAGGCCGTCCATCCAATGCAACTCATTTCGCGTCCGATTGCGCACAACAGGAAACAGCCTAGTACGCATTGGCACAGGTTGGTACGGTAGCAAAGCATGTGCACAGTAAGTCAGTCAGTGTTACACGGCGAGGGTTATTTACCCTCCGCAAATGCAACGACCCATGTACGAGCCGGAGGCTCAAGGGTCTCCATGCGTAGAACCAAGAATGTTTGCACAGTAAGGGTAACCTTTCGGCACGCGTTAGCCATCCATATCCCATAGGGGGTGATGTTGGGAGCGTACCAGCACCTAGGAAACCAGTTGTCTGGACCAGATACTAGTACCATGAAACCTTAGCATCATGCGACCGGAAGTGCGCTCCTTGTGCGGCTTCATCCTTGTTGTTCATGCAACATCCTCGCGTGCCACATGGCCGCAAGTTGCCGAAAGCCACCAACACCGTGCCAGGCAATCTCCTGGTGCCTGTTCCATCAGCCATTGTAAGTGCACACCGAAACGGTGCGAGCACAGCGACTCTGCTGTTCCACACACCCTGCACCCCACAGCCACTCCCCTGGTCCACACGTTACCCCACACGCCCACAGCCCATCTGCACGGTCCAAGACACTAATGCAGTAACCACTACCTTGCCATCCCCAACCCACGCCGTCTTCACTGTCCTCAGCAAGCGCCCATCGCTGCGCATCGGGCCCCAGCGCTACTACTACGACCTTTTCCTCGCGTTACTAGCGCATCGTTCCCCCCTCCACGCCCCCTCCACTCCTGTCCCTGCTCCCTGGCCTCCTTGCATGTCCTGTGCTGCTTCGCCTTTCGTGCCGACACACTCGGCCCCTCCACTCAGCGGCCGTTCCCTCGCAGGATAACCCACAGCCCAGTGCCCTACGCCCACGCCACCTCCAGCCCCTCCCACCCGCCTTGCTGCCCCCAACCCACGCCGACATCCGACATGCCGCCACGCAGGACGCCATCCATCCCCCGCACCACGGCACCGTACCGTACAGTTACCGCTGTACGGCATTACGGATCGTTGAGCCGTACGTACAGCTGCCCGTGCAGCGTCATGAGCGCCTGCGCGCTGTCCGCGCGCACGGGGCCCGGCAGCTGGATGGTGGTGTCCAGGGGCCGCACGCCCCACAGCTGGGCGGCGGCGGGGTCGCGCGGCTGCGCGCGGATCACTACCTTGCCGTTGTTCCACGCCTTAACACACACCTCGTCCAGCTGGGGTGGTATGGTGGGCAACGGGGACCATGGCAGTGGGGGGGGGGCCGAAGGGTATAAACGAGCTTCGGAAACGTCACGTGTGGTGCAGGTAGGTCAGCCAGCTGGGTGGGTAAATGAGAGGCATGTGGGTGCCAAGGACGGCTAGCGCACGTGCGCGAGGTCACGGATGGCAAATAGGTGCCCAGGCAGTTGCATGGGTGTGGAGAGGGCGCGAATGCAGATGCACACGCCTGCCACGTGCCACGTGCCACCACCCTGTGCTCTCTATCCTCGCATCCGGACGCAAGGCAAGGCTTGCCGCTGTATCACTTTGCGGCACGGCACTTGACACACGGCAACTGCGGTGTTGCAACAGCGGCTAGAGCTCGGCCCAACTAACGCCATCCTAACACACCCCTTGCAAACACGGCCCTCAGCAGGAACCGGCCGCCCCAGCCAACCGCCCATCAGGCCCCACAGCGACCCGCCACAGCGCACCCACATGGTATCCAGCCACCAGGCACAGCACCTCGAAACCCGGCGGGTCGTGCGCCCGGAGCACCTGCGGCCGCCGTGGGGCAGAGGGGGGAGGGAGAAGTACTTACGTGTAGCGGCTGGACCAGGAACCTGGCAACAGCCGGAAAGCGGAAGGAGCCTTTGGGGCAGGGTCATCTGTTGCACCTCCTCCTCAGCGCCCCAAACGATACAAGGCCTTTATGCGCGTCAAGGCAAAGGCACGCAGGATGCGCCTCGCCATGGCACCTGCACTCTGCACCGCCTCCCCTCACCCCTAACCCACAGAGTTCCTAACCCACACCCTCACACGCCCGATGCACCTCGCGACGGCGGATACACATCTTGGACGGCTTACCGTACCGTTCGCTCGTTGCCATACTCCGCAACGCCCTCGCCCTGAGCCTGCCTGCGCACTGCACCTCACCCCTCACACCCCACACCCCTCACCCCTCACCCCTCACCCCTCACCCCCCTCACCCCTCACCCCTCACCCC
>VFQN01006780.1_pt1 | contig 12804 bp, 10 predicted proteins | sample 3512371 | NCBI WGS metagenome assembly VFQN01 (sample SAMN10412370, study PRJNA504923) | tailings metagenome | isolation source: Replicate 2 from Balatoc abandoned mine | place: Philippines: Itogon, Benguet | collected 2017-08-28
CGTCGCCGCGGACGAGGTCGTTGAACACCACCACGCGGTGGAGGTCGCTTTCAAAAAGCACCGTGGGCATCGGGCACCGGGGATCAGCGAGGGAAGGCGCGCAGGCTAATCGCCCGCGGCCCGGGCGGGCTTGATTTCACTCAAGTCGCCGTCGCCGGGCTCAGCCGCGGCGTGCGAGCCGGGCCAGCAGGATCTCGCCGCCGCCCTCGAGGATCAGGCGCGGCGGGCCCTCGGCGTCGTGGCGCATCAGCACGCTGTCGCCGGTGTCCAGGTGCATCGGCCGCGCCAGGTCCTTGAACCACACGCGGCCCGAGAGCACGTGCAGCAGCCAGTCCACGCCGGGCTCGTCGAAGAACAGCATCGGCCCGACCACGGGCCGGTGCAGCACGGTGGCGTCGAGGGCGTCGCGGCGCCAGATCAGGTTGAAGTCGCGGGTGGGGCCGGCCAGCAGCTCGGCATGCAGGCCGCGCTCGCCGGCGAAGCGGTGGCGCTGGTGCGGCGGACGCAGCGCCGCGCGTTCACCGTCGTCGAAGACCAGGTCCATGCCCTCGCCGGCCAGCAGCACCAGCTCGCGGTCGCAGCCGGGAAAGGCCGAGAACGGCGCGTCCGCGTCCACTTCGGCGATCGAGGCGCGCCAGGTCCAGTCCGCCGCGCCTTCCGGGTCGCGGTGGATCTCGCGCGTCCAGCCCAGGCCGTTGCGCCAGCGTTCGCGGCGGTATTCGTGCGCGGGCAGGGCCAGCAGGCGCATCAGGCGCCCTGCAGCGCCGCGAGGGCGCGCGTGCTCAGGGCCAGCGATTGCGCCCAGGGCAGGCCGATGATGGCTTCGCCGGTGCGCGCGTCGACGAAGGCCTCGCGCTCGCCCTCGGGCAGCAGGTGCCGGTAATCCACGGTGAGCTCCTCGCCGGGCGACAGGTCGCGCGCGGCGAAGATGAAACCCAGGTGCCACAGCCCGCTGGGTTCGAAACTGTGGTTGACGTAGCACTCGTCGGGCCAGTCGAGGCTGACGGTGCACTGGTCCTCGAACCAGCGCACGCAGGCGGCCATGGCCTGCTCGCGGTCGGGTCGCGCCTGCACCTGCGCCCAGCTCGTGGTGCCGGGGATGGCATCGGGCGCCACCACGACGCGGCCGGCGGCCACGGCCTCGTCCAGGAACAGGCCCTGGCCGGCGCCGGGGATGCGCGAGGGCGCGATGCGGTAGCGGGGCAGGATCATGGCGCGAAGTCTAGCGCGCCGGCCGCGTCACGGCGGCGGGCGCCAGGCGCTGTCCCACCAGGGATAATCGCCCGGCCGCGCGGCCAGGCCGCGGCGCACCGGCTGCTGCACCAGGTCGCGCGCCTCGGCCTCGGCACCACCGGCCACCACCAGCACGCGCTCGCGGAAACCGCGGCCCCAGAGCCAGCCGTTGACGCGATGGCGCTCTTCCACCGCGCGCGAACTCAGGGCCTTGAAGCGGCCGACCAGCGAGCACAGCGTGTCGCGCTGGCCCAGCACCAGCAGGGCCTCCCAGGCGTCGGGCAGCAGCACCCAGGCCAGCACGCGGGCATCGCGCCAGGCCCAGGCGGCGGCGTGCAGGCGGGCGACGGCCCGGGCGGCGTCGGCGTCGTCGAACACCGGCCGCCGGTACAGCGTGGCCAGCGACAGGTGGTAGGTGCGGCCGGCGACCGAGCGCTCGAGGCGGCGCCGTTCCCGCCGCGCCGGCGCGGGCGTGGCGGTGCGGTCCTCGACGCGGGCCACCGGGTCCGGGGCCGTGCCGTCCGGGGAGGTTGGCGTGTCCATGCAGGGCTCCCTGCCCCGCCGGCCCGCGCGCGGGCCGGCGGAGGCGCGCATCACTGGGCCGGCGGCGTGGCCGGGGCGGCGGCCTTGGGGGCGCGGGCGGCGCCGCCGCCGACCGTGATGCGGTCGCGGTTCTGCTCGACCAGGGCCAGGCCGATGCCCTTCACGTCGGCCAGGTCCTCGGGGCTGCGGAAGGCGCCGTGCTGCTTGCGGTGCGCGACGATGGCGGCGGCCTTGCTCGGGCCCACGCCATCGAGCACGCGGTCGAGGGTGGCCGCGTCGGCGTTGTTGATGTCCACCTTCTCCGGGTCGGCGGCCTGGGCGCCGGCGGCCAGGAAGGCCGAGAGCAGCAGGGTCGAGAGGATCGAGGTCGTCTTCTTCATGGCGGTGTCCTTGTCGGGTTGGGGCCGCGGGCGACGCGGCGAGGCCAGTCTCGGCAGCGGCCCGGCGCCGGCCCATCGCGCTTCCGCCCGGGCCGGGCTGCGAAGCCGTCCCGGCGCGGCATCGGTGCATTTCCGACGCCGGGTCGGCCTTCGCGGGCCGGCCACCGCCGAAGGGGGTAAAATCGCCGCGACACTTCCGCGAGGCACGCCATGGACACCGCCAAGACCGACCGCTTCATCGCCGACGCCTGGGATGGCGACATCGTTCCCCAGCTGGTCGAGTACATCCGCATTCCGAACAAGTCGCCGATGTTCGACGCGCAGTGGCGCGAGAACGGCTACATGGCCGACGCGGTGAAGCTGCTGGCGGACTGGGCGAAGGCCCAGCCGATCGCCGGCATGACGGTGGAGGTGGTCGAGCTCGAGGGCCGCACGCCGCTGATCTACATCGAGGTCGCGGGTTCCGGCGACGACACCGTGCTGCTCTACGGCCACCTCGACAAGCAGCCGGAGATGACCGGCTGGGCCGACGACCTCGGCCCCTGGAAGCCGGTCATCAAGGGCGACAAGCTCTACGGCCGCGGCGGCGCCGACGACGGCTACGCGCTGTTCGGCTCGCTCACCGCCATCCGCGCGCTCAAGGAGCAGGGCCTGCCGCACGCGCGCTGCGTGATCCTGATCGAGGCCTGCGAGGAATCGGGCAGCTACGACCTGCCCTTCTACGTCGACCACCTGGCCGACCGCATCGGCCAGCCCTCGCTGGTGGTCTGCCTGGACTCGGGCTGCGCCAACTACGACCAGCTCTGGTGCACCACCTCGCTGCGCGGCCTGGCCGGCGGCAACCTCAAGGTGAACGTGCTCACCGAGGGCGTGCACAGCGGCGACGCCAGCGGCATCGTGCCTTCGAGCTTCCGGGTGCTGCGCCAGCTGCTCTCGCGCCTCGAGGACGAGGCCACCGGCAGGATCCTGGTCGAGGACCTGTTCGTCGAGATCCCCGAGCAGCGCATCGTGCAGGCGCGCCGCGCCGCCGAGGTGCTGGGCAGCGAGGTCTGGGACAAGTTCCCGTTCCTGCCGGGCATGAGCCCGATGGACGCGGACCTCACCGAGCTCGTGCTCAACCGCACCTGGCGCCCGGCCCTGTCGATCACCGGCGCCGACGGCCTGCCGCCGCTGGGCAGCGCCGGCAACGTGCTGCGCCCGCACACCGCGGTCAAGCTCAGCCTGCGCCTGCCGCCGACCCTGGAGCCCAAGCGCGCCGGCGAGGTGCTCAAGCGCGTGCTCGAGGCCAACCCGCCCTACGGCTGCAAGGTCGAGGTCGAGCTCGAGAAGGCCTCCACCGGCTGGAACGCGCCGGCGCTGGCGCCCTGGCTGGAGCACGCCATCGACCACGCCAGCCGGGAGTTCTTCGGCGCGCCGGCGATGTACATGGGCGAAGGCGGCACGATCCCGTTCATGGGCATGCTGGGCGAGAAGTTCCCCGGCGCGCAGTTCATGATCACCGGCGTGCTCGGCCCGCACAGCAACGCGCACGGCCCGAACGAGTTCCTGCACATCCCCACCGGCAAGCGCGTCACCGGCGCGGTGGCGCGCGTGATCGCCGAGCACTACGAAGCGTCGCAGAAGGGCCTGACCCGCGGCGTCGGCGTGCATGCCGGCCACGCGCAGTTCGGCGACCACGGCTGCTGCTGAGCGATGTCGGGCACCGGCGCGGACGTCCGCGGCTACTACGACGCCATTCCCTACGCGTCCTTCGCCTACCTGCAGTGCGCGCCGGAGCAGCTGGCCGCGGTCGCGCACCTGCACGGCCTGGCCGCGCCGCCGGTCGAAACGGCACGCGTGCTGGAGCTGGGCTGCAGCTCCGGCGGCAACCTGGTGCCGGTGGCCGTGCGCCATCCGGGCGCGCGCGTGCTGGGCCTGGACATCTCCGGCTCGCACATCGCCCGCGGCCAGGCGCAGGTGGCGCGGCTGGGCCTGGCCAACGCGCGCCTGGACGAGGCCGACCTGCTCGCGCTCGACCCGGCCACGCTGGGTGAGTTCGACTACGTGGTCTGCCACGGCCTGTACAGCTGGATCCCGGTCGCGGCGCAGGAGGCGATGTTCGCCACCATCGCCCGCGTGCTGGCGCCCGAGGGCGTGGCCTACGTCAGCTTCAACGCCTATCCGGGCTGGAAGACCCGCGAAGTGGTGCGCGACGCCATGCTGCTGCACGCCGAGGGCAAGTCCGCCGGCGAGCGCCTGGCCCATGCGCGGGCGATGGTCGGCTTCCTGCGCCACGTGGCGCCGGCGGGCGGCGTGATGGCCAAGGTGGTCGAGGAAACCATCGGCATCCTCAACCGCACCGGCGACGACTACCTCGCGCACGACTACCTGGAAATCGACAACCACCCGGCCTACTTCCGCGACTTCGTCGCCCAGGCCGGCCGCCACGGCCTGGCCTGGCTGGCCGAGGCCGAGCCCTCGCGCAGCGAACCGGCCACCTACGGCCCCGCGGTGGCGCAGGCGCTGGCGGCCAGCTTCACCGACGACCGCGTGCGCCGCGAGCAGTACCTGGATTTCGCCGTGAACCGCGGCTTCCACCAGACCCTGCTGGTGCGCGCGGGCCGCGAGCGCGGCATCCCGGCCCGCATCGGGCGCGCGCGCCTGCGCGACCTGCACGTGGCCGCCGACCTGCCCTGCCACGACGGCAGCGCGCGCATGGACGCCTCGATGCAGGCCTTCGGCCCGCGCCAGGGCGTGAACCTGCAGAGCGCGCACCCCGCGGTGAAGGCCGCGGCGGTGGCGCTGACCCGCGCCTGGCCCGGCACGCTGTCGCGCGACGCGCTGGTGGCCGCCGTCGCCGCGGCGCTGCCGACGGCCCTGGCGCTGCCGGCGGCGACGCTCGAACAGGCGATCGACGAGCTGCTCGACTACCTGGTGACGCGCGGCCTGGCCCGCTTCCGCCTGGCGCCGCTGCCGCTGGCCGGCGAGCCCGGGCCGCGCCCGCGCCTGGAGCCCGGCGCGCGCCGCCAGCTCGCCGCGCTCGCCGACGGTGAGCGCTTCCTCGCCAACGCCTGGCACGAAAGCGTGGAGCTGACGGACGAGGAACGCGCGCTGCTGCCGCTTCTCGACGGCGACCACGACCACGCCGCGCTGGCCGCGGCCCTGGCCGCCGTGCCCGCGCCGGCGCCGCCCGGCGACGCCGGCGCGCGGCTGGCGCGCCTGCTCGATGCCCTGCGCCGCAAGGGCCTGCTCTCGACCCCGGGGAACACCGCATGACCGACGCCCGCACCCTGCAGGCCAGCCTCGCCCAGGCCCGCCAGTTGATCGGGCAGCGTCGCTTCGACGAGGCGCGCCGCATCAACGACGGCCTGCTCGCGCAGGCGCCGACCCATCCGGGCGTGCTGGTGCAGGCCTCGCGCCTGGCCGCCGCGGCCGGCCGCTACCGGCAGGCGAGGGAACTCGCGCTGAAGGCCTTCGCGCACCGGCACGAGGCCGCGGTGGACTGGCCGACCCTGCTCAGCCGGCTGCAGATGTTCCACCTGCGCGACGCCTACCTGGCCGTGGTGGACGAACTGGTCGCCGGCGGCACCCGCGACCTGCGCCTGCTCGACCACGCGGCCACCGGGCTGGGCCAGCTCGACCTGCCGGAACGTTCGCTCGAGGTCATCGAACGGGCGCTGGCGCTGTCGCCGGGGAACCAGGAGCTGCTGCTCACGCGCGCCCAGGCCCGGGTCTTCCTGGCCGAGTTCGACCGCGCCCGCGCCGACCTCGCCCAGGTGCTGCGCCTGCGGCCCGGCGAGGGCTATGCCTGGTGGCTGCGGGCGCGGCTGCCCGGCAAGTGCACGCCGGAGGAAGTCGCCGCGATGGAGCGCGCGCTGGCCGGGGCCGCGGCCGGGCGCCCCAACAACGAAGTCTTCCTGTGCTACGCCTTGCACAACGCCCTCGACGGCCTGCAGGACTATGCGCGCGCCGCCACCTACCTCGATCGCGCCAACCGCCTGCGCCGCGCCGAACTGGCCTTCAGCTCCGACGAGGACGCGGCGATCTTCGCGGCGCTCAAGGCCCTGCCCTTCGCGCCGACGCCGGACCGCGGCGATGCGGAGCGCGTGCCGCTGTTCATCATCGGCCTGCACCGCTCCGGCACCACCCTGCTCGAACAGCTGCTCTCCTCGCATCCCGACGTGCGCGGCCTGGGCGAGATCTTCGAGCTGCCGGAAGCGCTTCATTACGCCACCGACCACCTGCCCGAGGGCGGCATCGACCAGACGCTGGTGCAGCGCCTGCCCGGCGTCGACCACGCCGCCGTCGGGCGCCGCTACCTGGAGTCGCTGGCGTCGCGGCTGGGGCCGGAGCGTTTCTTCACCGACAAGCTGCCGAACAACTACTACCTCGTCGGCGCCATCGCCCAGGCCCTGCCGCAGGCCCGCTTCCTGCTGCTGGTGCGCGACCCGATGGAGGTCTGCTTCTCCAACCTGCGCGAGTTCTTCTCGCTGCGCACCAACCGCCACAGCTACGACCAGGCGGAAATGGGCCGGCACTACCTGGAGTTCGCCGGCCTGATGGCGCACTGGCGCCGCCTGCTGCCGGAGCGGATCCTGGACGTGAGCTATTCGCGCCTGGTCTCGGATACCGAGGCGGTGATGCGCGAGGTCTGCGGCTTCTGCGGGCTGGCCTTCGACCCGGTGGTGCTGTCGACGTCGGGCAATGGCCGGGCGGTGACGACGGCCAGCGCGGTGCAGGTCCGCGCCGGCGTGGTGCGCCGCGACCAGCCCAAGTGGGTGCCCTACGCCGACTACCTGGCGCCCCTGGCCCGGGTGCTGGGCCGGGACTGATCAGCCGCCGGCGGGTTCGCCCAGCGCCTTCGACAGCGGGCCCAGCCAGGGCGCGTACGGGGCCCACTTGGGCACCTTGCGCGCGGTGACCGGCTTGCGCACCTGCACGACGCTGGCCGTGGAGACGCTCAGGCCGGCCGAGCGCGGGTCCACCATGCCCGGCAGGAAGTCCATGCCGCAGTGCGCGGCGACGCCGCGCATCACGCCCTCCGTGTCTTCGACCAGGCGCGAATAGCTCACGTCCAGGATCCTGCCCGGGAACATCCGCGACCAGTGCGCCATCAGCGCCTGGTAGCGGCGGTGGTGCGCGGCCAGTTCGGCCGGGTCGTAGGAGTACGGCGCGGCGTCGCCGAACGGCTCGCGAAGGTTGGAGAAGCAGGTCTCCATCGGGTCGCGCGTCATGTGCAGGATGCGCGCCTGCGGCAGGGCCCGGCAGATCAGCCCGAGGTTGAGGAAGTTCGAGGGCAGCTTGTCGGTGACGAAGCGATGGCCGTGGGCGCGCCAGCGCACGCCCTGCGCGTAGCTGGCCGCGATCACGCCCAGGTCCGCGCCGCGGCTGCGCCGCACCAGCTCGCGGTCGAGCACGCCGGCCGGGCGGTGGTCGAGCGCGTAGCGCAGCGCCGCCGGGAACTCGAACAGCTCGCCGGCGATGGTCAGCGCGGGGTTCGCGCCGAGCAGGTGCTCGAGCAGGGTGGTGCCGGAGCGGAACATGCCGACGATGAAGACCGGGACGAAGCCGGGGTCGGCGTCGGGCGGCCCGGGCAGTTCGTCGTAGGGCACCTGCGCCAGCTCGCGGAACAGGGCCTCGTCCTCGGCATCGCTGTAGTCCACCACGCGGCGGCGCTCGCGGCAGGCCAGTTCGAGCGCCTCCCAGGCGCGCCGGTGCTCGCCGAGGTCGTCCAGGGATTTGTGCAGGGCGAAGGCGATGTAGGAGCGCTCCATCGGGTCGCGCACGGCGGCCAGCTGGCGCTGCAGCGCGTCGACGTAGTTGTCCGCCGGGGTCTGCGTGCGCAGGTTCGCCACCGAGCGCCAGGCGCGGCCCATGCCGGGGCTTTGCCGCAGGCAGGCCTCGAGGTCGCGGCGCGCCTCGTCGAAGCGCCCGAGGAAGACCAGTTCCTGGCCGCGGCCGAACCGCAGCACCGGATGGTTGGGCTGCAGGCGCAGCAGGTCGTTGTAGACCGCCAGCGACGCCTCGTGCTTCTCCAGGTAGGACAGGTGCGAGGCCACCATGTGCAGCACGGCGGGGTCGCGGGAGGCGCGCAGGAAGCCGGCCTGGGCCAGGTATTCGTCCATGGCCCAGCCGAGGTGGAAGTTCCTCAGCCGGTTGAGCAGCTTGACGCCCGTGGCGACGTCGCGGGGCGATTGCCGGAAGGCGCGCAGCACGAGGTCGGCCGGCGTGCGGTAGGCGCCCTGGCGGGTGCCGAGGTAGCTCAGGTCCAGCAGGGCCGCGGGCAGGTTGCCGTCCAGGGCGAGGGCCGCCTCGAGGAGGCGCTTCGCCTCGTCCCAGCGCTTGCCCGCCATGGCCTGCCCGGCCTGGCGGATGAGTGCGGCGGTGTCGCTTGCGTTCGATGTCATGTCGCGTGGCGTCGGCCGTGGACGGGGGCCGGGACGCGCGATTCTACGCTGGCGGAAAAACAAAGGGGCCCGAAGGCCCCTTTGCTCAGAACAACCTGGTCCCGAAGGATCAGAAGGTCTGGGTGTAACGCACGTAGACCTGGCGGCCGTAGGCGTTGTACAGGGCGTTGTTGTAGCCCTGGGTGTAGTACAGGTCCAGACGCGGCTTGCGGTTGGTGACGTTGATGGCACCGACCGTGACGCGGCCATTCCACGGCGTGTTGTAGTTGAACTGCACGTCGTGGGTCATGTAGGCCTTGTCCGAGCACTTGTAGACGTAGCCGTAAGCCTGGGTCGCGGCGCAGTCCAGACCGTAGTTCGCCTCGAAGATGTCCTCGAAGGTCTCCTTGGTCCAGTCGATCGCGTTGATGGTCCAGGACGCCGAGAAGTCACCCTTCTCCCACGAGTTGGTCCACACGGCGCGCCACTCCGGCACGTCGGCCAGGTTGACGAACTCGGTGGTGCCGGTGGTGCCCTCGACCTCGTACGAACGGACCCAGCTCACGCCCAGGTTCGAGCGGATGCTGCCCCAGTTGCCCAGGTCCCAGTTGCCGCGGGCGTTGAAGTCGAAGCCGTCGGTGTTGATCAGGCCTTCGTTGCCGAAGCCGGCGCGGACCTGGATGATCGCGCCCGAAACCGGGTCACGGGTCACGAACAGGTGCGGCGGCAGGTACTGGCCGTTCAGCTGGCGATCGATGACCGTCTGGGCCGAGTAGAAGCGGATCTGGTTCTCGATTTCGGTGTTGTAGTAATCGAGGGTCAGGTTCAGCCAGTCGGTGGCATCCCACACCGCGCCGATCGAGAACTGCTTCGACTCTTCCGGCTGGAGCTCCGGGGTGGCGACGCGCAGGCCGTTGATCTGGATCGCGGTGGTCGGCGCAACGCCGAGCTCGACGGCGGTCTGCGGGTCAACCACGGTGTCGGCCGAGAAGGCGTCCTGCTGGTTGATGATGTACAGCGGCGGGGCGCGGAAGCCTTCGCCGATGGACGCACGCAGGGTCAGGTTGTCGAGCGGCTGGAAGCGGACCGACAGCTTCGGCGAGACGCTGGAACCGAAGTCGCTGTAGTCGTCGTAGCGGGCGGCCAGGTCGACCTCGAAGTTCGAGGTGATCGGCAGGATCCACTCACCGAAGACCGAACGCAGGGTGCGCTGGCCGAACGACGAGTTGCCCGACGAACCACCGACGTTGCCGGCGGCCGACTGCGCGTCGTAGATGTCGGCGTAGTCTTCCTTGCGGTACTCGGCGCCGAACGCGGCGATCGAGGTGCCGCCGCCCATCTCGAACAGGTCGAAGTTGCCGACCGCGAACAGCTCGTCCTGCTTGAAGAAGCCGTCACGCGAGGTGGTGGTGCGGATCTCGTCCAGGACCGCCTGCGAGTTGCCGATCGGGTTGAACACGTCGTACGCGCCCGACTCGAACAGCAGGGTGGCGACCGGGATGTTCACGTAGTTGCGGCCGTTCGACAGGAAGCGGGCCTCGCTGCGACGGATGCCGAAGTCGACGTCGATGCCGTCGGTGGCGATCCAGTTGAAGCCCATCGTGAAGTCGTAGGTCTGGTTGTCGTCGAAGTTCTGACGCGGACCCAGGGCGGCGAAGCGGTGCTTGATCAGCGCGTCGGTGCCGGTGGTGTTGTTCGGGCTGGCGGCCGACACGAAGATGAACTCCGGGGTCGGGGCGAACTGGCCGAACGACTCGACGCGGGTCACGTTGGCGGAGAAGTAGATCGACCAGTCGTCGTTGATCTGGTAGTCGCCGCGGGCGAACAGACCCGACTGCTCGATCGACGCGGTGTCGGCCGCGAAGATGTTGAAGTCGTACAGGCAGGTGGTGCCCGAGCCGTTCAGGTAGAAGCCCGGGTTCGAGCAGCCGCCCGGCACGAGGCCGCGACGGGAGGTCGGGGCGCGGTTGCCGTTCGCGTCGAGGGCGAAGTTGTAGTAGTTGTTCGAGTACGACGAGGCACCCGGGCCGACCCACTCGAGGTCACGGTTGTAGGTGATGCCGCGGTTGTTGTACGACACGCCGCCGATCAGGCGGCCGCGCTCGCCGGACACGCCGAACAGGGCCGAACCCTGGTCGGTGTCGCCGCCGCGCTCGGAGTTGCTCTTGCCGTAGGTCAGCTCGACGCCGTTGAAGTCACGGCGGGTGATGATGTTGACCACGCCGCCCATCGCGTCGGCGCCGTAGATCGCCGAGGCGCCGTCCGAGAGGATCTCGATGCGCTCGACCGCGGCCAGCGGGATGGAGTTCAGGTCCTGGCCCTCACCGGCCTGCGGCGAGGTCGGGGCGCGACGGCCGTCGATCAGGATCAGGGTACGGCCGCCACCGAGGCCGCGCAGCGACAGCTCGGAGAACGACTGGGCCGACGAACCCGAGGACGGGACGAAGGAGCCGAAGGAGTTGAAGGTCGAGCTCTGCAGCAGCTCGGCGACCGAGACCTTGCCGCTGGTGTCGATGTCGGCGCGGTTGATCACCGTCACCGGCAGGGCGCCCTCGACATCGGCGCGCTTGATGCGCGAACCGGTGACTTCGATGGCGTCAAGGGTGGTGGCCTCCTCTTCCTGCTCCTGCGCGAACGCCGGGGCGATCGCGAAGGTGGAAGCGGCGCCGGCGAAGAGCGCGAAGCGGATCGCGCCGGACAGCGGGTTGAACTTGGACATGTACTCTCTCTCCAACGTCAGAGTGAAGGTGTTTCTGGAGTTCGGGACTTAAAAGCCGGAAGGCGAACCACGGGACGCAGACCACCTTGGCCGGCCGAGCATAACGCAATCTTTACGGCACGCAAACAGGGTTAAGGCCGCGTAAAGGTGAACTGCGTCGCGGAAAACGGCCGCGCCCCGGGCGGAGGCCGGCCCGGGGCGCGCAAGTCCATGATTTTGAAATTATTTATTTCAGCCGGATGCGCACATCCCCGGAAAAAGACTCCAGGCGGATGTCGCCGTCGCCCTGTCCCATCCGTGCCGAGAGGCTCTTGCCAGGGCCGTACTGTTCAGTCTTCACCTCGCCGACCGGGCTGGAGATGCCGCCGCTGAAGGTCTCGACCGCGAGCCGGGCCGAAGTGGCCGTCGGCAGGGTGACGTCCAGGGTGCCGCTGACCGACTCGGCCCGCAGGCTGCCGCCGGGGCGCAGGCCGGCCTCGAGGCGGGCGTCGCCGGACACCGTGGCGTGGCTGAGCCGCTCCAGGGCGCCGGCCACCACGGTGGCGTCGCCCGAGACCGTCTCGACGCTGACCCGGCCGTCGAGCGCGCCCTGCAGCCGGATGTCGCCGCTGACCGTCTCCACGCCCACGTCCGGGCCGCCGGCCTCGACCTCGACGCCGCCGCTGACGCTGGACACCCGGGCCACGCCGGGCCGGGCCGCACGCACCCCGACCCGCCCGCTCACGCTCTCCAGGTCCAGGCGCGCGCCGGCGATGCCTTCCACGTCGATGTCGGCGCTGACGGTGTCCACGTCGAGGCTGGCGCCCCGGGGCAGGGTCACCTCGAGCACGGTCGGGCCGGTGTCGTCGCCGCCCCAGCCGAACCAGCCGCCGGAGCGCTGCGGGTAGCGCACCTCGATGCTCAGGCGGGAGGCGCTGCCCTCGACCTCGAGCTTCTCGACCCCCTCGCCCAGGCTGCCGGTGATCCGGACTTCGGGCCGGTCCCAGGTGCGCACGCGCACCTCGCCCTTGAGGTTCTCGATGCTGACCCGGCCGTCGCCGGCCAGGGGGCGGGTTTCGTTGACCGGCGTGGCGGCCAGGGCCGGGACGGCGGCCAGCAGCAGGGCCGGGGCGAGCAGGCGGGAGGACATGGGCGACTCCTGGGTTCTATACATATATATGCGTGGATGCGGGTGGCTCAGCCGGCCAGGCCGCGCTGGGTCAGGCTCAGCCGGCGGGCATAGGTGCGCCGCAGCTGTTCAAGCAGGTGGACCGAGCCCGGGTCCTGGGCCAGGGCGGCGCGGATCTCCTCGGCGCCGGCGTCCAGGGTGGCCAGGGCGGGGGCCAGGGGTTCGGGCACCGGGGCGCCCTCGAACTCGCGCAGGGCGGCCTCGTACTCGCGAACCAGGGCATCGGCCTCGCGCTGCACCAGTTCGGCACGCGGGTCGGCGGGGCCGGCGTCGGCCGGCGCCTGGCGCAGGCCCGGCACCAGGGCGACGGCCAGCACCAGCGCCGTCGCCATCGCCACGCCGGTCGCCCAGGGGCAGCGCCGGCGCGGCGGCGACTGGGGCGACAGGGGTGCCTCG
>VFQN01006782.1_pt1 | contig 12800 bp, 9 predicted proteins | sample 3512371 | NCBI WGS metagenome assembly VFQN01 (sample SAMN10412370, study PRJNA504923) | tailings metagenome | isolation source: Replicate 2 from Balatoc abandoned mine | place: Philippines: Itogon, Benguet | collected 2017-08-28
CAGGTTTATTAACGAAGAAGAACAGTTTCTTCACGTTACCAGTGGGAGAGTGGGACCCAATCTACCGCAGCTGGGGATGGTTACCCCCAGCTGAAGAGGAGGAAAAGCATTAAGGAAATTTTAATATAGATATATTACTCAAGAGAAATTGATTCATTAGATCTTGTTTATTTTGCTTTGAATAGAACTTCATTATTCTTTTATCTTTTTATTTTTTGATTTGTACCTATATAAATATGCACTCTTCAGTCACTTGTCTTTCAGTTCCCTCAAATGACCTACATTAAACTAAATAGAGAATTGGTACACTAAATTCCGAGAATTATTCTGGAAAAACCTCGGATTTCGTTCATTTTTCCGGAATAAACTTGCCACCATTTATTTATTTTCGTTCATTTTTCATTTCATTTCATCTCCCTGTATTACTCTCTATTTGTCCATTACTAGAGATCAGAAATGAAAGTAGCAAACTTCAATGGTTGTAAGGTTTATAACCTTTCAACTGGTAAGACCATGCCAGAATGGTTATCTCAAACCAAGAAACGAGCATTAGCAAAAGATGAAGAATATCAAAAACGATTAGAACTCATACAAGACTTTGAAATGACCACCGCAGCACAATGTATTAGCATGACTAAAGATACCAACCATATTATAGTCGCTGGAACCTATACACCTGTTGTGAAATGTTTTACAACCACTGATTTAGCAATGAAATTTCAACGTGGTTTAACAGCTGAAGTTGTTTCTATGCAATCATTATCGGATGATTTTGGTAAAATTGCATTCCTTCAAAATGATCGTACTATTAATATTCATGCCCCCTATGGTACTCATTATAGTTTACGTGTTCCTAAATTTGGTCGCCATATGATCTATAATTGGGATAATTGTGATTTATATATCTCATCATCAAGTAATGAAATTTATCGTTTAAATTTAGAATTAGGACAATTCCGTGAACCATATCTCCTGTCTTCATTGAATAATAGTAGCACGAATCAAGAGATTGGTGGGAACAAGTTGCATCTTAACCCTGTACATCAACTATTAGCATGTGGTTGTGATAATGGTTTTACAGAATTTTGGGATCCTCGACAAAAGAAACATGTATCATCAATAGAGATCAATGATGAGCATTCATCGAATAACTATAATACTTCCTTTAAAACATCGATTACCGCAGTGAAGTTTGATTCTGACGGATTAACATTAGGATTAGGTACAAATAATGGTAATGTTTATCTATATGATATACGTTCTAAAAAACCATTATATATTAAAGAACATCAATATGGTTTACCTATTGTTGATATCTCTTACCATCATACCTCAAAGACTATTATATCCACCGATAAGAAAGTTGTGAAAATATGGGAAAGAGAGAGTAATACCCTTGGCAAAAATGTTACCAATATTGAAACACCTAGTGACATTAATGATATATTATTTGTCAATGATCGTCGTGGTGAAACTGGTTTAATCATGATTGCTGGTGAACAATCACGTATTATGACTTACTTCATTCCACAATTAGGCCCTGCACCCCGATGGTGTTCCTTTTTAGAGAATTTAACAGAAGAATTAGAAGAAAATACATCCAAAAATATATATGAAGATTATAAATTTATAACACGTAATGAATTAGATGAATTAGGTGCAACAAGTTTATTAGGTACCAATATGTTAAAAGCATATATGCATGGTTTTTTCATTGATATTAAATTATATAATAAATTACGTGCTGTTAGTAAACCATTTGAATATGAAGAATATAGAAAACAAAAAATTAAAGAAAAAATTGATTCAAAACGTTCATCACGTATTTCATCAAATTTAATGAAAGCGCCATTACCTAAAGTAAATCAAGGATTAGCCGAGAAATTAATACAAAAAGAGATGAAACATCAGAATCATAATAAAGGAGAAGAAGGTATTGATGAAGAAGGAGGAAAAGGAAAGAAAGAAAGTCAAGTAATTGATGCAAAGAAATTAATTGATCCACGTTTTGCTGCTGTATTTGAAAAGAAAGAATTCCAACAAGATGAGAATGATGCAGATTATAAATTAAGATTCCCTGTTAGAAGTAAATTTGCTTCAGAGAAGCAAAGGTTAAGAAAAGAGGCAGGAGAAGATGAAGGTGATTTATATGAGGAAATTGAAGAGCCTGAAGAAGAAGAAGAGGAAGGAAGTGATAGTGAGGAGGATGACTATGATGATATCGATGAGGAAGATCTTGATGATAATCCTGATGGCTTCAACTTTGGAGACGATGATGACAATGAAGATCAAGAAGAGCGCTATGAAGGCAGTGATAATGACGACGACGATGATGGAAGAGAGAGCAATAAGCTAAGAAAACGAAAGAGAAAGGAATATGGCCATAAGAATGACAATGAAGAGGAGATGGGAGCTATAGCAAGAGCAAGCATGAAATCCAAATTGAAGAAAATGAAAAACGATTCACAGAAAAAGATGAAAATGTTTACATTAAATGATTCGATTAATACTGATGATATTCTCTTCTCCAATAAGAAACAACTCAATGCTTTAAAGAAGGAGGAACGAATCCTTGCTAACCTCCCAATACAGCAACGGCTCCAACAGCAGCAACAAGAACGACAACAGTCGCGAGAGAGTGAAGGAAGAGGTGGGAAGAAGTATGGTGGTAAAAAGAGATCATGGAAAGGAGGTGATAGCGACAGAGACAAACCTCAGATCAAAGTGTATAAGAGCAAAGATGAAGGTGTTATTCGTGAAATATCGTTTTTCCCTTCAAAATAAAATAAAATACTTGAATCAAATGAAAATTAGATCTTGCTTATTGCTTAGAAGATAACTCATAATTCTTCCGCATTTCTTCGGGAATGACAAATTGATTGCACATTTGACTGCCTTATTAGATGTCGTAGATTAACTTTAAATGATGTCTCAAGTCTAAATTATTCGAAGGAAGTCCTATTCGAAAGAGTGTTGCATCGACACTACTTCACTACAAGAAAAACAATCTTTTTTAACATTAAACAAATTAGAATTCTCTATCCGTTTGTGAAACCAATAGTATTCAACTTCAGCTTAGTCGATCTTTATTGAGCCAACTACTGTATTTGACTTAAAATATTGCGAGATTGGAGGTTTGGATAAAAAGATATGGAAGCTGTTGTTTGAGTCACGCATTAGTCGATAGGTTCTAATCCTGTAACTCCACCATACTTTGGACCTTTTGCCCATTCATTTAAATCACCGAGAGCTGGAGAGCGATCGGAGTAGAAGACATGAAGATAGCGAGGCTTGTTCATAGCTCTCACAACCTAAGAAAGGCGAGTCAAACTCTGAAAGGGAAGGTGGTACGCGAAAGCTTACCTCTTCAAGTCGTTCTAAACTTTCATTGTCTAAAAGGGCAGTTGGGAAATGAATTTCGTCTTCCCACGGAGACTTCTTCTCACTCACACTCCCATCCTTCTCGTAGTCGATGAAAAGATGAGTCCCACAAGTCCCGCAAAAATAACGAGAACAATCTGCACTAGTACGAAAATGCGAAAGGGATCCCTTGATTTCATTGAGTCCGTTTAAGCTTGAATCCTTCAAAAGTACCTGAAAATGTACTCGATGTTCAGATTTAATCCCGGACCACAGAACGAAAGGCGAGCCATGACTTCTTCTGCAAATTGAGCAATGACATGATGCAAAGCCAAACTTAATGAATTCTTGTGGAATACAAAAGGAGTATTTTTGACAACAGCATTTACCAATAATAGACATCCTTCCCTTCCAAACTAAACTGCAAATAGGATTTGTGCTGTCAAGAAAATTGGGAGCTAGCGCACAAACAACCCAAAAACCATAACTATGGTTATAATAGCCATTTACTGGTTGGGTGAACTGTGGCAAGAGTTTTAAATCTTTTTAGAGGCAATGCTGTCAAGAAATGCTCGATCTTCCCATGGATCTGACAGTGGAAATTCTACAAGTAGGGTGAATCGTTCGATATTCCCAACAGAAATTGGGAATTATCACAGAAATCGCCTGGCCTCCATCTCATCAAACCCAACGAGCACTTCGGGAAGTTCTTTTGCGAAGAAATGCTATTATTTCCTGTGGATGATGTTGCTTATTGCTGTTGCTGGTGTCACAGTTGTTGTCTTCCAGGCTCACATTGATGCAAATACTTCGAATAACAGTGGTTCCTTCTCTTCTATTCAGGATTATTTTAACACCATTCACCATCAAGATACAAATGATTATCTCAGGAAGCCTGGTCAAACAGATATAATCCATCCTGCTCCTCTTGTTTCGGTACAGTCATTGCCACCTAAATCAACCATATCCAACCTTCCACCAACACTTCATCCCTCCTCTGCCCCAACAGAGCAGAAAAACGCGATCGTTACAAGGCCACCTTACGATCGATCAATGTTTAAAGAAATTCATTTTGTTCATATTCCGAAATGTGGTGGTACAACCATGACTGGAGTGCTTCGACAGATCCAATGTCTATATAATCCAGAGCAAAACAAAGATTGTTGTTTAAATCCAGGATTCTGTGATTGGCATGCTAATCGAAGATGTGAAGTTATTAAAGGTTGTATCAATCATTTTCCTAATCGAAAATTAATCATGAAATCTCTTCCTCCTTCTTTTGTTGTATTTCGTGAACCTATCTCGAGGTAAGCTAGCATCTCATGAAAAAGTATTCTTGGTTGATTTATTTCTTTTCAAGGATTCTATCTGCCTGGTTTTATCGTGGTCATACACCAAATAATGATTTCTTTCAAGTTCGAAAAGAATTTAAAGATATTCGTGAGGGTAAAAGGCCGAAAGTAACTTTTGCTGAATACATTGAAATGCCCGAATATCAAAACATTCAAACTAGAATGTTAGGCGCTGATTCTTTTCCCTATCGCAATATCACTATTACTAACGAGGTTTGTGTATTCTGTCCGACCTATTCACTGTGGTTTGATTTTCTTTCTCGCCCTGTAGGTTTTTCGCAAAGCAATTGAAGCTGTGGACCATTTCTTTTTCATTGGCTTGCAGGAGGAGTTTGATCTTTCAGCAAAAGCTTTCGCTCGAGCTGTCATAGTGAATGACAGTGCCATCTCGATTACAAAAGAAAGAGAGCAAAATACGAACAACAAGGTTAAGAAAGATAAACAAGCGATTAAATCGAATTCAGCATTGATGGCAAGGCTGAGAGAGGTGAATCATTACGATTTGAAGTTATACGAACATGGTGAGTCAAGATTTATTTTTGTTATGAAAGTCAAATTTGAATGTGTTCTTAGTTGTGGAAAGATTTTGTGAGATGATGAGCCAATATCCCGATCTTTATCATGAAATCAAACAAAATCACCGAATTAACTGCCCCGATAAGTGAAAAAGTATTCTTCTTTAATGATTGAATAGATTAGTCGTTATTGTAAATTTCTGTTGATATTATGAAGTATTATCTCTTATTCAAGAAGTTAGAATAAGTCTAAATAACATGTTCCGACATTACCGAATTGTAAGCCGATTTAAATAATTCGATCGTTTAGCTTTGAAGGGATTAATTAATATATTTGTTCTTTGTCATCGAAAATGAGTTCTGACGAAAGGGAAAGGTTACTTCAGCGCCCAGGCAATACAGAAACAAAGGCAGATATGAAGCAACCAAGTGACATTGAGAGCTCTTCAGAAACCAAAGTCACGGAAACAATTGCGGTTTTACAACAACCGCGACCTCCAACTGAAGCAAGATATCTCTATTTCCCGCAACAGCAATGGTTCATTGTTACCACTGAAGAAGATGATTATTCGACTTTGACTATGTGCTCAATGATTGGTTTTATCTTTTCTTGGATTCCAATCATAGGATTCTTGACATTTCTTTGGAATTTTGATGCGCCTTTAGGAAGTAGACGTCGACTCTATGCTCAAATGGCAGGTGCCGTTTCATCATTTGTGATTCTATTCAATTTGATCTTTTGGGCAATTTATCAATAAACAATTTGTAAAAATACGTTTCTTTTTAAAATACGTTTCTTTTGAACACATCTAAAAATGAAGTCTTTTGTGAGAACTTTGTCTAGGACTGCATCGATAAGCTCATGTCGAAGGTTCTCCTCCAGTACACAAGAGTTTTCATTAAAGGCAAATAGTGAGTATATCAAAACTATATTGAAAAAATTCATGTTTCAAGTGCATCCTGATTATTTCTTTAATTTTAAACAATATCAAGATGTGAACAATCAAAATCTACGACTTCTTCAAAGTTTATTTTATGAAAGAAATGATCTTAATTCGAACTATCAATCACAAGGGAATCAAATGAGATCGGATATGAGATCACTCACCTTCTTTGTAAAGCCTAATGATCTTTGGCAAGAACCGAAAAAAGTTAAAGTTGCAACAAACCGCCTCCTAGATAGTATGATTGAAATCTTGGAAACTATTGGGATTGAAATACCTAAAAAGCCTCAAGATTTTGATTACTATGAGTCAATATCCCAACAGCAAAGGAGATCATCTTCATCACATCAAGGAGGCAACGTCTGGGCGAGTTACCCTTACGGTCCACAACAGAATGAAGATGGGACAGTATTAGACAGTGAAACGATGAGAATTTTACAATTTTTAGACTCTATTGACGATCGAAGAGAATTAATTTCATTACGTGAGGATCGTATCAATATCTTACAGGAAACTGAAAAGGTAAGCGAAATAGAAACAACATCACTTTTTTCATTTTCTTTCTCATCCATATCGTTTCTTCTTTCTTAACGTATGAATATATCTATTCTCTATAGGAACTATTGCATCTAACAGGGTTGAAGAAAATTGAATACTGGAATTCATGGTCAGCACATAATAATCGATTATTATTAATAAATATTCTGTCATTTATTAAAGATCATCATGATCTTTTACAATTACCATGGAATGGAATGTCATTAATTCTTGCAAAAGATGATGCAGCAGCATTTAATATTGATTATATTGAAGGATATATTCGTATTGATTGTTCGAATATTTCAGCACATTGGATATCTGCATTTCAACAAATTACGAAACAACATTTAAAGCAAATGAAAGAAATTCATAATCAAATTAATCAATTAACAAGAGACATGGAAGAAAGATTAACACATTGGGTGAATGATGAATTATCAAATCATCGAGAAATAAATAAACCAAAATTTGTTATTGAAATTGTTAGAGGTTTTACTTGTACTCAGAGAAGATATGCTGAATGGATTGGACGAATTCAAAAAGAATCTCAAAGTATTCATATTGAATCAAGGAAGTCAGTGAATCTTCATGATCTGAAACAACCTCAATCAGATTCCAATTTTAAGCTACCAACTTTACCACAACTTCCATCATCTTTCGATCAAGCCTCATCCACTGACCGAATAGATTTACCTCCCTTAAGAATTAGATGTATCATAGAAGATAGTCATGGAACAAAGCTTCTTAGTAATGGAAATTTACGATTTGATTGTCTTTCAACAGCAACACAAATTCAACAGTTAATTCATTTCCAAATCAGTCAGTCAATTCAAAGAACTCACCAACAGCAATTGGTAGATACTGAAATATCTAGTCTGGAGAGAGGTCTCATCACACACTTAGAGATTTCTTCTATGCAGAGAGGAAGTGGTATTGATGAAGAGAAGTATCTCACCGCTCTTCGGAACCTGACAAGCTACCTCGCTCAGAAGAATGCATTAAGCGAGTCATTGATATCGATGCATCAGAAGAAAAAGTTAAATAGAGGAATATTAAAGCATCTACATGGATTAAGAGTTATCATAGGTTATTATCATGGAATCAGAGATGATGGGGCATGTCTACTACCATGGAATTTCCGAATTTTAGAAGTAGTGTAGCTGTCTCATTATTAAAAATTAAATAAATTCAATAAAAATGTCCAACAAAAGATCGCCCTTCGACCCATGGGAGTACTTCTTTTTTCAAAACTGTGCGAGCAAATTGCTTCACCTTTTTGCTCCCTCGCAATCGAAAATAGTCTAGTAATCTAGAATGATAAATAAAATCTTGGGACACGACTCCTCAAGGTCATGCTGTAGAGGCTCCCTCCTGTTCTTCTTTGTTAGTTTCTCGAATACTTTCGTTACTGGAGTAAGTCTTGCAGCCGACGGAGATATTTTTCTTTTCATTAATACTTTTCTTTGAAGATATTTTTCCTAGCTTTTAACGTTGATCACGAGTTTTATAATAAATTTAATCCAATACAATCTTCTTCCCCCAAGCAAGCTATGAAAATGTTTTGATTGCATCTTCCGTTGTAATAGAATGTCATTGAGTATAAAGATTTTCATGCTTAGTTTAATTAACAAGAAAAGATTCAGCTACTTTAAACAAACTTTGTTTCTCATCGTCCCAGATTCCTTCAGGTGATGTAACTGTGAAAGTGTAGAGATAATCTCCCTTAATTGTGATTAATGAAATAGTATGCTGATTAATAGGAATGGTAGACCCTTCCTTCTGTAAATTATACTCGAATGAGAAATATTGCTTATTATTTCTCGTATTAAACTCTGAGTTGATCAAGCGATAAGTCTTACCACTTCCCTCAGGAGCGATCACAGTGCGAAGGATATTATCAGCGATCTCAAAACATTTTTGCTTATCTGGTAGTCTGACAGCACTTGATGGCTTCCCGAGGATTCGATACATTTCATTGATTAGGCTATCTCCTCCTACCTCATTGTTATCAAGAGAATTTAGAAAGTTTTTCCTTTCAGAAGATAATCGACTTTTAATTATCGATAAATTTTCTTTAAATTTAATGTCTGGTCGTCCATAAGCTATTTCAGGTAAAGCTTCATTGTTGATCCCTTGTGCCTGTAGTAGTTCTCTGGGGGTCTCATTTAACTGAACTCTCTTCTGAAGGAGACGAGTATCAATACGCCAACTCTCTGGAAAGATAAATTGATATGTAGATCTATCATCCTCATATCTACGGTATCCTTCGATGGAGTATAACTCATCTAACTTTAATGAACGAAAGTAGTCTGGTGAAGTACTTGATAATAAGAAAGAAGTAATATTCAGGAAATTCGCTGCTAACGCAATAAAAATTGTTGATATGAAGGCATTAATTAAGCGATTCTGAAATCTTTTTAATTTTTCAGGATTAATTTGTTTGAAAGAAGGTGGTAGTGGCTTGTTTGTGTCAGAGACATAGAATGATCTCAGAGATTGAATGTTTCTGTCAGGCTTTGGAAGATTAAATGCATGAACACTGTTTAAACCAGTTTTAATAATCGAATTATTGACTAAAACTACTATAATCTGAAATACTAGGACTAAAATCGTCCATGATTTGAAGGTCAACATCCTTCTCTCTGTTCTGGTAAGATAAGACAGAGGTAAGGGTAGAGTAAATTAAAAGTAAATACGATGTCGTTTAGGGAGAACGATAGCGAGTAAACGGTAGAGATTCTATTTTGCTTGTTTTTGTGTGATCAGAAGGAAAAAGATGAAAGCAACTAATTTCCTGTTCTTTCTTGTCATTGCGGTAAGAAATTTTCCATCTCTCTAGATTAAAGTGATTCTGACAAAAATGTTATTTAGATCATCGCCTTTCTTGGCCGATCCATCTTACCAGAAGAGAATTTACGTGAGGAAGTTGAATCATTAAGACATCAGATTAAAGAAAAATATGATGAAGGAAAATTAGAAGAAGCACGTAAATTACAAGATCTTCTTCGTGAGAAGGTATGTAAAAATTTTCCTCGTGATTGAAAGTTCACTCATCTTCATTCATGTTCTTCTTCTCAATCATTTCTAATAGATTACACGTCGTTATACCAATCTTGATTCAACTGAAACAGATTACGATGCATTAGTTGAAGAACGTATTCGTGCACATCAAGAATCTCGTCGGGAATCAGCGAAAGTTCGTTATTCTACCCGTGGTAGCAGCTCCTCCTCCAAGAGAAAAACGAGTAAAAACAATAAAAGTGCTGATAAATTTTCTGATTCACGTGCATTACATCAAATGGATCAAACTCATCGTAAAGCAGATATTTTAAGAAATAAAATTAATCGTGCATCAGGTTTATTTACCTCGGAAGAGATTGATAATTTCCATCAACGTATTCAACAATATATTGATGCTGAAGAAAAAGTTGCACATTCATTACAAGCAACATCTGATGATTACAATAAAGCACGTAGTATGCGTGATAAAGAATCACGTTTAAAACATTTAGAAGGTGCTAAAGTACGGAAACAAGATCGTCATAAAGATGAATATAATTTACGTGAAATTGCTCGACAAATTTTCTTTAAATTAAATGATGAATTAGATGCGCGTATAGATGCTAATAAATCTGAATTATAAAAAAAAAGGAATTATTATAATAAGGAGAAAGGAGATAGATTAGAAGGTCTATAACATTAATATATGAAACTTTAGTGCTTATTTACTATCACGTATGATAGATATGCATTCTCTATGTTCTCTCTTTCTATCGCCCTTTCTCCTACTAAGTTTCATTATCATCATATGTATTTTATTCGTTGATATTCCGATGATATTTCTTTGCTTTGCTTTGCTATCTTTGGTTTTGATTGGATTTGTTTTTCAATAATGTAGTAGGATGATAGTAGGATGGTATGATAGGTTGTAGTTTGTTTTATTTTTATTTTTATTTTTTTTTTGTTTTTGTTGGAAGAATTTACGAAGAAAAGAAGAGAAAAAGATAAAATAAATACAATAACACCTCATCAATCTCCTTTAACTACTCCTCTTCTTCTTCGACTTCTTCTCCTAGACCATCCACGAAGAAAGGGAGAGGATTCTCTTCATCCTCTTCTTCTTCGTCATCATCAACGAGTGTCTTTGTTCTGGATTTACATTCTCCTTCTAAAACTTCATCTAACAACTCCTCTGACTCTGATTCTTCTTCATTCTCTTCGTCGTCTTCCTCATTATCTTCATCACTAACCATTGATTGAGACGCAATGATCTTCTGCCTCTTGAGAGGTTTACCTCGCTCTATCAACTCTTTATCATTCCCTACACTATCCTCGTAATAATATTCGAATTCCTCGGTATCATAATCATCTTGATAAAACTCTTCATCATCGATCTGAATGGTCGTCTTCTCTTTAACTCTTCTTTTCAACTTGGAAGGACCTGATAAAGATGCTGCCGTTGCTTTCTTGACCGGATTCTTCTTATCTTGAAGAAAGAATGCTTGATTTAGCTCATCGCTATCAATACTATCTTCATCTAGTATACTCTTATTAATGGTAAACAAACTCTCCTCATCACTAATACTATCACCACCATCCTTAACTCCTGCTCCCTCTTCATCACTTCCTTCAGAAGAATAAAAGTTTTCATCTGACTCAAAAGCGTTTGAATCTAATAACAATTCTAACTTCCTTCGATTTCTTCTAGTTCTTGATGATAATTCTTTTGCACTTAATTGTCTATTCCTCGTATCATCATCCATCAGAAGATTATTTTGTTTTGTATCATCTAATATTAATACACGAGACCGACTATTCCTCTTTAAATTACCTATCAAACTATCTCTTGCTTGTCTTCTACTCCCTCCATCTAACCCATTATTCTTCTTATTATTACCATAAGAAGAATAAATCTGATTACGATTTTTTTCATTTTCAAACATATTAATTAATGTTTCTTCAATTAACGTTGTATTATCACTATTACGTATAGTATCATTGGTAATTTTCTTTTTCTCTTGTTCATAAAAGTTAATCCCTGCTATTGCAATGATTGTAGTATTAGGATAATATCTTAATACCTTATTGATTAAATTTTTACGTGATTTATTACTTAAAGGTTTATTCATATTACTATAATGTCGTTCTATAATACCTTGTCTTACCTTGATCACATATTCTGGATCATTCCATTTTTGTTTAATTTTCTCAGATAATAATTTTTTCCAGGTTTCATTCATCCTTCTCCAAGAGGATGGTCCATTGATAGTATTACTATCTGAAAGATTATTACCATACCCAAGATTATTGTGATTGTTGTTGTTGTTTTCTTCTTGTAGTAACCGATTACGATGTCTTTCCTTCATAATCGCTGATAACTTAGCTCGTGTCTCAGGTGAGGTTTGTCGTTTATGGAAGATATATCGTATCGCTGATTCTGAGGTAATATTACCACTATAACCATTATTCTCAAGTAATTTTAATTTATCAATATCAATATAGGTTAAATTAAATATATTTAAAGCTGTTATATTCCCTCCTGAAGTAATAATAAGATTATTCTGGTTATTATTATTCATGTTATTATTGTTATTATTGGTAATACCTAAAACCCCTAACGTAAGATTATTATATCTTTCTTGCCATAATTGTTTAGTTTTCTCTGATAATAATTTCCTTGTTTCTTCACTATGTGAGATTCCTTTACGAGAGAATCGTTGATAATCATTATTACCATTACTATTACTATTCTTATTAATGTTATTACTATTACTATTATTATGTAATCCTGATAGTTGTCTTAATTGTTCTCTTTTTCTTTCACGGCTACTTTCACGATTACGTCGTTTCCGTAATAATTCAAATTCTTCTAAAGTTATATTTAATTCTTTTGCTTGTTCTATCTTCCTTTGATAGGCGATCTCTGTATTACGTTGTGCAATCTTACGACGCGTTTCTTCAGAATGTTGTTTCCCTACATTCCATGGTGCACGCCCTTTATTTGCTTCAGATATTTTTTGTCTGATCTCTGGTGAATGATGGAAATAAGTCTTCTTAGGGGTTGTCTTATTACTGGTTATATCTATGGT
>VFQN01006783.1_pt1 | contig 12800 bp, 18 predicted proteins | sample 3512371 | NCBI WGS metagenome assembly VFQN01 (sample SAMN10412370, study PRJNA504923) | tailings metagenome | isolation source: Replicate 2 from Balatoc abandoned mine | place: Philippines: Itogon, Benguet | collected 2017-08-28
AGGACGGGGACTCCAAGCTCAGCCGCACGGAGCAGGCAAAGCAGCTTCTGACTCAGTATGGGTCAGCGTACCTCCTTACGTCCATCTCCTTCGCCATCGTCTCCTTCAGCATCTGTTACGTGGCAGTGGATTCAGGTGGGTTGTTGCGCCCACGCGCACCTCTCTGCACCAGCAAACAGGGCTCCAGGGGGCTCCTCTGCACCGACGGCGCGTCGGACCCTGGCCGTAACGACGTGCACCACGTTAGTGTGCCGCTCAGCCCGGCACGCCATTTGCCGCAACTCACACTATCGCATGGTTCCTGGGGCAACTGCAGTATGTGACAAGGCATGTGCGCCTTCCTTGTGACTGCCACCTTTGACCTCCGCCTCCCGTGCTTGGTGACAACGGGCCCGGCAACACCCACACGCTCTCAGCGCCAGCTGCAGAGCCGATTGTACCGTTGACGCATTCCCATCCGAGCGCGTCTAACACTCGCTCTGCACCGTACGCCACACAAACCATACTGGCGGCTGAGTATTACGACCGCCTGAACACATGGTCAACGGCACGCAGCTTGCGTTTTGCGGCCCGCTGCCACTCCTTCGATGCGCCTTGCCTGGACTGCTGACACTGCTGCATGCACTTGACATGAACCTTGACTGCCTCCCCTCCGGCAGGTGTGGACGTGGCGGGCCTGCTGCGGCAGGTCGGGCTGGACGGGACGGACACCAGCGAGACGGTGGGTTTGGGGCGGCGTGGGGCGGTCTGGGAGCGAGGTGATGAGGGTGGAAAGAGGCCAGAGAAAGCCTGGCACCAGAGCTCAAGTGCGGCCTGTGGGGACGTGAACACGGAGGTCGGGGCTGCGCCTGGTGGACCGCGGCCCGTCGGGCGAGCTCTCGGTGGAATTGCCGCCGTGGCAGCAACGCTGGGAGTTGTTCCAGTAGCGGGGCAGTCAGATTGGGGCCTCAGGTGCAGGGGCCTCGGGTGCAGGGGCCTCGGGGTGCGGGGGCAACTCGAGGCCAGTGCAGTGCTACTGCAGCAATTGTGCTTCACCTGCCATAGCGGACTAACGAGTCCATGGTCCTGCAAATGCGAAGTCGAAGGGCGCAGCTGCAAGCTGGATGTGCGCTGCTTGCTGTTGCATCACGGTGGATACTGGGCGGCTTGTAAGCACTGTTGTCGTGCCAATCGGACATAAAACAGCCATTCGTCATCCTTGCTGCTGTACAGGTGGGCACGTTCGCCATCGCCTACGCCGCCCACAAGGCGCTGTCCCCCGTGCGCTTCCCGCCCACCGTGGCCCTCACGCCTGTGGTGGCCAAGTTCCTGGGCAAGAAGAAGGAGGAGGCCAACAGCAACAACTAAACGGAGTGCCTCTGAAAGCATGAGGAGCAGCCGCAGGGAGGGGCCGTGAGTGAAGTGAGTCGACGCGTTGCTGACTATCAGGGCGGAGCCTAGCCAGTGTACGGCCTCGATGAGTAGGATCGCTGTGGCCCGCTGTTGCGCAGTACTGCAGCGTGCGGAGGCGAATGGCTGCAAATGTTCGGTCGCCTTGATGCAAGGTTTCAGTTCCGTTGTGTGAAGGGGAGTAAGCTGCATGCATAATGCCGTTGTATGAATGAGAGGGAGAGCGTGAGCACGAAGGCAGGTGTGTTGTACGGTAACCCTGAGCATTACTTATGCACTAGCGAAGTGGAATGAGTTGAAGGCTTGGGATGGAGGATGTCCTGTTCCTGGGGTTTGCTTGGAGGCGTGCCAATGCGTCAATCCAAGGTGGCGACCGTCATGGATGCTGACAGGCCTCTGAACAGGGGAGAGCCCAGGGTAGGATGGTGCGTGCTGTTTGTGCCTTGGCTGTGCATTGAGGTTTCGTAACAATGCTGAACTGTACACTGTGGATATTGTAACAATAGCAGTGTACTTATGAGGTCCTGCACCACAGCCAGGCATGCCCGTTTCGTCGTGGTCGCAGCGGCGGAAGCCAAAGCCCAGGCACACAACTAAGGATACAACAGCCAATCTTAAATACATATAAATAATCGCGATGCAGTTGCGTCAACCAATCGTTTGCGAGGAGGAGGGTAGCGGAGAGGAGGTACGGCTTTTTTGCCTGGCTCAGGATGGCGTCACGGATGGCCTCTGGTAGTGCTCCCACCCTTGGCCAGCATATAACCTGGCAGTGAACTTGCTGCAGACATTGTACTTACAGTGTAGTGATCGACATACCTGCTGCCGCACGGACCTGTTCAGACCACCTATATACTCGACGCAGCACATACCTACGTTAGTCCTTCTTATACAGCAGCCCAGCAGCCATGTCTATGACCATGAAGCCCGAGGCTCTGGCCACCAAGGCCGGTCGCCGTTCGTTTGCTCGCTCTTGCGATGCTCTCCGAAGCTCCCTGCTGGGCGTGCCGCAGCGTCCCCGCCGTGTCACTGCCAAGTACTCCGCTAAGCAGCTGGTTAGTACATTTGGGCCACGTTCGGAACAGACATTGCTTCTGTGGTATTCACTCGGGATCGGTCGCGCCTTATGCGAGGGTTGCACTTAACGTGTGGCGTAGCCGGCCTCGAAATCCTCCTTCGCCAGACGGCATAGATGCATGCTTAGTATGGGCTCCCCACAGATCTTTTCCGGGTGGTGCAAGCTCACTGCGTGGCATCCGCTCTGTGGCTCACAAGCACACGACACCGCAGACACGGCTTGTCGCTGCAAGCTCAGTTTCTACTTCGTGCCAACTTTTGTTAGTTTGCTATATAACCATGTACTCCATGCTCTGCAGTCTGATAACCTGGCCTCGGAGCTGGTCGCCAAGCTGCCGAAGGCCGCGCTCGCGTCCCTGCTCTCCCTCTCGACTGCTGGTGTCGCGTCCGCTGCGGACTTCTACGCTCCTCCCGTGGATGCCAACACCACCATGACCGCCAACCCGGCTCCCCAGTCGATGCAGTTCGGCTCCAGCGCCCCCCTGGCAGCCCCCGAGGTCCGCGCCGAGTACACCCTCCCCGAGGGCAACCAGTGGCGCTACTCGGAGTTCATCAACGCTGTGGAGGCCGGCAAGGTGGAGCGCGTGCGCTTCTCCAAGGACGGCTCGCAGCTGCAGCTGACCGCCGTGGACGGCCGCCGTGCCACCGTGGTGCTGCCCAACGACCCCGACCTCGTGGACATCCTGGCCAAGAACGGCGTCGACATCTCCGTCTCCGAGGGCGACCAGCAGGGCAACTACGTCGCGCTGCTGGGCAACATCCTGTTCCCGCTGATTGCCTTCGGCGGCCTGTTCTTCCTGTTCCGCCGCTCGCAGAACGGCGGTGCGGGCGGCGGCATGGGCCCCATGGGCGGCGCCATGGACTTCGGGCGCTCCAAGTCCAAGTTCCAGGAGGTGCCGGAGACCGGTGTGGTCTTCGATGACGTGGCGGTGAGTACTGTGCGGGCAGCTAGGGCAGCTTGTACGGGTGCACGCCTTGGACTCGGTTGGATGATGGTTGGTGTTTGGTACAGCTTGCTACTGATGCTGGGGCGTAGGGGTTTTCAGCATGCTACCGCATGGCTGCTGCCGTCAGCTCGTGCACAGTGCTCGCTCATCGGTAGCTAAGCCCCTCGGCCGCGTACCCCTCCCTCTCTTACAGGGCTGCGACGGCGCCAAGCTGGAGCTGCAGGAGGTTGTGGACTTCCTGAAGAACCCCGACAAGTACACCGCTCTGGGCGCCAAGATCCCCAAGGGCTGCCTGCTGGTGGGCCCCCCCGGCACGGGCAAGACGCTGCTGGCCAAGGCCGTGGCCGGTGAGGCCGGCACGCCCTTCTTCAGCTGCGCCGCCTCGGAGTTCGTGGAGGTGTTCGTCGGTGTCGGTGCCTCGCGTGTGCGCGACCTGTTCGAGAAGGTGCGTGGCCGTGGCAAAACGTGGAGCAATGGGACAGCAGGGGTGTCACCACTTGCTGCGCCGGGGCCTTGTCGGAGCCCGCACTGGGATGCTGATAAGTGGGCCCGATTGCAGCTGAATTTCCATGCACACGTATCAGAAGGATCGTCCTGGTCATGAACCTGACGGCTGTTGCCCTTTCGTGTGATTGGTTCGTGCCCGCAGGCCAAGTCCAAGGCGCCCTGCATCATCTTCATTGATGAGATCGACGCCGTGGGCCGCCAGCGCGGTGCCGGCATGGGCGGCGGCAACGACGAGCGCGAGCAGACCATCAACCAGCTGCTGACGGAGATGGACGGCTTCGAGGGCAACACGGGCGTCATCGTGCTGGCCGCCACCAATCGCCCCGACGTGCTGGACCAGGCGCTGCTGCGCCCAGGCCGCTTCGACCGCCAGGTGCGTGCTTCGACAGCAGCTTGCCCTCGCGCGCGTTAAATAGCAAACTACCGGACCTCAGTGCAGGCGGTTGTGCCACCTAGTTTGTATTTCTCTCTTCTGCAGATCTGTTGCTTGCTGCCCTATCTGCGCCTGACGGTCTGCCTCCTACCCCTTTCCCTCGTGCAGGTGACCGTGGACCGCCCCGACGTGCAGGGCCGCGTGGCCATCCTCAAGGTGCACTCCCGCGGCAAGGCGCTGGGCAAGGACGTGGACCTGGAGAAGATCGCCCGCCGCACGCCCGGCTTCACCGGTGAGCACCTGGAAAGCAGCTGGATACGGTCTGGTGTTTGAGCACGTGCAAGGGATAGCAGTTTGTAGTGAAACCGTTACAGGAACACTTAGTTTCAGTAATGTGGAAAGGGGGCTGTGACGGAGCTGCCAAAGAGTCAGTTGTAGTACGGCTTTTTAATCGCGCTCCTGGTGTCTCTCCCCTCGTGCAGGTGCTGACCTGCAGAACCTGATGAACGAGGCCGCCATCCTGGCCGCCCGCCGCAACCTGAAGGAGATCTCCAAGGAGGAGATTGCCGACGCCCTGGAGCGCATCATCGCCGGCCCCGAGAAGAAGGGCGCCGTCATGAGCGACAAGAAGCGCCGCCTGGTGGCCTACCACGAGGTGGGGCGGGGCGGGGGTCCGGAGCGAGAGCGTGGGGCTCGGGGTAGGAAGCGTCCTGTTGGAGAATGCGAAACCGAATGTGCTGTATGCGACCATGCAACCGGTACCGTTTGACATGACCAGGGACTGTACAGCATCGTTGGTCATGATACTGAAAGGTGTGTGCGCTGACAGCCATGTTGCCTGTTGCTGCTTACCGACGCAGGCCGGCCACGCGCTGGTGGGCGCGCTGATGCCCGAGTACGACCCTGTGACCAAGATCTCGATCGTGCCTCGCGGCGCCGCCGGCGGCCTGACCTTCTTCGCGCCCAGCGAGGAGCGCCTCGAGTCGGGCCTGTACTCGCGCACCTACCTGGAGAACCAGGTACGCATGAGCAAGGGATGGTCGAGCGTCTGGATATTAGCCTTCAGTGGCGGAGGGCCGTCTGGGTCACCATCGCACGGCATGGCGTCTTCATACTGTCGGCTGTTTTGCGCCGTTGAACTTGCCTATCAGACCTGCAAGCCACGCACGTCCGCACACTTGACGACCTGCCTACCTCCCTGCTTTTGCAGATGGCTGTGGCGCTGGGCGGCCGCATTGCTGAGGAGCTGATCTTCGGCGAGGACGACATCACCACCGGCGCCTCCGGCGACTTCCAGCAGGTGACCCGCATCGCGCGCCTCATGGTGACGCAGCTGGGCCTGTCCAAGCGCCTGGGCCAGGTGGCGTGGAGCAGCAACGGCGGCGCGCAGTTCCTGGGCGCGCAGGCGGCGCAGCCCGCCGACTTCAGCCAGGCCACCGCCGACGAGATTGACAACGAGGTGGGTTGCCCGCTCTCAACAGCTCTGTTGGAAGAGCCTAATAACAGCAACTGCCTTTCTGCCCTTGCCTTTTTGCACTGGCTTTTAGCTTGGTCTCGGTTGCACTGGCTGTTCGCTTGGTCTCGGTTGGAGAGACAGCGGTTGTAGGTAACGTTGCCGTTGGCTGTGAAGGGGATCAGTTTGCTGCTGCGTGCCGCACGGTGGTTCTGAGACTTTCGATACACATGCCTGCCCACAGGTGAAGGAGCTGGTTGAGCGCGCCTACCGCCGCGCCAAGGACCTGGTGGAGAACAACATCGACATCCTGCACAAGGTGGCGGCCGTGCTGATCGAGAAGGAGAACATCGACGGCGACGAGTTCCAGCAGATCGTGCTGGCCAGCCAGGCCAAGCAGTACCTGAAGAAGGACGCGCCGGGCGTGTCCATCCCCTACCAGGCCGCCTAAGCGCGCCTGGTCGCATCGCGTTGGGTTGGGCTCGGGAGCTTGAACTGCGGGCAACTTCATTGCTACCTCACGTTAGGCCGTGGGGCATGTCGCGGGTTGTGGGCGCTGTACGACACGCTGTGCCTATACATGTTGCACGTAGCGTGTGGCTTGTGGGTCGCTTGGAGGATGGGATACGCGGGGGGATCCGTACCTGTACTGAGGAGCTACAGAGTGGTGAGTGTTGTTTGCATTGTCGTACCGCGGCAGGGTGTATGTGCTGAACTGTCGGAGCGGATTTTCGCTGCGTGTTGTTGTTGGTGATTTTGTTGAGTGAAATGGCAGGAGTCATGCTTGCTCTGCCGTCGTTGTACAGGTGTGCCCGGGCAAATCGGATGCGTTTGTCACGGGGCACGTTTGGTGCTCCCAAAGTGTATTATCAGGAGTCTCAGTTGGGGCTTGACGGCCTCGTGTGAGCGTCGAGCTTCATTTCTTAAGGCGACCCACATTTTTACCCCTATGAGGAAGAACCTTGCCGGCTATGCACCGCTGATATGAGTGCGTGCGGCGTTGTTGCTTAGGCATCTGACCCACAAGCAGATTCTAAACCCTGGTGACCGTGCATGAAGACGAGCGGAGACAAGCGATGTATGTATGCTTCGGGGACAATGGCCATTCCTAGCGGACTTGCGCCGATAGCCATTGCAAGATGCGGGAGGACTCCAAGACGGGTTGTAAGCCTCTGCCGTACAAGCTCAGCGGGTCACAAACATGCTCTGCTTATCATCCCAGTTGTTGGACAAGTCGATTCAACTGACACTTGTACTCTGTGGTGGAAGGGAGAAACGTTGAACAGGTCTGTGTGGACGATCTACAGCCATCCCGTATCCGGTTCCTCCTGGGCAGCAGGGTGGTGGGGAGCCACGACAGGGGTGCTGCTTATGTCCTGGCAAGAAGCTACGTAGGGGTGGGACCAGGCTGCTGAAGGCCCGCTCGTTGTGGCCTATCCTTTGACGGAGCTAGTTGCTCTCATCCGTACAGCGAGAGGGGTGGGAAATCCCGTGTCCTTAATTGCCGGGACCAGCTCTTGAAGGGGACCAAAACTGTAAATCCATACAGCCATTCCGGCTCCAGGTACCAGCACCAGCTTGGACTGACAAGAACGTGATGCATTGGTAGAGCAGATGATTGTACCAACCCCTGCGAACCGTGGCGCCTGTCACCACCTGCACCAACAGGAGCCCTAAGGAGCTGCACAGTTGCACAATCACGAAGCCTGTTACATGCACCAGTCAGACAACAGCAGGGTACCCGAGCCGTGGCGCCCGCTGGCTGCTGGCTCCGCAGCCCGGCCAAGTACCCGACGGTGCATCTCAGTACCGTCCTGTGACCTCGCATGCTACTTCACTCCACAGGTCCCCCGATTGTGGGTCCGCAAAAGAAAGTGATGAATGCGTAAAGTGCAGCCACAAAAACAACCATCTCCGACCGTATCTCTTTTAAGTACACCACCCTCACGCCCCGAAATAGCAGTGTGCAGCCGCCTGTTCGGCGGTGGGTCTCAGGGCCGCCGTGTGGGGCCGCCCGCCCCGCTTGCCTCTTTCCCAGGGCCAGCTGCAGCATGGAGGGGACATAGTCTCCCATGCGCGAGTGCCCTTGCGAACCGTACTGCGTTCTGGCAAATGCTAGGATAGGAGTCCCGCCAGCGTATCAACCCTTCAGCTTCACCAAACCATGCAGCTGGCGGGCGGTCTCTTGTTCATCTTCCATCAGGCCAAGTGCATCGCGCTACAGCTGCCGTACTGCTCATGCATGCATGACCACTCAGTTCACACGAATGTACAAGACACAACTAACTGACACCCTCGGCACCGTGCCGCTGGTGTAAGGACCACCCCTGCCAACAACCCAACAGCAGCACAGACACCTCACTGCCTGCGTGCGCTCCAAGGCGCCGTGATCTCAACAGACCACCCGGACGACCGCCTTGCCCCACGGGACAGATGGCTTTATTTGCGTTCGCGAAGGATGACACCGCCGTACCATGAATCCCGCGACACACACCGCCGTCCGTGACCCGCCAGGGCAGTAGCGCACTTCGCCCCTGTGCGCACCGGATGGAGCTGTCCACGCCACACCTGCTGCTGACTGGTCTACGAGTGCAGCCTTCGAGCGGGCACCTTGCCTGCCCCTGGGCTAGGCACTGTTGTGCGGATCGCAGCTTTCAACGGGCATCTGTCTCCGTGTGTCAGTCCTGGATAGCTGGCGGACCCCAATGCTGCGCAAACGCCCCATTGCATGTGGCAAAAAAACTCTGCCGACACGCCGCCTATACCCTACCCTACCCATACTCAACCCCACCCCACGCCACCACGCCACACCACGAAATGCCTAATACGTCGCCTGCACGTGCGCGGACGCCATCGCTACCCCCACAATTGATGCAGTGCTCTGTACCATGCCACGCACAACTCAGTCCCCAACTCGCCAACAGCTGCAGCGTCCTAACGCACCGTCATGTTTATGCTAAGCCACACACCTGCCTCACCCGAACACGTCCTCGTCTCCGCTGCGCCCCGCCGCACCATGCCTGCCCTGCGGCTGGCCCCCCCCCCCCCCCCCCACCTCCAGCTCCTGGCTGCACCCCCCGGGGCCTTCCACCGACGGCTCATGGCTCAGCCGGGAGGTGGCGGGGGGGTCCACGATGGACCCCTCCCGCACCGTGGCGAGATGCTGCTGGTCCAGGTCCATGTAATCGTCACGGGCGGACCGGTAGCCCTGGTCCTGATCCTGCTGCTGCTGCAGCCCCCCGTCGTATTGCGCCTGGTCGATGCAGCCGTTGGCTGCCGACTGCAGCGAAAAGCCCACAGAGGGCTTCCGCGTGATGCCACCGGCGTTGTTCTCGCTGATCCGCGGTGCAAGGCCTGCCTTGACGGTGGGCTTCCGCACCTGCAGGACAGGGACAGGGGCGCCAGGTGTGGGGCCCGGTGTGCACGCCGCAATTGAGGTGCCTGGAGCGCCAGCAGCGAGTGGTGGTTTGCATGATTCCCACATTCAAGCCCATGCGGCACCCAGACAGCTTGCACAGCTGCACGGTATGCATGCTGGGTGCACAGCCTGGCATGTGCAACACCTCCGTCGGGGGGCCGCGGTACGTCCCGTGCTTCAGGCGAAAGCGACCGCTGCCCTCCAGCCGGACTGTGTTGAACGGGTGACAGCGCTCTTATGCAGCCTCGGGGAGGGTTGACGCTAGTGTTGCAGCATGTGTCCAGCACGTGAATGCGGTGCCTGCAGCGCATTGCATCCTTGCCGCGTCCTCACCAGCAGCGGGTTGGTGTCCTTCGTGGCTTCGAACTGCTCGCGCAGGGGGTCGGGCCCAGCCTCCTCCTCCTCCTGCCGAAGGCGGGTCCCCCCGTCCGCTTCGGACTCTCGCCGCCGGACGCCAATGGAGCGGTTCAGCGAGCGCGATGACTTGAGGGGCATGGGGCTCTGTGTGGTGGCATGGGTTTGATGGTGGGCAGTAGGTGACGGGGGCAGCAACGCGGGGCAAAGCCGGATACGCTAAAGCTAGCAAGGTGAGGCACTAGTGGCCATAACGCAACACTGTGTACCAGGGGCTTGGCACTGCACTTCCTGCCAGGAACAGTGTCAAGGGTGTGGGTTTTCCTGAGACTCACCCCCGGCATGTCCTCCTGTGGTTCCTGCAGGGATGCTGTGCGTTCGTGTAGCTTTGATAGGCCGCCAATAGGCGGTAGTTTCTCGGACAGGAGGCTGTTCTGAGAGGGCCGCGTGACAGGTGGGAGTGGCGCGGGTGGCGCAGGTGGCGCTGGTGTGATTGTGACATTGACGCTGATTAAGTGCTCCTCAGATTTAGCTTTTGTCAACGGCTCCTTCACTGCGTCAACTGTTTTGGCCTGCGTGGGTGCGAGTTCGGGGGTGAGGTAGGGCGATGGACGTCGAGTGGCACAGGCTGGAGTGCAATCAATCCTTGATCTTACGGCATTTATGTAGCTATGTACACTCACTGCGTGCGATGGAGCAGCAGCCGTGCTCGAAGCCGCTGCTGGCTGTGAAGCCGCGGGCAGGCTGTTTTTTGAGGCACCGCAACCCATTTATATCTCGCTATTAGGAATACTATCAGGCATGCATGAATCAAGCGTGGGGACACAGCTCGAATGGCCGGAGTCTCCTGGAACGAAGTCCTGCTGGTCCCTATCCTGACACCAACATAGGAAAACAGAATTGCATGCGAGGAGAGTACACTACATGAATCAGGGGGGTTTGCAGTGATATAAAATGCGCGGTCTATCGCCCTCCTCAGTCGCAGCGAGATAGTCCTAAGTTCCACAGAGATGAAAGCGGCTGAGTACTGGTGGTCAAGTTTCCTTCGAAATTTGCCATTCTGCCAATGGTATGCAAGTGGTCTTCTGGAGGGCACTCGGAATGGCTGTCGCGCTAAGTCTGTGAGGTCTGGCGGTTAGTACCGTCGCGAGGTTCTCTTCACACGGCGGCTATGCAAAGATTTTTTTAGACAAGCCCAAAGTATCTTAATATCCGCAATAAAGACCCAATGGTGCCTCGTCACCTGCGGAAGCCACGAAGGTGGAATTGTCTGACATAGCAGCAGCAGGTCGCAGCCCCACCGCTGCCTACCTCACCCACATCCTGCCAACTCGCATTTGCACAACCACCAACACACAGCGCAAAATAGAACTCGTCCTCCAGCTCCTGCCGAAAAGTCTCTAGAGCAGTACCCTGGCCCACACCACCAAACACCTGCACGCAACCCAACAGCCCTCAACGACCCCGCGGCGGGATGCCCTGCCCTACACCCTATTGCCCCAACGCCGCCGGCGGCGGCAAGGCGAAGCGTGCCGTCTCTGGCGCCGTGAGCAGGCCCACCACGCTGCCGCCCTGCGCCGCCGACCCCGAGGGCAGGAACAGGTCGTGCCGCTGGTGGCAGTAGGCTGCCCACACGCTGGAGCCGTCGAGCATGCTGGACACCTGTGGCCGTGGGAGGGCGTACGTGCATCGATGTCAATGGTAAGAGTCATCGGGACGGGACATGCCTACCCCATGCAGCTTTCATCCAAAAGACGGCGAGGCGGAGACGCTCTTGGCGTCGTGCCGTGCAATGATTGGCGCAGACAGCACCCCAGGAAGACACGAGGAACGGGTAAGGCCACGGCAGGCTGCACGTCTGTAAGCCTTCAGAGTGCTACCATGTGACAGGTCTGGACATGAGCCGAGGCGAGGCCACAGTCAGTCTGTGGCCCAGGAGCACCCACCTGCGTCCCGTACAACCCGTCGCCCTGCAGCGCCCTCAGCACATCCACCGCCAGCACACGCAGCACGGCAGCGTCCGAGCCGCCGGCAGCAGCAGCAGCAGCGTTCGCAGCGCCAGCTGCTGCGCTTTCTGAGCCTGGAGCGCCCTCGCCCGCTGCCCCTGCGCCCCTTTGCTGCTGCTGCTGCTGCTGCTGCCAGTCCAGGAAGGAAAGCAGCTCCGGAACCAGGCCATACTGCAGAGCCTGCGCGCAAACATGTTCGAGGTGCACATGCCGCGAGTGGAATATCTGAAGCTGACGAGACCTAGATACGCCAATGCTGCATCCATATCTGTGCGCTCAATCATGTCATACTCACTTGGGGCTCTCCTCTATAACGGGCATACCGTACACAGGTGTCCCTCAGCTCATCCATGTGCGTGACCCAGCTGCCAGGTGACTGGCCCAACCGCGCGGCAATACCTTCAACCTATACCGATACTGCAGTCGGCCGATGTTCCTCACCTGCAGCACCAGCGTGTCTCGCTGCCTGTTGGCGGGCCCCAGCGCGCGCTTGAGGGTCTCCAGCCCCAGCACGCGGGCGGCGGGGCCCAGCCGCATAGCGCCCATCAGCACCTGCGCCGTGGGGCGGTGTGTAGAAGTGGTCAGGGTGCGGTGCGGTGCGATGTAGTGCGTTTTGCAGGGTTGGTGGCGCGTTCCCTGGGTGTCCAACGCTGCACCTGTACTGTGCTGTGCTGTGCGGCTCCCGGCCCACCTGTACGGCAGGCGGCGCCGCCAGCGTTGCCAGCGCCTCGCAGGCAACCGCCTGGTCGCACAGCTGGTGCAGCAGCCGCAGCCCGCTGCCCACGGCCTCGGGCAGCGAGGGCGGCAGCTGCTGCAGCAGCGCCGCCACCTGCGCAGGGGAGGGCCCTGCGGGAGGCTGCATGGCCGCCTGGGTCTGTGCCTGGGTTGGCGGCTCCCCTGGGGCAGGGAAGCCGCCGGGAGCTGCCGAGCTGGCGGCCCCCGTGGGCGAGGAGTAGCCCAGGCCGGTGCCTGAGGGGGATGACGGTCCGAAGAGCTGGGCGGGTGTCGGCGGCGGGGGCTGCATCTGCGGCTGCAAGGGGCGGGTGAGGGCGGCCAGCTGCGCCATGAGCTTGGCCACGTGGCCGCCGCGGCACACGTGGTCGGCCAGGAGCGCGTGGGACTGCGGGGTGAAACGGAAAGCGAGGTGGAGGCGGGCAAATCAGCAAAACATGTTGGGACGGGGAAGGAGGTCCGCATGCTGAGGTTGAAGTGCCGGCCATGGTTGCGCGCTGTCCGGATAGGCGGGACTGGAGACGGCAATGACAGCGCGGAGCCA
>VFQN01006784.1_pt1 | contig 12800 bp, 11 predicted proteins | sample 3512371 | NCBI WGS metagenome assembly VFQN01 (sample SAMN10412370, study PRJNA504923) | tailings metagenome | isolation source: Replicate 2 from Balatoc abandoned mine | place: Philippines: Itogon, Benguet | collected 2017-08-28
ATTATTATTTTATATTTCTATTTTTAAATCTTATTTTTCATTTGATTTATGCAACGGAAGAAAAGAAGATTATATTAGGAGGCTCCGTTCAACAGTCAGCAGCTCAATATCTTCCTATTCTGAAATCAAGTAATAAAGTTCCTTTAGTGTTTGTCTATTTAATGGGAAAGGAATGTGAAGTCTTCCCTGATTACATTAAACATTCTTTGTTTCAAGCAGTGAGAACTCAGAGGAATGTGATGGATGTAATTCTTATTAGTAACTTTAAAGAGTGTCCTTCGATATTCGACTCCGTTAAAGCTATCCCCCTCCTCTTTACTGTGGATAGCGATGTTATTGCTTCTAATGCTACAAGAACATTTGACGAGATGAGTGAAGGATTATTCACTGGAATGTATTTTCCATTTCTCTGGAAATCATCTGCATTACGTCTTTTCCTTCTCTTAGACTTCATGCAACTCTATCAACGTGATGAAGCTCTTCACATTGAAGCAGATAACCTTCTCTATCACCCTCTAGATCATGAAGCATTAACAGTGCTACGACAACATTACCCATTAGCACTCACTGTATTGACTGCGAACAGGAGTATGATGACAGCAAGTGTCTTATGGGTGGCGCAGATCAAACATCTCATCGATCTTATAAACTACCTCACTCTCCTTGTGCAACGACAAAATCCCGACTGGCAACACTACATTAACTTCCTTCGACGATACGCCTGCTGTAAGAAGGGTGGGATTGAGCCTGATCCGAACACTGGTCTTGGTATCAAGCCATACGCTCTAAATGAAATGTCAATGTTAGCAAATTATCAATCTTTACACGAAGATGTATTAAAAGGTTTGCCACTATTACCAGCTTATCCAGCATATCCGAAAATGAGGTATTTCACTGACCTTAGCTCCTATGCTTCAGGAGGTCAAAATGTTGGGGTTGCTGTGGGTGCTGCTCTATGGGACTCTGGTTCATACGGACAATACTTAGGGGGCACAAAGAATAAAGGGGGTGAGAATCACGGTTTTGTAGACTCCTCTCACGTCATAGGTCAGGCATTTATTGCAGCACAGTGTGAAGTACAAATGCTCTGTTATCGTGGAAACAATCCCTCACAACCAAGAGAGATGACATTAGAGGAGAGAAGTAGACTACAAAACGTTACTCTGCTGACATCAGAGCTAATTTTAGGAGAATATTATTCAGCGCCTTTCGTAAGGTGTCAAGCCTCGGAACTAAAAGAGCGAGCTAGTTGGATACCTTTATGGAACCTTCATATACATAGTAAACAAACAGAGAAATATGTCAGTAAACCTTGTCGTTGTTCTTCTGAGAGGTAATAATTGAAGTTATTAGTTATTATTAGATTCACGATTTCATTTGCATTCAATCATCTTCACGTTATCGGTATAATAATCACTAATTGTTTTCAATTCAATCAATGAATCAACTCATGTTTTGTGTTCGCGTGAAGGTGATCGACATCAAGGGATTGTGAAGTTAGCGTTATTATTAAAGGAGTTATCTCGCTATATTAAATACATTCAACAAAAATTCTCCTTTTGTTTGTGAAATAGCAATCCTTCAAGAAAAACAAAACAGAAATACGAATAAGAAGAATAAAGGAATATAAAAACAAGTAGAAATAAACTATCAAATTACAAGACACATAATAATTTACAATAGCAATAACAACATAAAGAAACCAAAATTTTTATTATTAATTTCTTTGAAGTTTTGATGAACTAATCTGTGGAGCTGATAGAGAGAGGTCATTGGGAGTAATTTTTATTAATATTCATATGCTGTTCTCTGCCGATCTTCATCATCTTCATCTAGCATTTGATGGATAGATACATCATTATTAGGGAAAGAGCGAGAAGAACTCATTAAACTATTCACTGTTGTCTTTCTTTCTAATGATTTAGTTCCTTCCTCTTCCTCTCCTCCACTTCCATTCTTCTTCTTTCTCTTCCTATCATGATTGTTACCATCATCTTCATCATCATTCTCGGGGAATAATTCTTCAATGTTCTGAGGAATCATTAGCTCCTTTGCTGATTTACGAGTTTTCTTTCCAGTATTTACAGTAGTTGCAGTGGATGTGATAGATGATGGGGTATTCTTCCTCGACGTAGAGCTTTGCTTACTTGGTGTAACATGAACACTGGAAGACGTCTTTTGTTTCTTATTCGTTTGGCTGACAGGCGGAGACTTCAGTTGTTCTGAAACACGGCTTGATGTATCATCGTCATCTTCCTCCTCAGCTTCTTCTGACAGTGCTCTCGATCGCTTATTCGTGCTCTTACGTCTTTCTGAAGTCGCAGATTGTTGAGAAGGAGGTATAGTCGTTCTATTCGGTGATAAGACTTGAGATAAGGTGATAATACCTGAGTCCTTTGTCTTATTATTAGGGGTAGATGTCTTACTATCCTTACTACTATTCCCAGCCTTCTTTCCTCCTTCTTGAGATAATAAGATTCCTTCTTTCTGAGCTGGAGTAATATTTTTAGATGAAGAGGCAGAGGTAATGTCAGAAATACGTGATATATTGGTAATAGTTGTATCCACTGATTTCCTAACTATCGCTGATTCTTGTGAGATAAAGTTTGGATCAAATTCCTTCACAAAAACATTCTTAGATCCTTCAATAATCTCATCAAATGGCAGTGGGATTTGATCTACTTTCGACGGCTCCCTATTCTTCATCGAGGTGGAAGATGATGAGAAGGAGGAAGAAGGAGGTGCCATAACTTCAGTCGTTGTTGGTGGTTGCGAAGGAACAATGGTTTCTGCTTCATGGAAAGCAGTCTCTTCATTCATAGGTGCATATACATCAACTGCCATCATATCCGCATGTCCAGGCCCTTCTTCCTCATCGTCTTCAGGGGCTTGTGTGGTCTCTATGATGGTGGGTAGAGCAATAACTTTATTATTGAACTCACTGCCTTGTGGCTTCACCTTTTGAGGTGTAGAGGCATTACTATCGCTGGGTTGTCGTTTGTTGGGTGCTTCATTCGAAACGTCAGGCATTGGTATCGGGAGATGTATTTGAAATGATTCTTCAAGCGTGTCTTGTTGGTTATTCGGATGAAGAAGATGAAGTGAGAAGATATCACCTTGCTCTAACTGCTGAAGGTTCACATGCCCTTGAGTGTGTTGATTCATTGTTTCATCATCATCTTCTTGATCTTGAAGTGTTGGGAGGTTTCTTTTAGGTAGTTCAAGCGGAAAAGAAGGTTGAGGAATTTGTTCAATGCTTTGTAAACCCCCTTGTAATGTCTGTATAAGAGGAAGTAATTGACCAAATCCCTTATTCATAGAATCTAATTGATCTTTCTGATTTCTAGAAATCTTCTCAATCTGTTCAATATATTGTAATTTCTCTTGTAAACTATCCTGAAGAATATTATTCGATTGTTCAAAATCATCAACAATTCTTTGTAAAGCTTGATTTGCATTAGTTAAACGAATATGTTTTTCTTCATATATTTGTAATTTTGTTTTCATTTCTTGTAAATTAATTTCTAAAGAATTTTTTAAACGTTTTTCATTAGTTATTAATTTATTTTGATCATCCATTACTTGACGATGATTTTCTAATAATTGATTCTTTTCTTGTAATTCATTGATATAAAAAGAATTCTTATTTTTCATTTCTTTAAATTCTAATAATAAATCATCATAATTCTCTTGTAATACACGATTACGTGCTTCTAATGTATGATTGGTTGTTTCTAGTGTTTGGATACGATCTTTATAATCATCTATTTCCGATTTATTAGTTTGTAATTGTTTTTCATCTTGTCGTGATTTTCTGATTAATTTTTCATTTTCTTTGGAGATTAATTCGATTTGATCGTTGGTTAGAGATAGTTTATTTTCTAAACGTTTTATTTCTGTTTGTAAATTGGTGATTTGTTGGGTAAAGATTTCTGATGTACTATCAGTCTTTTTCAATGGATAGTTGGCTGATGCTGCTTCTTTCCGTTTCTGCGTGAAAGTGGAGGTTTCTCCCTCAACCTGTGATTGTGCGCCTGTTGTACCCTCTATATTCTGATTTTCAGTTGGAAGAACCGTAAATTGATAAATTATTTTATCTTTATCCTTGTATCGTAGTGAGATCGTATCTCCGTCAGAGAGTTCTTTCCTCTCTTTCGTCCCAATCAAGACAGAGTTCAGGAAAGTACCATTTCTCGAATAATCTCGAATATAATATTTGAATGGTTGTGTAGTAGAATCGCGGATGATCCCAAAGTGTGTTGAAGAAACGAATAAACATGCAATGACGTGCTGAGTGGCGTGGGTGAAAGGTTGGTCAGATTTTGCTGCAGGCTGTGAAAAGCGACCAAAAAATGACTCATCATCAGATAAATTGAGAATTGATGGAACCGCTAATGATTCTTCACTTCCACCAACCCGTGTAAGTTTAGCCCAAATACGACTCATTCTTTCTTACAACTGAACTGAGGGAAGAGAAATACTTCGTTATGAGCTATTGCGACAATGACTCTTCACTCTTGAGTCAATAAATCCACTTAAGATCTTAATTTCAAGGTCCTTGAGTGGTAATTCGTGTTGTAGCTGGAGAAAAAGGTCAAAGATACTGATAATATCTATTATCAAATTGCTGGTGTTCAAAACTTCTTTTTTTTCATGCACTTGGGAAAAAGTCCGATTTAGAAAGTAAGGAGACGATCAAACTTAACCTTTCTCTCCAAGAAAACTATACAATTCTAATATTTCATAAAGTCGATTTTCTTAAGTGTGTTGACCGTTATGTTTGAAAATTCTTCTTTTATTGCCAAAGACATTTTTTATTTACACCTTTCGATAACTTTGAAAACTTTGTTGAAACTTTTAAGTTCATTAATTAAATTATTCTAAAAAAAAATGTTAGACGATTATGATAAGGAAAACTTCTCTGAGAACTATCGCAATGTGCATATCCCGAGAAAGTTTGATGGGAAGTTTGGTACTGGAAAGGAGAAGGCTGTTACCATCAAGGTAAGCGACGACCCAACCCATCACTCTTAAAAATTTACTAATTATCAATTCACAGAGAGAAGATATGAAGAGCCGTGCTGCGATTGCTGGTCGCTTTGGCAAGCTTCTGACCAATGCTAGCAATGAGATTCGCGAGGAAAGCGATACTCTATATGCCATCGATCAACAAGCAGAAGAGGCTGTCACTGTGTTGAGTGAGTGGCTCCAAGAATCACAAGATCTTCAACTTGCACAGGAGCTTGCCAAAGCCCTGGAGGAAGAACATGACTGTCAGAAGAGATTAGAGCTCATCCAAGGAGAGGCTGAGGCTCTTCGCGTCGCTGTGGAAGAGAAACGCAGGGTCAAGGCAGAAGCTCAATCAAAGGCTGAACGAGAAAAGGAAGATGAAGAGTTTGCTCGCAAACTAGCTGCTGATGAGGTGAAGTACTTTGAGAGTAAGAAACAACAATACGAAGACGATGAGAAGTTATGCTATGAGCTTGAACAAGAAGAGAAGAATCGATATGCTGAATCTAAAGCCGATTTTAAGGATGATATGACCGATTCTTCTTCTATCGCCGACTCTAAAGGGGAAGAGAAAGAGGATCGTAGTTATCAAGAGAAGGATGATGTTGAACCAACACCTGCCCTTAGTCCTCGACAAAACCGTCGAGCTCTTCGCAGCAAAGAACAAAAGCAAATCTTTGATAATCTTCCTCCAACTCATGCGTATAAGAAGTTTGATTCTAGTTCAATGAAGGATGAATCCGTGGTCTCCAAGATATGGGAGAAAGGATCTGTAGAAATCTCTGAAGTTCAGAATGCTCTCTGTATCTCCGTTCAATTACCAAACATTCAAAAATTACACATTGGTATTGAAAGAGATGGTACAGTTATGAAGATTCATGCCAAGCGTTATGTTCGCAAATCATCCTCAGCTCCTTCATCATCTTTAACTCAACTATTCACAACTGATTCTACTCAATACACTGCAGAATTTATCTTAGATGGACGCGTTAACGTGACTACTAAGGATATCTATCATGAATACTATCAAGAATCAGGAGTTTTATTCATTTATGTGGAGAACATCTGTCTTGATCGTGATGGAACGAGAGATGGAGTACTTGGTAAAGGCAAACAATTCTTAGATTCTATGAAGAATAACTTCTTAAGAATCTTTGGAAAGTAAATCTTGAACTCTTTCTTTTCTTTGTCTCTTTTTGCAAGTGTTTTTGTTGATTGTTTGTCGTTGTCCTTTTCTCCTATTCTTCCTCTTCATTCTTCTTTTAGCAGATAAGCTGATTCCCTTGTTTACTATCATCAGATGTATAATCGTAGTAAAATTCATTGATATATAAATTAATAAAAGATAAAGTTTAAATCAGATTAACTTCATTCAGTCTTGTTTGTATAGATAAATCTTTGTGCTTGATTTATACACCTTCACTTCCTTTGGTGTGATATCAGGGATGCTAAACACTGTGAAAAAGGTTAAGAGATGTGAAAGAGAGATTAATATCATCGCTTACCATAAGTGACGATTCGAACTCCTCGACTTAAAGCTTCTAAGAGAGTATTTTTCATTTTCCTCATTCCCTCAGGAACGAGATAAACAAATATCACAGTAGCAGAAGAGATGTCTATATTCAACACATTATCATGAAGGATCTCAATCTATAAACACATTAGTAAATAGTGATATTACAAAGTAAAGGCATTACCTTCTCCTCTAAAGCATTCGATCGAACGTGTTCCACTGCTCTTTCGAAGATATTTCGATCATACTCAATACCAACACCACTAACATCTGACACTCTTTGACAAGCCTATGAAGAAGATAAATAAGCATCATAACTTCCTCGAGAAGAAAAGATGGTTCTTACACGAACCAGGAAACGTGCATCACCACAACCCAGATCATAGATCTTATCACCTGAATGTATCTCAAGCAAATCAATTGCAATGTCAATTGCATCCAAATTTGTTGGATTATAGGGTGCTAACTTCTCACCCACAAAATTTGTCTCCTCAGTCACCAAACCTTCCATACTAAAATGATCAAAGATATAAGATATAAGATAAAAGCTAAAAGGAAGAAAGCAAGAGCAAAACGACTTTTGAAATTTGAAATCTAAAAATATCGATTTATATAAAACTTCATATTTCAGATATTATTAACAATAAAAGTCGAGTTTCTTTCTCTTAGTGTTGTATCTTCCAATCAAAAAAGAAGAGAGAAATTAGATATAACAAGATCTACACACTAAATTACCTCCAAACAAATAATAAACTCGCAAACCATTGCATTAGATTCAGACTCTAAGGACTGTACATTATTCTGCATTTCAAAAGTTCACTTAAAAACATCAAATTACAATGGGCGGCGGCAAAGATAACAACAGTTCACCAGCAAGCAGAGGATGCAGCGTTAATGGTATCCTTGTATTTCTAGCAGCATTAGCAGGTGGTACCCTTTCCTCCTTAACCTCAAAGATTATGTTAACAATGAAAGGACGAGGATTAACTGGTGAATTAGAGAGTTTCTCCACCCCTTTATTCCAATCTTTTTCGATGTTTCTCGGTATGGCATCCGTCCTCCTGCTTCACATCCTCACTAACACCTTTAAATGGAATTTCCCCGGTTACAACCACGAAAATCCCGTGAAGATCCCACTAAAGATGTATTTCCTCTTGCTCGCCCCTACTATCTTTGACTTAGTATCCACTGTATTAGCCATGTTCGGATTAAAATATATTAACGTCTCCATTTATCAAATGTTACGTGGTTCATCCATTATCTTCGTTGCTATCATGAAGCAATTTGTCTTTGGCCATCATTTACCTACCTATAAGTGGATTGGTATCTTCTATAACGTCATTTCCATTATTCTTGTTGGAGTCACTGCTTTACTCTCTGCTGGCGACACATCCTCTGCTGAGGCTTCCAGTGAGGATAATAATCCATTATTAGGTGTCTCATTAATTCTTTGCGGTGCCTTTGTCCAGAGTTTACAGTACGTCTATGAGGAGCGAATGATGACAGCTTCTGACGATCTCCCTGCTGCACCACCATTATTAATCGTTGGTATGGAAGGTTTATGGGGTACATTAATCTGTTTATTCGTATTATATCCTATTGCCTTCTCTATTAAAGGTAATGATCATGGCTCCATTGAGAATTTATGGAATTCCTTAACCATTCTCTATAACACACCAGCCATTCAGATCATGTTTGTTCTCTACTTTATATCAATATTATTATTAAATATCTTTGCATTATTAGTAACCTTTATGTTAGATTCTGTCTGGCGTGCTATATTAGATAACTTTAGACCAATCTCTGTCTGGATCTTTGATTTAACCATCTTCTATTTTGTTACAAGATCTTATGGTGAATCTTGGACGATTTATTCATGGATACAGTTATTAGGTTTATTAATATTATTTTATGGTACTGCTATTTATAATGCTCCTAATCCAGGTTCTATTAAGTTAATCGGGGATGCTAATAGTTGTTATATTGATTGCTCGGATGAGTATGATGATGTGGAACATGATATTAATAAAGGTGATATCTCTTATAGTAATGTTGTTTCACCGATGATATTAATGAGTCCTGCTGCACAAGATCGTCGTAATCCTGTCTCTAGACGTGAGGTCAGACAACGAGAAAATGAAGATCAACCATATCGTCAGCAGGAACTAAGACCTTTGGTCGTTGGTGGTGGTCGTGGTGGTGGTAGTAATAGCGGTAATAAAGACTATGGTAGTGGGGTATAAGGAGAAGGGTTTATTAAGGATTATTAAGAGTATTTAGACGTGCTAGGACAATTATTATTTCTATGATGATGCACCAGAAACATTCTTTTGATTTATGTTCTTTCTTCTTTCGCTTGCTACTTCTTTCTTTATTTCTGCCGCGATGATGTGTGATGACTAATTAATAGGTAGTGTTTGTTTGGTTGTTTGTTTTGGTTTGGTTTTGGAAAAATGAGTTGTCATTGATGGGTTTTGTAATATATCAAATGTATAGATCACTAAGGAATGCTAGTAATAAGAGTTTTAATTTGACAGAATGTATTTTATTTTATTTTCTGTTTTTTCAACTTCTTTCTTCTTTTTTTTTTTTTGCTTTGGTCTTGAAGGATTGATGATATCCTTTCTTCTCCTCTCTTCTATCTCTCTTTTTCTTTCATTTCTCTCTTTCTTCCATCAAGGTCTTAATTTTTGGTTTTGTTTTTGGTTTCTGTTTAAACTACCTCAGCATCTACATATTCGCTAATCTCTTCAATTGCATTGTGGTTCTTATGAAGAGGTTTTAATTATATAATAAATGAGGTATGATAAGTGTTTGTAATCATGTGAATATTCTATATAGAGCACAAATAATCAAGAAGACAAGACTTGAATGATGGGTGGTATTATTATTACTGGGTTAGGTATTTCTCTCTTAGTAGTATCGTGCTAGTATGGTTTTTCTTTCTTTCTTTTCATTTCTAATATCATATCATCAAACATATCTTAAATAAAAATGAATCTTTCCATTTCTTTTCTTTCTTATTCGATGTTGATGATAAAACAATAAAGATGATAGTAGAAAATATACTAGTATTATATTTAGGTCAAAAAAAAAGAGAAGAATGACTGTCTACAAACTATATCAAACCAACAGCTAGCAACTATTTCCCTCACTATATACTACCCTTCCAAACTATTCGCTGAGTAGTTTATTGATGGCTAGGGTATTGAGTCTTTAACTTAGCTACTTCACGATTTAAGACATTATACTGTCCATCAATTCTAGACTTAATCGAGTTATAATATGCTAAATCCTCTGCATTTAATGTAGTAGTATCAATCAATTTAGCAATATCTTCCATAGCTAATAATGTTGCACCTAATTGATTAGGTAACCAAGTAACAATAGGACTACCACCTGTAGCGACAGGATGTTGAGTACGTTTAATAATATATTCCTTCGTGAAATTCCAATGTCGGTTACGGAAATCACGGATTTCATCTAAGATACCTAAATAACGTAACTTTGAGACGTTCTCATTCATAGCAAAGTTCTTTAAATTGACATGTTTAGCATAATCATAGATGTAGGATAACCATTTATTATGCTGGATTGGACGATATGAACGGAAATCTTTTAAGATTTCAGTTAATGGATTGGATGGCATACGATCAGTTAACTGTAATAAATTATCGGAAGTTGGAATAATATTATCATTTGCACCAGATTCACCACGGAATTGCCATGGACCACGTTTTACTACTTCACCTTTCTCATTATAATCTTCATAGAAGACTCCACCTGGGAACATTGGTTGATCCTTAATACCCATAATGAAAGTACGGAAATCATTGTAATGAGCAGGATTTGATCTTTGCCACATGGTGTCCATCTCGCGATTGATCTTATTTAATGTTTGTTGATATTTCTTCATTCCTGCATTAAATCCTTCACGATCGTCGTTACGGACTGCATCGAGGGATTGTAATGCACCTTGAACGACACCAGGTGTGTTGGAGACCATGGTAACGTGAACAAGGATAAAACCTGCTTCAGAGGCACCTCCAGTGAAAGAACGAATTAATTCTAAGTTTTCAAAGGTCATAGGTCCTTTAGCATCCTTCTTCTTCCAGTTATACAAACTAAGAAAAATCCATTAAAAATGTCAGAGACACAGAGCAACAATGAATGAAACTTACGCGTAGGATTGAGCATACTCCATGAACGGCTTAGCACCAATCTTATTAGCGATCTGAATTAAAGGACCACTGATATTGATAGGTAAGGTGTCACGACCTAAGCCAAAGGAATGGGTGTCACCAGCCTTTAACATGTTATGATGGCATGGCTCCAATAAATAAGAGGAAGCCCAGAAGGTGTAATCACGGAAAAGAGCATTTAAGACACCAGTATCCTCGATTTTCTTCACGGCCTCAGTTAAATCAGGGACAGACTTTGAGGCATCACCGAATTTGTTTTGAGCTAAGAGACCAGGGGAACCATCCTTCTTCACCCACGGCATCTCATCTAAAAGCTTTTCTACTGCAGCGAATTCTTTTGGAAGATGAACAACAGGTTCCTATAAGGTAATCATCAAATAAGATCAATGTTCAAGACAAGGAAAAGAAATCTAAATTACCCTTCTCGGTAAGAATCCATTCGCTTCATCAATAAGAAATTGTGGACGAGTATCAGGAGCAGCAACACTTGTCATAAACCTTGAAGTCAAGGTCTTTGGATTAATAACACGTTGAAATCTACGAACAAACATCTTCTTTACAAAAAAGATTCTAAACTAACAACTAAATAGTATAGTTTGAAATGAATTGTGTGATAGTGAGTGAGTGACCGAGAACTGAAGATACTCTCTGAGTGTTTGTTGCTTTGTTGTGTTTGTCGTAGTTGTTGTAGAGTTTTCTGGGGTTCTTGTGTTCTTGCATATCTATTCAATGTGAATTGTGAATCTTTCTGTTGAATTCACTTGTTCTTCAAGTTGATTGAAAACTTCCACTTACTCTCTATATAACAGGAATTGGACCTTTTACGACTAAGCAAATCCTTAACTTCTCTTGAGGATATCGAATTCTGAATTTATTAATGAACTCGCCATAATTGTAGGAAATAGAAACATGTGAAAGAGAGAAAAGAAGGACATCATGAAAATTAATATGTTACTATATGCTGCTATATGTTACTATATCTACTAAACGAGGCTATTCTATTTTGAAATGTAAATTATTGGTATAAATGATATGGCAGGTGGGATCATTTATTTCCCACCACATGTTGTGACACCCCATGGGCCCTTTAAGCAGGTCGCACATGATCCTCCAGCACATTCACTGCTGGAAAGACAAGCGCGACCGCAATTGCAATTTTGTAATGCACATTTAGTGCAGGACTGAGAGGGACATCCCAAATGGTAATTATACATGAAATTACAGGAGTTTGCTGAACAAAGACCAGAGGGAAAAGTTCCAGTAAAGTCGTTGAAAGATCCTGACACAACCATGAATTGAGATCCAATCTTTCCGAACTCTGATGGGATAGAGCCAGTAAGCTTATTCAAGTCTAAAGTCAGGCCAACAAGAGGATTATCCGCAACACTAGCTGGTAAGGTACCAGTAAGTTTATTACTGGAGAGATAAAGAAGCTTTAAACCAACTTTGCCGAGAGTGTTTGGGATAGTACCACCAAGGGAATTTCCGTCTAAAAACAGATTAGTCAGAGACAAGTTCCCAATAGATGGTGGAATTTTGCCTAAAAGCCTATAATTCGTACATCAATATTGTTACTTTAGATAAATACGAGTAGAAATGAAAAGACTTACTGATTAGAAGAAAGATCAATGGTGTCCAAGTATGGCAATCGCTCCCATTTATCAGGTAATGGACCGCCCAAACCATTATTGTTCAAATCGATCTTTTGAACCCATTTACCAGAGCAGGTAATACCATGCCAATTGCAGAGTCCAATGGTATCATTTCTAATCAACCAGTTAGTATTATTCTTCCACATCTCACCACTGGTAAGATCATAAAGTTCACTTAAAAATTGATATTGATCTTCATTAGCATCTGCATGAATTAAGTTGAAGAAACAACTAAAATTAATTAGTGCGAAAATTAGAGTAATGACTGACATATCGACCTCTCTGTCTTTGGTTGATTGAATCAATAATGGCACTCTTTCCTAACAAGAGCTTACAACTCTCGTTAGAGGAGCCTTGCGATGATTGCAACAGGGATAGGGAATTTCCAATCTCCATCATTCCGCTAAGTCATTTTCCCAATCC
>VFQN01006785.1_pt1 | contig 12798 bp, 16 predicted proteins | sample 3512371 | NCBI WGS metagenome assembly VFQN01 (sample SAMN10412370, study PRJNA504923) | tailings metagenome | isolation source: Replicate 2 from Balatoc abandoned mine | place: Philippines: Itogon, Benguet | collected 2017-08-28
ACCATGAAGGACGGCCCGGCATCAGCGAGCGCACGCTGTGGAGCAAGCTCGCCCAGGCTCGCCGCCACTTGGAGGCATCGCGCTAACCCCACAGCGCACTTACTGCAATTGCAGTGGCGAGTTCTGCTGTTGCAGTGAATTCCGCGGCTGCGGCGTATGGAATGCAAGGCATTTTCTGAACAGCGCCATCGAGCGTCTAGGAGTGCCTACCATGTCTTCGCAGACCACCGCGCCGGCCTTGGCGCCTGAACACCGCATCATGCGCCGCGCCGAAGTCGAGGCCAAGACCGGATTCAAGCGCGCCCACATCTACAGCCTGATGAAGGAAGGCAAATTCCCCAAGGCCATGCGCCTGGGTGTGCGCGCGGTCGGCTGGGATTCTGTGGAAATCGAACAGTGGATCGCTGACCGCCGCAACGATCGCGCCTGACGCGGCTTCTCCCCTCATGCCATTGAACAAGGAGAAGCCCATGCAGGTGGTTTCGATCATTTCGACCAAGGGTGGCGTGGGCAAGACCACGACGGCCGCCAATCTAGGCGGCTTCGCCGCCGACGCCGGGCTGCGCGTGCTGCTGCTAGACCTAGACGTGCAGCCCACACTGTCGAGCTACTTCACACTGGCCGTTCGTGCACCCGCCGGCATCTACGAGATGCTGACGGTCAACGAGCACCGCGCCGAGCAACTGGTGTCCCATACCGCCATTGCGCGCCTGCATCTGGTGCTCTCCAATGACGACCGCGGCGAGCTGAACACGCTGCTGCTGCATGCGCCCGATGGCCGCTTGCGATTGCGCCATCTGCTGCCTGCGCTGGCGCCGAGCTACGACCTGGTGCTGATCGACACGCAGGGCGCGCGCAGTGTGCTCCTGGAGATGGCAGTGCTGGCCTCGGATATGGCGCTGTCGCCGGTCACGCCGGAAATCCTCGCAGCGCGCGAACTGCGCCGCGGCACCTTGCAGCTCATCGAGGACATCGCGCCGTACCGGCACCTCGGTATCGAGCCACCGCCATTGAATCTGCTCATCAACCGCGTGCATCCGGTGTCGTCGAACGCGCGGCTGATTCAACAGGCGCTGCGGCAGGTGTTCCAGGGCCAGGCCGGCGTGCGCGTCCTCGACACCGACGTGCCGGCGATTGAAGCCTATCCACGCGCCGCGACCAGAGGCTTGCCGGTGCATCGAGTGGAGTACCGACAGCCCACGGGCCGTAACGCCCCTGCGGCGCTGGCCACTATGCGCGCGCTGGCCGGCGAACTGTTCCCGCAGTGGCAGGACCGCTTCGCCCAAGTCAGCGGTCGCGCCGACGCGGCAGGCACAGCAGGGAGCGCGGGCGATGGCGAACGCGCATGAACTGGCGAGAGGCCGCAAACGCCTGCGCGCCCTCATCGAGTTCGCGCTAGGTGAAGGCTGGCACGTGGTGCGCACGCCCGGCGGACACCTCAAGTTCACGAAGTCGGGCTGCGCTTCGATCTACACCAGGTCAACCGCGAGCGATCACCGAGCCGGCCTCAACGCGCGCGCGCAGCTTCGACGCGCCGACCGGCAAGCTCGGGACGGCATTGCCGACGAGCCGATGCCTGGGGAGGACGGCCGTGGCTGACCTGACCCAGCAAGACATGGCCGCCAAACTGCTGGCCTCCGGCTTCGAGCGCACCAGCCCAACGGCTGCGGCCCTGACCGATCCCATCGCCGACACGCCGATGGTCGTGACGCTGGACCAGTTGCGCCCGTATGACCACGACCCGCGCGTGACGCGCAACCCAGCCTACGAGGACATCAAAGCTTCGATCCGCGAGCGCGGATTGGACGCACCGCCCGCGATCACACGCCGGCCCGGTGAGCCGCACTACATCATCCGCAACGGCGGTAATACCCGCCTGGCGATCCTGCGTGAGCTGTGGAGCGAAACCAAGGACGAACGCTTCTTCCGCATCCCCTGCCTGTTCCGCCCGTGGCCGCAGCGCGGCGAGGTGGTGATGCTCACCGGCCACCTGGCCGAGAACGAGCTGCGCGGCGGGCTGAGCTTCATCGAGCGGGCCTTGGGCGTGGAGAAGGCGCGCGAGTTCTACGAGCAGGAGAACGGCCAGGCGCTGTCGCAGAGCGAGCTGGCGCGACGCCTCACGGCCGATGGGTTTCCGCTGCCGCAGTCGCACATCAGCCGCATGCAGGACGCCGTGCACTACCTGCTGCCGGCGATCCCGAACCTGCTGTACGGCGGGCTCGGCCGCCACCAGGTCGAACGGCTCGCGGTGCTGCGCAAGGCCTGCGAGCGCACCTGGGAGCGGCGTGCGCTGAGCCGCAACCTGTCGGTGGACTTCGCCACGCTGTTCCAGGACGTGCTCGCGCAGTTCGACACGCAGCCCGACAACTTCTCGCCGCAGCGGGTGCAGGACGAGCTGGTCGGCCAGATGGCCGAGCTGCTGGAAGCGGACTACGACACGCTGGCTCTGGAGATCGACGACACGGAGAGCCGACAGCGTGCGCTGACCAGCGACCCGGCACCGCCAGCGGCGAGACCTGCACCATCAGCCGCATCGGCCGCACCTGCGCCCGAGCCGCAGCGGTCTTCGTCGCCGCCATCGTCGCCGGCTACCCCTTCGGTGCAGGCGTCGGAGTCCGGTTCGTCCGCGCCGACGGGCGCAGGCGCGACTGCATCGAGGGTTGACGCCGAAGGCGATCAGCGGGACGGCTGCCAGCGCGGTGATGGTCAGCCGCTTCTACGGCCTGACGCACCAGGAGGTCGCCCTTCGCCGCGACATCCTCGGCCTGCCCAAGCGCAAGGGACGGCATCCGGTGCTGGACGAGGCGCAGGACACGGCCCTATGGAAGCGATGGAAGGCCGGCGTCACGGAGCGCAGCATCGCGCTGGACGACGAGATGGCGATGCTGGCGCTGACCATGGACCTGGCCGAGACCTTGACCTTGCCGATGTCGGTGATCTGGTCGGCGATACGCAACTGGATCGACCAGGGGCTGGTGTAGGCCATGGCGACCGGCGGCGCACCCCGGCGCGATGGCCCCGTGGCGCTGTCGGCGCTGTTCGACGAAGCGCTGCGGGAGCTGGTGCCACCGGCACCACCACCCCCACGCGGCACTGCCCCTACGTCGCCGGCCGCGCCGATCAGTGATGGCTTCCTCTACAGCGGCAACCGGCACGAGAGCGTGCCGCGCGCGCTGTTCCTCGACCGGCGCCTGACGCCGCTGGAGCGCAATGCCTGGCAGGTGTTCCGCCTGCAGCTTCAAAGCGATGGCGTGACGGCGTTCCCCACCTACGACCAGCTCCGGCCCTACCTTGCCTCGATGCCCTGCGCGGCGCAGGCCTCGCATGAGACCGTGGCGCGCGCCTTGACGCTGCTGCGGTTGACACGCTGGCTGAGCCTGGTGCGACGGCGCCGCGACCCGAAGACCGGGCGCATCCTCGGCAACCTCTACGTGCTGCACGACGAACCGCTGACGCCCTTCGAGGCGATGCAGCTCGACCCCGACTACCTGGGCCTGGTCAGCCAGGCGCTGACCCATGCCGCGAAGGCAGTGCAGATCGTCGGCATGAACACCCTGCGCGAGATCGCCGAAGACCCGATGCTCAATGGCCGCACGCTGCCCACACGCCTACAGGTGCTGACACAGCGCATGGCCCGCAACGAATGGGCCGATACGAGTTATCCACAAGAGCCTGTGGATCACGAATCCGAAGAAGGCCAGGCCGTCCTACTTCGGAATCTAAATGGCCCCTCTTCGGAATCCGAAGCAGGGCTGAAACCCGCGCTAGACGGCTCACTTCGGAATCCGAAGGAGGACCGTACTGTACGTATGGATCGTATAAATCAAGTAGGTACAGTACCGCGCGCGAAGGCGCTGCAGCACGTGCGCCTACCCGAGCGCCTGCTGCGCTTGAAGGACGAGCAGCAGAGCGGCGCGCTGGTGGCCTTGCAGCAGGTGGACGAGTTACTGCGGCAGGCGGTGCTGGACGAATGGGATGCCCGCTGCCGCAACAGCGCAGTGCGCAACCCGGCTGGCTACCTGTTCGGCATCATCCAGAAGGCAATCCGCGGCGAGTTCAAGGCCTGGGCCGGCGAAGGCGGCTCGCCAGGGTCGCCGCCTTTGCCGTCGTCGCCGCCGCCACGTCCAGCCGCACCCGCACCCTCTGCACCTCCACAGCCTGCTCCAAACGGCCCTGGCCGCGAGGCGGCGCGAGCCTACCTGGCGAAGCTGCGTTCGGCGCTCGGCGATTCCTGAGCAGCTATCCCCAGGGGATGGCTGGGACATCAAGCCTTCCGGCGGACGGCCGCTGGTTTGTCGCGCATCACGTCGTCGCGACCAGGTGCAGACCTATCCCCAGGGGATAGATGGAACACGCGGCCTTCCCAAGACGACAACCGGGGACGCACCGGCTGCGGTTTGTTGACTGACGCCCTTCCGGGCGATGCAGATGCTGGCGGCTCGTTCCCTTACAGCGAGTCGTCACCATGGCCAACGAATCCCAGCAGCCCCTGCAGTTGAATCTCGGATCGCTGCGCAGCGCGATGTCGCTGACGCTGCACACCCACCACGCTTCACGCATCTGGCATGGGCGAGCGCCCGCCGAGGGGCGCCCCGGGATCATCGGCCTCAACGGCTACATCAGCGTGATGAACAAGATGAAGCGCGGCGCCGAGCAGGACGATCCCTACTCGGATTTATGGATGCTGCGCGTCGAGGACAAGCTGACGCAGACCAAGGCGAGCTTGCAGGCGTTGCGCGAGCAGGTGGATCAGGCGCTGGCCGACGTGCCGCCCGCGCTGTCGCTCGGTGAAAACATGAACGTGCAGCCGGTGAAGCTGCCGCTGTTCGTCAATGCGCAGCTCGGCTTCATGGCGGTGTACCTGCTGGCCGACTACGACGACCTGGCGCGCAAGCTGATCCTCGCCCACCACACCGCGCTGATCGACCGCAGCACGTTGGAACGCTGGCTCAACGACGGCGCGCATGCGCTGCGCAGCCTGTTCTCGCTGGCACAGCAGTACCGCTACTCCGGCGCGACGCGCGACGACTTCGCCTCGAAGAACGCGGTGGCGCGGGCGGCGTTAGAGAAGTTCGGCGAGCTGCCGCAGGACGTGCTCGAAGGCACACGCCGTTCGCGCTTTGCGCCACCGATCGCGCGGCGGGCGGGCAAGCCTGGTGCAGCCGCTGATGCCGCCCCCGTGGCTGGCGCAGTCGACGTGACGGACAACGACCAGGACGGTGAAGGCACGAAGGCATGACCGCATCGTCTTCCACCGGCCAACCGGCGCGCTTCCTGCCGCTGGAGCAGGCAGACTTCCAGCGCCTGGAACACGCGGGCTACCTAAAAGGCCTTTTACAGCCTTTTAAAGGTAAGGGAAGTCTGGAGGCCTGGGCCAACCAGTGCACGGCGCTGCGCGACGGCTTGATCGGCCTGGCGCATCGGCGCGTGCTGCAACAGGCGCGGGCCTATCCCTTCTCGCTGCTCGACGTGCAACTGGCCCAGCAGACCACTGGCGCAGGCACGACCTTCCTGCGCTGGCGCAACCACGACCGTTCCTCGATGGGCGTGGCGCTGTGGGAATCGCTGCTCGACCGCCCGGCGACGCCGGCCTCGCTGATCGACGACCTGTACGCGATGGAGCTGCAGCGCATCGCGCTGAATATGCAGATCAGCCTCCTTCACACGCTGGGCCGTCAGGCCCAGGAGTGCGCCAGCAAGGCCGCGCAGGCCGAAGCGGCTTACCTGCGGCGTGTCCACGGGCATGCCGCGTCCGTTCCATCCACCAACCCCAAGGAGTCACCATGAGCACGCACTTCGTCGGCGAGGGCAACATCGGTTCTGCGCCGGACTACCGCGAATTCCCCAACGGCAACGACGAGCCGCGCCGGCTGCTGCGCCTGAACGTCTATTTCGACAACCCGATCCCGAAGAAGGACGGCGAGTACGAGGACCGCGGCGGCTTCTGGGCGCCGGTGGAACTGTGGCACCGCGACGCCGACCACTGGAAAGACCTGTACCAGAAAGGCATGCGCGTGCTGGTGGAAGGCCGCACGGTGAAGGACGAGTGGGAAGACGCTGACGACAACGAGCGCACGACGTTCAAGATCGAGGCCCGGCGCGTGGGCATCCTGCCGTACCGCATCGAGGCCGTGACGCTCAGCGCCAAGCCGGCCGGCGGGCAGTAGCTCGCCCATTGCCCGGCACCGCGCCGCCCGAGGGCGGCTGTAGCAACCGTCACACGCCCGCCATGCACCAGCTATCCCCAGGGGATAGCTCCATGGTGTTCCACCGAGTTCCAGCCGCCCTCCCGAAACGACGCTCCCGCTGCGCCAGCCGTTGCGGTCAACTCGTACTGCTGCGGCAACGCATCGCCCGCCGATCACAAAGCGGTGTCTGCGCCAATCGGCTTCCTTGCTGCCGTCGTCCGCTGGCCCGGCCAAGCTGGGGCCATCCGATCAACCGCACTTTTCGAGGAGGCTTCATGCGCGTGTACTTGTGCGAGAAGCCGTCCCAGGGCAAGGACATCGCCCGTGTGCTGGGCGCCGGCCAACGGGGCAAGGGCTACTACAGCGGTGCACCTTGCAGGAAGTGTGTTCCAAGCAATTGGGCCTCGACGTGCAGGAAACGCTGGACATTGCCCAGGCGCTGTACGAGACGCACAAGGCGACGACGTATCCGCGCTCGGATTCCGGCTACCTGCCCGAGAGCATGCTGGCCGAGGTGCCGGCCGTCCTCGACAGCCTGGTCAAGACCGATCCCAGCCTGCGGCCGCTGATCGACCGCCTGGATCGCCAGCAGCGTTCGCGGGCCTGGAACGACGGCAAGGTCACGGCGCACCACGGCATCATTCCGACGCTGGAACCGGCCAACCTCTCGGCGATGAGCGAGAAGGAGCTGGCCGTCTACCGGCTGATCCGCGCCCACTACGTCGCGCAGTTCCTGCCGCACCACGAGTTCGACCGGACAGTGGCGCAGCTCACATGCGGCGGACAGTCGCTGCTCGCAGTCGGCAAGCAGATCGCGGTGGCCGGATGGCGCCAGGTACTGGCGGCGCCGGAGCCCGAGGACGGTGACGGCGAAGACGCGCAGCGCGGGCAGGTGCTGCCGGCGTTGTGTGCCGGAGCTTCTTGTCAGGTCGGCCAGGTCGAACTGAAGGCGTTGAAGACGCTGCCGCCCAAGCCCTACACCCAGGGCGAGCTGGTCAAAGCCATGAAGGGCGTCGCCAAGCTCGTGACCGACCCGCGCCTGAAACAGAAGCTCAAGGACACCACGGGCATCGGCACCGAGGCCACGCGCGCCAACATCATCAGCGGGCTGCTGGCCCGCGGCTATCTCCTGAAGAAGGGCCGTGCCATCCGCGCGTCGGATGCGGCTTTCACGCTGATCGACGCGGTGCCGGAGGCCATCGCCGATCCGGGCACGACGGCGGTGTGGGAGCAGGCGCTGGATATGATCGAGGCCGGCCAGATGACGCTGGACACCTTCATCGTCAAGCAATCGAGCTGGGTCACCCAGCTCGTGCAGCAGTACCGCGGCGCCTCGCTCGACCTCAAGCTGCCGCCCGCGCCGAGCTGCCCGCAGTGCGGCGCACCGATGCGCCAGCGCAGCGGCAAGAGCGGCGCGTTCTGGTCTTGCAGCCGCTACCCGGACTGCAAGGCCACGCAGCCGATCGAAGAAGCTGCGGCAAGCAAGCGCGGCGCATCCAGCCCGCGGCGCCGGCGCCCCAAGGCGAGCTGACGCCCACGTCTCCCTCTGCCACGCCGGCTGCTGCCGACGGCGGGGCAAACCTCCCGCACCCCGCGGGACTCCCCAGCGCGCGTCCCCTTCTGCAACGGTGTGCGCGTCCTGCACGAGCCGATCACGGCTTGCAGGACGAGAAGGTCATTGCTCCATCGAATCGCGTCTGTCGCGGTTCCGTTGATCGAGGTGCTTCCGTCCATCCGCGAGCGGTCTCCTGACGCCTTAGCCCGCAAGGCTGCGAGGTGCCAGGAGACCGCTTGCGGTCCACGGTATTCGGTGCCGGTGCCCGCCGGCGGAACAACGGGCTCCCTTTGTGTGTGGATACACGCCAGAGGATGCCGGCCCCAGCCACGAAACGGGTCGGGTGAGATTGCTGACGCAGCGAATGGCTTTGACGACGGCCTGGCCTGCTTGCAGCCCACAGGCGGATTGATTCCTCTCCAGCCGAAGTCCTTTGGGGCTTCGGCGCCTTTGTCGTGGGCAGACGGACGTGCATCGGCTCTTGCATCAGAGCTCGGGCCAAACCGGACGGCGTTCGGTTCCGTTTGATCGGCGACGGCGCGCTGCCGCGCTTCCATCCTTCCCGCATGTGTCGCTGACGGTCGTCAGCACCATGCCCTGGCAGCCCCGGTCTTCAAGGCTGCAACGCGGTTCGCCGCGTTGACCGATCCAGTCCGCTTCGCACCGACCACCGCGGACGCGCGTCGTCACGACGCCGGTGCTTTTGATGTTCAACCCTTCGGGAGGTATCCGCTCCCGACAGGGCGTGGTGCTCCCGGTCTTCAACCACCAGGAGAAACCCATGTCCCTTGCGTTCGCATCGGCGCCGCTGAGCGTCGAACAGGCCCGCGCCGAGTCCATCGGCTACCAGGCCCTGGCCTACGTCGGCAAGCGCCTGCCCCTGCAGGTGCTGTGCAGCGCGGCCGGCCACTACATCGGCACCGCCGATGCGGACGGCCCGGTCTCGCGCGAGTCGGTCAGCTACTTCCGCTCGCACCACGCCGCCGAGCACGCCCTGCAAACGGGCCGCTGGCAGCAGCGCCTCAACCCGTGATGTCCAACCACCAGGAGCCCATGTCATGAACCGTGCCCTGCCTCAAGAGGTACTTGATCAGATCGAGCTGGAACACCAGCACTTCACCGCCGCGCCCCAAGCCTTCTTCGAGGCGTGGAAACGCGGCGTCCATATCGCCGGGGCCGAATGGTTCGGCGACGGCACCCGCGAAGGCCTGCAGCGTGCCACCACCAAGTGGGATCTGCGGCCGAAGCTGCTGATGCTCAATGACGCCCTCGGTGTCCTGAGCAGCGGCCAGCGGATGTTCCTGTCCGCGATGGTGAGCTTCTACAACGCCCGCGAGGGCGGCGCGATGCTCAAGCGTTGCGGCTTCGAGGGTCTGTCCGATTTGGGCGGCCTCGACCTGGAGCGGCGCAAGGTCATTGCCGACCTGACGCTGAACTACAACGGCTGGTGAGCCGCACTGCGGTCTGCCGACGTTCCTCTTTTCTTCCTACCCCACGAGGGACATGCGTCCCTGCATGGGGGCATGTCCCTCCTTTTCTTGAAAGGAGCGATTCATGTCCCCTGGCATTTCCATCGATCTGCTCGTGACCGACGACGACATCGATGCGGTCATCCTTGAAGGCTGGCCGGCAGACATGCGCAAGCCGCGCACGGTGGTGTTCGACTACGCCGGCCACGGTGTCCCCGACGAGAACGTGCTGCGCATCGGCACCGGAGCGCCGAACGCCGGATTGACCGGCCGAGAGGTGTTCCCGGTCGAGTACGGACGCGACTGCCGCTACCCGTCGCCGGCCGAGATTCTTTCGGCACTCGATGCACGCAGGCCGGCCGAGAAACCCTCTGCGCTGAGCATCGCCCGCGACGTGCGCCAGAGCATCCTCGACCTGGATGCGCGGCTTGACCGCCTGGAGCAAGCACCGACCGGCGATGACTACAACCGCCTGTACCAGCTTGCGAATGGCGGCCTGACCGACCTGTTGAAGGCGCTGGGCGACCCGTCCTCGGCTGCCGCCGGCTGACCGGCTGCCACTTCATCCACCCGCTGGGGTTCAATCCCCAGCAGGGGATTGCCTCGGCCATCCTCTGCTGGAGAAATCCCATGTCCTACTCAAACAACAATCCCTTTGTCCGCGGTTACGACGGCCTGTCCGTCCAGCGGCTGCTCGCCGTCTCCTACGACGACGACTGCCCGCTGACATACTTGCCGCTGCACCCCTCGCAGTCGCATTTGCCGGACAGCCAGGTCGAGCGGCGTGCCTGCGTCTTCTCGGACGACTTCATGCTGATCACCGAGGACCAGGCGGTCCCCGACGAACTGCAGGCGATCTGCCCCAGCCACGGACTGGTCCGCAACGTCGTTTATGCCGTATTGGCCCAGGAAGAAGGCAAGCCGCTGCACGTGGGTGACACCTACTCCGAGGAAGCGGCCCGCGAAGTCGTGCGGCGCCTGCGCTATGAAACCGGCTTCTACAGCCGGTGCTGGGAGATCAGCAGCGCGCATCTCGACGCCGACGCGCATCGCTTCCTCGCCGAGCTGGCGGACATCGCCACGCCGACGCTGTTCCTGTTCGTCGCCTTCCGCATCCCGTACAGCCCGGCCATCGGGTTGAAGCTGATCGCCACGCCCTGGACCGACGAGAACCTGCGCGCGGTCGAAGGCATCACGGTCAAGCGGCTGATGCAGGAGCACCGCAAGAAGGGCATGCCTGAATCCCTGTTGCACGTGCTGCACCTGGCCGCGCTCGCCGACGTGCGCATGCTGGTATTCGATGCCGATGCGCCGGTGCTGGACGGACTGCCGATCTACGACGAGTAACGCCACCTTTCGAGCCCCCGCGCGGGGCTCGTTTCATTTGCGGACGAAGCCGGTGGCGGCGCAATGCCGATTTCCGCGCGACGCTGGCCTTGAGCGTGATGCACGCTGCTCGCATGTTCGCTGGCGTTGCCGGCAAGCATGCCCAGGCAGTTGAGACCTTCGAGGCTGCGGCGCGGTTCGCCGTGCTGGTTGTTTTTCCTTCCCGGGCGCATGTCGCGTCCATTCACCTCACCTCCAAGGGACATGCCTCCCTTGTGGGCGGAAGTTTCTTGGATTGCCACAAGGAGCTTCCCAATGGATACCCAAGCCATCCGCGCACAGATGCCGACGCTGGTTCGCGGCCACGTGCCCTCCAACGTCCGCAGCTTCAAGTTCAACATCTTCGATGGTCAGCCCAAGGTTTCGACGCTGGGCTTCCACATCGATCCCAAGCCCTTCGAGGGCAAGGTCATCGCCACCACCGACGAGGCCATCGTCGTCAAGACGGGGTGGGCCGAGTTCGCGGTGCTCGACAAGGCGCTCGTCACCAACGTGCCCGATGAAGGCGCCAAGGTGCAGGTCGAACCATATGCGCGACGCCGCTTCGACGGCCTGCGCGCGGACACGCCCGAGGAGAGCACCGAGTTCACCGCCGACGGCCAGCCCTACACGGTGAAGCGACTGATCCTGGGTTCGGCGCCGGCCAAGCTGCCGATCGCCGAGCCGCAGTGCCCCGAGTTGCAGGAGCTGGTCCACCAACTGGAGCAGTTGCCCGCGCCCGATGGTTTCCGGCGCATCACGCACCTGCTGGTGGATGCCGGCGCGCGGGACTTCACGGTGGTCGATCCGAGCCCCAGCAACATCATCGCCACGCCGCCGGCCATCGGCTTCACCGTCGCCTCGGCGAAGTTCCAGGGGCGCGTCACCGTGCTCTACGAACGCGGCTTAGACACCTACGCGGTGGAACTTCACCACGACGGCGAGTTGGTGGAGCGGGTCGATGAAGTGTTCTTCGACACCTTGGGCCAGGTGCTGGAGCGGCTGATCGACGACGGGAGCTGGCGCCTCATCCGCGTGCAGCGCCTGTCCGGTCGCAAGCCCGTCCAGCACTGAGCCCCTGCGTCCCCAAGCGGCTTCCCGTCCTCGCGGCGGGAAGCCTTCTTCCTTACCTCCGTTGGAGATCACTTCCATGACTGTTCGATTCAAAGGCACCCAGCTTCGGCCCGTGCTCGCCGAGGCAGCGGCCAACCAGTGCCGCGTCATCCTGGTCAAGGACCAGGGCGTGTATTTCATGGCCGAGCGTGGCGAGAGCCGGCCCGATGGGCGGCGCAAGACCATGGCCTACGCCGTGGGCTGCAACCCCGACGTCGATGCGTTCGACGACTGGTGGGAACTGGCGCGCGCCGAGTTCGGCGGCGACGACTTCGGCGAGTTCTTCGACCTTGCAGGAACGGGTGTTCGCCCACATCCTGCACAGCGAGGACGACCTCGAAGTGTCGGCCACGGCCACGCATCTGTCGATGCAGCCCATGCCCGCTGCGCCGGCCGGTCACTGATCGTCCTGCTTCCCAGCCCCCTCACAGGGGCTTCTCTTTATTTGGTGGCGCGGCTCAGGGCCGCATCTCACGCGCTCGTCTCCAGCCCGACTCGGGCCGCTCACGCCGGCACGGTACCAAGCCGGCGCATCATCGGCGTGGTGATCGTGGGCTGCCCGGTGGCGCGGAACCTCGATGACGGCTGGACGCTCGAAGTTACCCGGCTGTGCACCGATGGCACGGCCAACGCCTGCAGCAAGCTCTACGCGGGCCGCCTGCCGCGCGGCACGCGCGTTGGGCTACACGCGCCTCATCACCTACACGCTGCCGGCCGCGGGCGGCGCCAGCCTGCGGGTGGCCGGCTGGCGCCTGGTCGGACGGTGGCAACTGGAACCGAGCGCGCCGGCCGCGCCAGGACACCCCCGAGGCGCTGCGCGTGCCCAAGCTGGTGTGGGAGGCGCCGTAGCGGCGAGGCCTGGCGCTTGCTGCCAATGCGGACAGCCGCCGGTGCCGATTGCCGCTCGCGCGCGTGCCGGCGTAGCGCCACGCTTGGCCCATGTTCCGCTGACTTCGGTCAGCAGCATGCCCGGGCAGTCTCGATCTTCAAGACTGCGACGCGGTTCCGACCGCGTTGATCAACCAGTTCGCTCCGGCATCCCTGCGCGAACGGCCATCGGTTCTCCCGATGGTGATGCCACCCAAGCTGTTCCTTCAACCCATGCGGG
>VFQN01006786.1_pt1 | contig 12797 bp, 9 predicted proteins | sample 3512371 | NCBI WGS metagenome assembly VFQN01 (sample SAMN10412370, study PRJNA504923) | tailings metagenome | isolation source: Replicate 2 from Balatoc abandoned mine | place: Philippines: Itogon, Benguet | collected 2017-08-28
CGATCGTCGCGCCATGGCTCGCGGTCTGCGACACCTTCACCTGCGGCGTCGTCTTGGGCATCACGATGGTGACCGGCACGCCCAGCCTTTTGCCATGATAGGCCAGCCCCTGCGCATGATTGCCCGCCGATGCGGCGATCGCGCCGCGCGCCTTGGCTTCCTCGCTCAGCAGCAGCAGCGCATTCAAGGCGCCGCGTTCCTTGTACGCCGCGGTGAATTGCAGATTCTCGAACTTCAGCCACACGTCGGCGCCGACCAGCTCCGAAAGCGTCTGCGACTTCAGCGTCGGCGTGCGCACCACCGCGCCATCAATTCGCTCTGCCGCCGCGCGCACATCGTCGAGGGTGATCGCCGGAAGATCGGCAGCGGACAGGGTGGGTGCGGTCGTGCTCATGATGCCGCTCGCCCTAGCCTATCTGGCGCACCGCGCAAACCATGGTTATGGATCGTCCTATGAGCGAACAAAAATTGCGCATCAGCTTCATCGGAACCGGCGTCATGGGCGGTCCGATGGCGGGGCATCTTGCGGAAGCGGGCCATGACCTCACCGTCTATAACCGCACGCGCGCCAAGGCCGACGCCTGGGTCGCGGCGCATGGCGGCAAGGCGGCAGCGACCCCGGCGGAGGCTGCACAGGACGCCGATGTCGTGCTGACCTGCGTCGGCAATGACGATGATCTGGCGCAGGTGACGCTGGGGCGCGACGGGGCGTTCCGCGCGATGCGCAAAGGCGCCTTGTTCATCGACCATACCACGGTATCGGCGCGGATCGCCCGCCAGCTGTCGGTCGAGGCCGACGGGCTCGGCCTGCTGTGCGTCGATGCGCCGGTGTCGGGCGGCGAAGCGGGGGCGCAGAACGGTACGCTGTCGATCATGTGTGGCGGGACCAAGGCGGCTTTCGCGGCTGCCGAGCCGGTGATGCAGGCCTATGCCGCGCGTATGGTCCATATCGGCGGCCCGGGCGCGGGGCAGACGACCAAGATGGTCAACCAGATCGCGATCGCCGGGGTGCTGCAAGGCCTGTCCGAAGCGCTGCGCTTTGCGCAGGCGTCGAAGCTCGACACCGACAAGGTGTTCGAGGCGGTTTCGGGCGGCGCGGCGGCGAGCTGGCAGATGCTCAACCGCTGGGACACCATGGCCAAGGACGAGTTCGACTTTGGCTTTGCGGTCGACTGGATGCGCAAGGACCTCGGCCTCGCGCTCGACGAAGCGCGCTCGAACGGCGCGACGATCCCGGTCGCCGCCATCGTCGATCAATTCTACGCCGATGTGCAAAAGGCCGGACACGGCCGCCGCGACACCAGCTCACTCGTAACAAGGTTGCCGAAATGAACCGCGAACAGAACCATGCCCCCCTCCCGCGTGCGGGAGGGGATTGCTGATGCTCGCAGCCCTCACCCTCGCCGCCCCCGCGCACGCCGACACGCTGATCGACAATGTCAACGGCATCACGCTCGACAAGGACGGCAAGCTGGTGCGCTTCACCGGGCTGGTCATCGATAAGGATGGCAAGGTCAAAGAGCTGCTCGACCGCAAGGACAAGCGCCCCGAACGCCCCGATTTCAAGGAGGATGGCAAGGGCCGCACCCTGATCCCCGGGCTGATCGACGCGCACGGCCATGTCATGGGGCTGGGCTTCCAGCTCATGCTGCTCGATCTCTCGGGCACCAACTCGCTGGCCGAGGCGCAGGCAGCGATCCGCAAATATGCCGCCGACAATCCCGAAATGCCGTGGATCATCGGGTCGGGATGGAACCAGGAAAAATGGGGTCTGGGCCGGTTCCCGACCGCCGCCGACCTTGACGCCGCGGTGCCGAACCGCCCCGTCTGGCTCGAACGCGTCGATGGCCATGCCGGCTGGGCCAACACCGCCGCGATGACCGCGGCCAAGGTGACCGCCGCCAGCAAGTCACCCGACGGCGGCCGCATCGAGATGGCGGACGGCAAGCCCAGCGGGGTCTTTGTCGACGCCGCGATGAGCCTGATCGATAGCGCCAAGCCCAAACCGCTCGCCCGCGACCTCGACCGCGCCTTGCTGCTCGCGCAGCAGAAACTGCTCGAACATGGCGTCACCGCGATCGCCGACATGGGGACGTCGATCCTCGACTGGCAGGCGTTCCGCCGCGCCGGGGACAAGAAACAGCTTGCGGTCCGCATTCTCAGCTACGGCGGCGACATCGACAATATGGCGATGATCGCGGGCGGCGAGCCGACGCCATGGCTGTACGACGACCGGCTGCGCATGGTCGGGGTCAAGCTCTACCTCGACGGCGCGCTCGGGTCGCGCGGCGCATGGCTGAAGGCGCCGTACAGCGACGCGCCGGGCCAGACCGGCCTGCCGCTGCTCACCCCGGCGCAGCTCCGCAACAAGATGGTGCGCGCGTCGATGGACAAGTTCCAGGTGACGATCCACGCGATCGGCGACGCCGCCAATGCCGAAGCCTTGGACGCGATCGCCGATCTCACCGCCGACCTGCCGGGCGAACGCCGCTGGCGCATCGAACATGCGCAGGTCATCGACCCGGCCGACATCGCGCGCTTTGCGAGCCTGAAGGTCATCGCGTCGATGCAGCCGGTCCACCAGACGAGCGACCGGCTGATGGCCGAGGCACGGCTCGGCCCCGACCGGCTGAAGGGCGCTTATGCGTGGCGCAGCCTGCAAGCCGCGGGCGCCCGCCTCGCCTTTGGTTCCGACGTCCCGGTCGAAAGCGCCGATCCCTTTGCCGGCCTTGCCGCCGCCATCTCGCGCACCGACGCGAACGGCCAGCCCTTCGGCGGCTGGCGGCCCGAGGAAGCGGTGAACCGCGAAGCGGCGCTCGACGGCTTTACCCGCACCGCGGCCTACGCCGCCTTTGCGGAGGACCGCATCGGCACGCTGATGCCGGGGATGCGCGCCGATTTCCTGATGATCGACGCCGACCCGATGCTCGCCAGCCCCGACGAGATCCGCAAGATGGTCCCGCTCGAAACCTGGATCGGCGGCTACCGCTATTACAAGAGGGACGCGCCGGGTGGCGGGCGATAGCGCCCCCAGCCGCCGCGCGCTGCTGACCGGACTCGCTGCGCTGCCGGTTGCGGCGAGTGCGGCGGCGGCCGAACGGCGCTCGAAGAAGCGCAAACCCGCCAAGCCCAAGGTCCAGCACGTCGATGTCGCGATCATCGGCGCCGGGGTGTTCGGCGCCTGGACCGCATGGCATTTGCTCCGCGCTGGCAAGAGCGTCCGCCTGTTCGACGCCTATGGCGCGGGGCATGTCCGCTCGTCCTCGGGCGGCGAAAGCCGCGTCATTCGCATGGGTTATGGCGCCGACACCATCTATTCCGACATGGCGCGCGAATCGCTGCCCTATTGGAAAGCGCTGTCGGACAGCGCCAGCGCGCCGATCTTTCACAACACCGGCGTGCTGTGGTTCGCGCCGCAGGGCGACGCCTATACCGCGCAGTCGCTGGCGTGGCTTCAGGCCAATCGCGTCGGCCACGAGCATGGCGACGTCCGCTGGCTTCAGAACAAATATCGCCAGATCCAATTCTATCAGGGCGAGACCGGCATCCTCGAAACCGAATGCGGCGCGCTGATCGCGGGCCGCGGAGTCCAGGAAGTCATCGCCGATGCGCAGATCGCCGTCGAGCGCGTCGTGATGCCCGCGCCCCTGCTGTCGAAACGGATCAAGCGCCACAGCCTGCCCGACGGCGGCACCGCCGACCATCTCGTCTATGCCGCCGGGCCGTGGCTCGCCGAACTGTTCCCGCAGCAGCTGATGAACAAGATCGTCGCGACGCGGCAGGAGGTCTATCATTTCGGCGCGCCGCAGGGCGACACGCGCTTTGCGCCGCCCGAGCTGCCGGTGTGGGCCGACAACAGCAACAACGGCATTTTCTACGGCATCCCCGATCTGGAGGGTGCGGGATTCAAGATCGCGATCGACCGCCACGGTCCGGCGATCGATCCCGACACGATGGAGCGCAGCCTGACCCCGGCGGGGATCGCCGAGGCGCGCGCCTATATCGCGCGCCGCTTTCCCGCGCTCGCCTCGGCACCGCTGATCGGCGGGCGCGTCTGCCAATATGAGAATAGCTCGAACGGCGATTATCTGATCGATCGCTTTCCGGGGCAGGAGCGCGTCTGGCTGGTCGGCGGCGGATCGGGGCACGGGTTCAAGAACGGCCCGGCGGTGGGCAAGCGGGTCGCGGCGCATATCCTCGATGCGAAGCTGGCGGTCGAACCGCGCTTCAGCTTCGCCACCAAGGGGACGGTGGCGGCAAGAACCGTCTTCTAATTTCGATCACGCACCCCAACCGCGTCATCCCGGCGAAGGCCGGGATCTCGCCGGCGAGGGAGAACGAGAGGGTGAGATCCCGGCCTTCGCCGGGATGACGATTTAAGGGGGACAGACAAGCGTGCGCCTCACCGACTGCCACAATATCGACGACTTCCGCGCCCTCGCCAGGCGCCGCCTGCCCTGGCCGGTGTTCGACTATATCGATGGCGCCGCCGACGACGAGGTCACCCGCCGCCGCAACCGCGCCGCGTTCGACGACTGCGACCTGATCCCGCGCGTCCTCGCCGGGGTCGAGAGCGTCGATATGCGCACCACCCTGTTCGGGCGCGAGATGGCGATGCCGCTGTTCCTGTCGCCGACCGCGCTGCAACGCCTGTTCCACTGGCAGGGCGAGCGCGCGGTGCTGCGCGCCGCCGCAGGCGCCGGGACGATGGCGGGTATCTCGAGCCTCGCCACGATCAGCCTTGCCGAAGCGGGCGCGCTGACGGGCGGTCCCAAGCTGTTCCAGCTCTATGTCCACAAGGATGAAGGACTCAACCGCGCGATGCTGGCCGCGGCGCGCGATGCGAAGTTCGACGCGGTCGCGCTCACCGTCGATACGATCGTCGGCGGCAACCGCGAGCGCTGCCTGCGCTCGGGCTTCACCTCGCCGCCGCGCTTCACGGCGGGCAATATGCTGAGCTACGCCGCCAAGCCTGGCTGGGGGCTCAACTATGTGCTGCGCGAGAAATTCAGCCTGCCGAACCTCGCGACGCATGTCTCCGAAGGATCGAGCGTCCCCAAATCGGTCGCCGACTATTTCACCTCGATGCTCGACCAAAGCCTCGACTGGCAGCGCGCCGAAGCGATCCGCAAGCAATGGGACGGCCCCTTCTGCCTGAAAGGCATCGTCGCGGTCGAGGATGCCAAGCGTGCGGTCGAGATTGGCGCCACTGCGATCATGGTGTCGAACCATGGCGGGCGCCAGCTCGACGGCAGCCGCGCGCCCTTCGATGCGCTGGCCGAGATCGTCGATGCGGTCGGCGACAGGATCGAGGTCATCTGCGACGGCGGCATCACCCGCGGCACCCATGTGCTGAAGGCGCTATCGGTCGGCGCCAAGGCCTGTTCGGGCGGCCGCCTCTATCTCTACGCGCTCGCCGCGGCGGGCGAGGATGGCGTCGCCCGCGCCATCGCGCTGCTGCGTGCCGAAATCGAACGCGGCATGAAATTGATGGGCGCCAAGTCGCTCGCCGACCTGTCGCGCGACAATCTCCGCTGGCGCTAGAGCATCGTGTGTAAAATGTGAGCCGTTTGCCCTGAGCTTGTCGAAGGGCCGTTCTTTCTTTTAGCGTCGCAAGAAGAAGAACGGTGCTTCGACAAGCTCAGCACGAACGGGTTTGGAGATCGTGCAGAATTGATGCACGATGCTTTTGCTGCGCGCACGAAAAAGGGGGCGGCCTCCCCCGAAGCCGCCCCCTTCGCGCGTGGTCGCTGACCCGCTAGGCGATCAGAAAGAAAAGCCCAGCGTAAAGACCACGGTTGGATCGAACAGCGTATCGACGGCCTTGATGCCCGACTTTTTGATGTCGGTGTCGATATATTGAACGGTGAAGGTCGCGGGACCAGCGGCGAACGAAGCGCCGAGCATCCAGTCGAGGTAATTGCCGCCGGGCGCCAGCGCGCCGAGCGAACCGTCGGTATAGCCGAGCGCGGCGTTGAGCGTCACCGGGGTGTCGGGGATGCCGTAGCCGAGGCCAAGGTTCAGATAGATATTGTCGTTGCTGCCCAGCGAGTTCTGGTCGGGGGCATAGGCCACCGTACCGGTTGCCGAAACGGGGCCGATGTCGTGCGACAGCTTGCCGATGATTTCGACATAGTCGCTGGGACCGGCAAAATCCTGATTGCCCGGATAGACATAATAGGTTGCGCCGAGATCGACCGTCGTGCCGGGCGCGATTTCGGTCGCGAAGCCGGCATAAAGATCGAGCTCATATTTGCCATAGAGGGGGCTGTCGGGAAGCGTCGATCCCCAAACGCCGGCGTAAAAGCCGCTTTCGTGGCTGGCAGTAATCGTCGACTGAAGCGCCACTTTTTCGTTCGACAGCGAAATGCCGCGGAACCGGTAATCCGACACGACCGAAACACCGCCCGAAAGCGAGACCGGGCCGCTGGCTTCTTCTTCCTGGGCGAAGGCGGGCGTCGACATGGCCGACGCGGCGAGCAGCATGCCGAAACACGCTTTGGTAAGAAACTTCATGGGTGATCCCCCTAGTAAAACAACGGATCGTCCCAGCCTGCTGTACGCTGTCCACGCCTCTTTAGAGCGGGCCTGTGACGTCGAACGATTCGAAATTGCCGATTTTGCTGCGCCGCACAAACAAAAATTGCGCCTGCCCATGATTCGGCGACAAACTGTGTCTTTCGCGCAACAGCTTGATCGGAGCGCGCAGGCTTTGCCAAGTCGCCTCGCGACGGCTAAAGAGCGCGCCTGTCCCCTTCTCGATCGAGCCCGAACCCATGAGCGATCACAACCCCGGCCTGCGCCCCTGGCGCGACATCGCGCGGCGCCAATGCCGCCAGATCATGGTTGGCGACGTGCCGGTCGGCGGCGGCGCACCGATCACCGTCCAGACGATGACGAACACGCTTACCAGCGACGCGGTGGCGACGATCGACCAGATCCGCCGTTGCGAGGAAGCGGGCGCCGACCTCATCCGCGTGTCGTGCCCCGACACCGATTCGACCGCGGCATTGGGCAAGATCGTTCGCGCCGCGCGCATCCCGATCATCGCCGACATCCATTTCCACTATAAGCGCGCCTTGGAAGCCGCCGACGCGGGCGCGGCGTGCCTGCGCATCAACCCCGGCAATATCGGCAGCAGCGAGCGCGTCGGCGAGGTCGTCCGCGCCGCCAAGGCAAACGGCTGCGCGATCCGCATCGGCGTCAATGCGGGCAGCCTCGAGAAAGACCTGCTCGAAAAATATGGCGAGCCCTGCCCCGAGGCGCTCGTCGAAAGCGCGCTCGACCATATCAAGCTGCTCCAGGATCACGACTTCCACGAATATAAGGTCGCGGTGAAGGCCAGCGACGTCTTCCTCGCGGTCGCCGCCTATGCGCAGCTCGCCGACGCGGTCGACTGCCCGCTCCACCTCGGCATCACCGAAGCTGGCGGACTGATCGGCGGCACGGTCAAATCGGCGCTCGGCATCGGTAACCTGCTGTGGGCGGGCATCGGCGACACGATCCGCGTCAGCCTGTCGGCCGAGCCCGAAGAAGAGGTACGCGTCGGCTATGAAATCCTGAAATCGCTCGGCCTCCGCACCCGCGGCGTGCGCGTCGTCTCCTGCCCCAGCTGCGCGCGGCAGGGTTTCGACGTCATCCGCACTGTGCAGGCGCTCGAAGAAGCGCTCGGCCACATCAAGACCCCGATGTCGCTCTCGGTATTGGGCTGCGTCGTCAACGGCCCCGGCGAAGCGCGCGAAACCGACATCGGCATCACCGGCGGCGGCAACGGCAAGCATATGGTGTACCTCTCGGGCGTCACCGACCACACGGTCGCCGACGCCGACATGATCGCGCATGTCGTGAAGCTGGTCGAGGCCAAGGCCGCCGAGATCGACGCTGGCAACGCGGTCAGCATGGACGTCACGCACGGCAAGGCCGCGTAAGCGCGCAAACGCACCCGATCGCTCTAATATCTTAGCTCTGAGCATCTGATATGAACCGTTCGCCCTGAGCTTGTCGAAGGGCCGTTCTTTCTCTTGGCGCCGGGGAAGAAGGATGGTGCTTCGACAAGCTCAGCACAAACGGATTTGAAGGGGATGCGGATTTAACGCGCCATGCCTAAGCCCGGGGCAGCGGCACCAACCCATCCATCACCGCGGTCAAAGCCAGCGCATTTTCGCGCTCCATAGCGCTATGCCCGGCGTTGGTGACCACATAGGACACCGGCTCGGCGCCCGCCGCGCGCAGCGCGGCGACCAGCCGCGACGCCTGCGTCAGCGGACAGACCTCGTCGAAGCGGCCATGAACGATATGGATCGGGATCGCCGCGAGCGTGGCGATATGGTCGAAGAAATGCCCCGCGGGCAGGAACAGGCCATTGGCGAAATAATGCGCCTCGATCTGCGCAAAACATAGGGCAAAATCGGCCTCGCCGAACTTGCCAGTGTCGGCGGCTTCGGGGATCATGTTCGAAATCACCCCCTCCCACAGCGACCAGGTCAGCGCCGCCTCGAGCTGCCGCGCCTTCTCCGCCGCGCTCGTCGGCACCATGTCAAAGATCGCCTTGTACGACGCCATCACATCGCCGCGTTCGGCGGGGGTCAGGACGTTCAGCAACGCCGCCCATTCATCGGGATATTTGATATAGGCGCCCGGCGCGGTCAGGCCGAACGGGTCGGCGTCCCACGTCGCGGCATTGCCCTGATACAGATAATCGAGATCCTCGGGCGCGCCGAGGAAGATGCCGCGCAGGATCAGGCTGGCGCAATGCGCCGGATGCGCGATCGCATAGGCCATCGCCAGCGTGCTGCCCCAGCTGCCGCCAAAGACGTGCATCGGCTCCGCGATCCCCAGATGGTCACGCAATTTCTCGATGTCGCCGATCAGGTCGGCGGTGGTATTTTTGGCCAGCGCGACCGCAGGTCCAGCCGATGCGACATTGGGCTCGCTCTTGCCGCACCCGCGCTGGTCGAACAGGATGACGCGATAGCGCGCCGGATCGAAAAAACGCGCCATCGCCGGAGCGCAGGCGCCGCCGGGGCCGCCATGCAGGAACATGACGGGCTCACCGGCGGGATTGCCATATTCCTCCCAATAGACGCGGTGGTCGGGATCGCGGTCGACATCCAGCCAGCCGAAATTCAGGCACGGCGGCTGCGGATAGACCCAGTCGTCGCCGATCTTGCTGCTCGCCTGAAGCCGGGAAAAATCCATCGCCGCTGTCCTCGCTGGTGCCGTGGGGGAAATGCGGCTTAACCGGCGCGGCGGCGCCCTGTCCACCCGGCAGGAGAACCGGGAGCCCACCGGCTAGGCTGCGTCGTGAAAAATGATCCCCAGCGTGTGCCGCCGTCCCGAACGCACTTCGCTGACCCCATGGCGCATCGCCACGCGATAATCGCCGCGGCTGCCCGCGACCGGCCGTTCGTTCACCGCAAAGATCACCGCATCGCCCTTGCCCAGCGGCACGACCGCGGCGCGCGACTGCATCCGGGGCCGCTGCTCGGTCAGCACGAACTCGCCGCCGGTGAAATCATCACCCGGCGCCGACAGCAGCACCGCGACCTGCAACGGAAAGACCTCGGCGCCATAAAGGTCGCGGTGCAGGCAATTATAGTCGCCCGGCCCATATTGCAGCAGCAGCGGCGTTGGTCGCGCCTGCCCCGCCGCATGGCAATGCGCCAGATAGTCGGCGTGGCGGGCGGGAAAGCGCTCCGCTCGCCCGGTTCGTTCGTGCCAGCGGTTCGCGATCGGCGCCAGGCGGGGATAGAGTCGCTCGCGCAAGCTCGCAACGAGCGGCGGCAGCGGATAAGCGAAATAGCGATACTCGCCGCGCCCGAACCCGTGCCGCGCCATATGGACATGGCTGCGGAACAACGCCTCGTCGCCATATTGCGCCGCGGCCTCATCGCATTCGCGCGGCGACAGCAGCCGCGGCAGCACCGCCCACCCCTCGCCGTCGAGCGAGGCGGCAACGCCCGCCCAGTCGAGCGCGGCGATGCGCGCGGCAATCTCGGTATCGATCGTCTCGGTCATGCCGCGCCCCTGCCACGCCGCAGCGTGGCGGGCGCCCCGTTTCTTGCGATCAAATTCCGCATTCCGGACCGGCGCGCTTCAATGTCGCGTCGAAATTGCTTAGGCTGGCGGCTCATCAACCGGGAAGCCTTTGCCTCATGACCCTACGCCTCGCCGCCGCCGCGCTCCTTGCTGCCGTTTCGGTCCCTGCCGTCGCGCAAACCGCCCCGGCGATCGACCCCGCCAACCTCACCGAAACCGTGCGCACGCTCGCCTCCGACCAGTTTCAGGGCCGCGCGCCGGGGACAATCGGCGAGGAACGGACGATCGGCTATCTGATCGGGCGGCTGCAGGCGCTCGGGCTCGAACCAGCGGGGGTCGACGGCGGCTGGACCCAGCCCGTGCCGTTGCTGCACACCCGCCTGGGAACCGCGACGACGCTGGCGTTCGACCGCAAGGGCGCGGCGACGCCGCTCGCCTTCGGCACCGACATCTATGTCTCGACGCTCCAACCAAAGGATCGGGCGATCGTCGAGAACGCTCCGCTCGTTTTCGTCGGCTATGGCGTTACCGCGCCCGAACGCGGCTGGGATGATTTCAAGGGACAGGATCTGAAGGGCAAGGTCGCGGTCTTCCTGATCAACGACCCCGATTTCGTCGCGGGCAGGGGCGAGGACGCGTTCGGCAAGTTCGGCGGCCGCACGATGACCTATTACGGGCGCTGGACCTATAAGTTCGAGGAAGCGGCGCGGCGCGGCGCAATTGCGGCGCTGATCGTCCACGACACCGACGGCGTCGGCTATGGCTGGAACGTCGTCAAAAGCGGCGGCGGCGAAAATTACGGCCTCGTCGTGCCGCCCGAAAAGATGACGAGCCTCGCGCTGCAAGGCTGGATTTCGGGCGAGACCGCGACGAAATTGTTCGCCGACGCCGGGCAGGATCTCGAGAAACTGCGCATCGCCGCACGCGGCAAGGATTTCAAACCCGTCACCCTTGGCACCAGCTTTAATGCCGCGGTCCCGGTGACGCACGCGGTCGTGCAAAGCCAGAACATCCTCGCGAAGATCCCCGGCGCCACACGCCCCGACGAGGTCGTGATGTACGGCGCGCACTGGGACGCCTATGGCGCGGGCGCGCCCGACGAAGCGGGGCGCATCTACCGCGCCGGCGCCAACGACGACGCGCTCGGCGTCGCGGGACTGTTCGAGATCGCGCGCGGTTTCAAGGCCGCGCCGCCGCCCGACCGCAGCATCCTCTTCGCCTTCTGGACCGCCGAGGAGCGCGGCCTGCTCGGTTCCGAGGCCTATGCGGCGAACCCGCTCTATCCGGTCGAAAAGACCGTCGCCAACCTCGGCCTCGACATCCTGCAGACCGCGGGGCGCGCCAAAGACGTCATCCTGATCGGCAAGGGACAGGGGACGCTGGAGGATGATCTCGCGCGCGTCGCCGCCGCGCAGGGTCGTACCGTTTCGGTCGAAAGCCTGCCCGAACGCGGCCTGTTTTACCGCGCCGACCATTTCAGCATGGCCAAACGCGGCGTCCCCGTTTTGCTGATGATGGGGATCGCGGGTGCATCGGATCTCGTCGACGGCGGCAAGCCCGCGGGACAGGCGTGGGTCGATGCCTATACCGGCAAATGCTATCATCAGGCGTGCGACGCCTGGGGTCCGGACTGGAACCTCGACGGCGCGGTGCAGGATATTTCGCTATTCTACACGATCGGCGACGAACTGGCGCGGTCGGGGCGCTGGCCCGGCTGGAAAGCCGGCAGCGAATTCAAGGCGATCCGCGACCAGAGCGCCGCCGCGCGGCCATAATAGCTGGCGGGGTTCCGGCAAAAAAAGGGGCCGCCTCTCGGCGACCCCTTTCCTGATTCGATAAGCTGAAGGCTTAGTCCTTCAGGAAATCAGGCACATGGCCCTGATCTTCCGGGCCGTCGTTGCGTTCGCGGCGCGGGCCGCGATCGCGGTCGCCGTCGCGGCGCGGACCACGGTCGCCACGACCGCCGCCATCGCGGCGCGGGCCACGATCGCCGCGGTCACCGCGCGGACCACGGTCGCCGCGCGGTTCGCGCGGCGGGCGGGTGTCTTCCAGCTCGGCGCCGGTTTCCTGATCGACGACGCGCATCGACAGGCGAACCTTGCCGCGCTGGTCGATCTCGAGCACCTTGACCTTGACTTCCTGACCTTCGCTGAGGACGTCCGAGACCTTTTCGACGCGCTCGTTCGCGATTTCGCTGACATGGACGAGACCGTCCTTGCCGCCCATGAAATTCACGAACGCCCCGAAATCGACGAGGTTGACGACCTTGCCGTCATAGATTTTGCCGACTTCGGCTTCCTCGACGATGCCGCTGATCCACTTGCGCGCGGCTTCGATCTGGTCGAGGTCGCTCGAAGAGATCTTGATCAGACCTTCGTCGTCGATGTCGACCTTGGCGCCGGTGGTCGCGACGATCTCGCGGATCACCTTGCCGCCGGTGCCGATGACGTCGCGGATCTTCGACTTGTCGATCTGCATCGTTTCGATGCGCGGTGCGTGCGCCGACAATTCGCTGCGGGTCTCGCCAAGCGCCTTGTTCATCTCGCCAAGGATGTGCGCGCGGCCTTCCTTCGCCTGGTTAAGCGCGGCTTCGAAGATTTCCTTCGTGATGCCCGCGATCTTGATGTCCATCTGCATCGTGGTGATGCCTTCGGACGTCCCCGCCACCTTGAAGTCCATGTCGCCGAGGTGATCCTCGTCGCCAAGGATGTCCGACAGGATCGCATAATCCTTGCCTTCGAGGATCAGGCCCATCGCGA
>VFQN01006787.1_pt1 | contig 12797 bp, 15 predicted proteins | sample 3512371 | NCBI WGS metagenome assembly VFQN01 (sample SAMN10412370, study PRJNA504923) | tailings metagenome | isolation source: Replicate 2 from Balatoc abandoned mine | place: Philippines: Itogon, Benguet | collected 2017-08-28
TTTTTTTTTCTTTTGTATTTAAAAACGAGCAATCGATGAAAAGAGTTGATACGAAATGTGACAAGAAATATAAACAAGAATTAAGAATAGATCATTTAAGAGTGTAAAGTGGAATCACAGTTTCCTATGTACATCACTGTGCAATCCTTTAATTTTCCTCCTCTTCTTCTTCCACTTCTTTACAATCTTCTTCCTCCTCGTCTTCTTGAACTTCAGTTCCAGCACTGCAATGACTGAAGGTACTTGCATTTAGATCGAGGTAATTGTCTTCAGTGATTAGCTCTCCATCCTCCGATTCATACTTCCTTACTGTACGACTTCGACTACGAGGTTCAAAATACTCATCTCTTACTCTTAATTGCTTTTCCAAGTTGGTAATTTCACTTTTCAATTGATCATTCTCATGTCTTGATTTCATTATATCATTTTCGAGGACCTAAATTCGAGATTGTATTAGATAATAAATATGATTACATCATTTGGTAATTACCTGAATTCTCTCGAGAGCAAAAGATTGTAATTGGGCCATTTGTTCATTTAATTGATTCATCATATTCTTGGACTTATTTTCAAAGCTTTGTTTCTCATATTCTAATTTTTTGATATTCGCTTTGTATTTCTTCACCTTACTGACAGTGTCAAGGTATTGTAAACGTCGACTGGTAGATTCTTCCTCTAATTCAGATATCTTCTGTTCTTGCAGAGAAATGAAAAACTCTTTCACTTGAATATCTTCAGTAAACATGTTTTCTCGCTCAGCGACGAGCTTTTTCTCTTGAATTAACTGTTCGATGAAATCCTTCTGTTGTCGAATAATCTTCTCTTTTTCGACTAACTCTTGTTTCATACGATCATATTCTAACTTTGACTGAAGAGTGATATGGGTCTTTTGGAGGGTTGGGCTCCAGGTTGCAGAAAGGTTACCAAATCTGTTTGCCGAGCGAATTTTACTGCCAGAATCTGCAAAATTCATGTAAGAAGTCGCAATTAGTGAATATAAGAAGTCCTTACGTTCATGAGCGGTGTCATAACTTTCCTCAAAGAATGGGCTCTCAAAACTTAGTCCTTCAGCTGAAGCTGTAGAATGTGTTCGACCAGGCCGAGTACTACTTGTAGGAGTTTTCAAAATAGAGCCATTTCCTTTCTCAACACTAAGAGGACTAAGAATTCTTAGCATATTTGGTTCGACATTTTCTCGATAGTCCATGATATCCATATGTATGTATGTTTTGTGAATGTGACCGTTAATAAAAAATAAATCACTTCGCTCTTTCGCGTAATAAGGCGTCTCTCTTTCTGAGGTAATGAAGAGAATTGAGGATGGACTTAATTCATTTGCCTGATGTGTTACAATTAGAATTTCTTTCGTTTGTTGAGTCAAATGAAAAATTGGAATATGCTCGTGTCAATCGTAGTTTGTATCACAAGTTAGCCAAAGATGTTCGGCAAATTAATATGAAACGATTGAAAGATTTTCTAGCTTCTAGACTATTTGAAGATCGAATCTTGCAATTAATGAATCGCCCAGAATATCAATTCAACTGCAACTGTGTGGCAAACTATGACCGTATGACAGAGAACTTGAATTTCAATGCGGCGATCACTGGTTTCAACATATTACGATGTAGACCTGCAACTCTTACTCGCTTCTTTCTTGGAAAGATTAAACAGATTCAAAAATTAGAATTGGAATTAAGTTGTATTGAACCTTCAAATCTACCTGATACTATTATGAAATTTGAAGCCATTGCCAAGGCCATTCAGTCGTCTGATTTGATGGTTAACGAGCTTCAAATGTCTCGCCTAGAGTATCAGATCGATTTCCCTCGCTTTCCGTCAATCTCTTCTTTGGAAATAAATTCGTGCCCTTTGGTAGTATTAGAAGATTTAAAATTATCTCAATACAGTAATCTTCACTCAATAAAGTTCTACGATTGTGAGAAGATCTCAGACGTCAGTTGTTTAAATCATACTAAGAACCTATCCTTCGAATTTTGCGATGCCATCACCGATATTTCCTCTTTGAATTTTAATTACAAAATTTCGGTGGTTAACTGTAACGGTATTGTTGATTATTCAAAATCATTTCAGTATTCAACTCATATTCATGTAATAGCGAGCCGCAAAAATATTGTTCCTGTTGAGATTAGCTCATTGAGGAATGTTAAGACCTTAAACATTGGACTTAAGTCGGTTTCAGTTGAAGCCCCCTTACCGAAGTCCCTAAAGACACTTCAAATCAGCAATAATCAAATAATTCACTTTTTACCTGAGAACGATCTGACGGAGGTTATAATATCAGATTGCCCTTCATTTACAAGCTTAGTGAACATGGATAATATTCAAAGAATCGAGTTAAAAAATTTACCAATCAAATCTTTAGAAGGATTAGGAAGTCGGACTCGTTTTCTACGAATCGACTCTTGCTCTAATATTACTGATTATAGTTTGATTCATGCTAACTGTGTTGTTGATCTCATTTCTCACTTGAAATTGATTGATATGCGATCATTGACGAAAGGGTGTGACTGTACTCTGAATGTTAATTGTGTATTCTTAGAGTTGAATCCATTAAGTTTCTTCGAAGGAGTCTCTAAAGTGAAAGTTCACGGAATACCAACACCATCATGCTTTCAATCTCTCACAACACTTCGAGAAATTCAAATCGAAATCAACCAATTTTACATAGACGATAAGCACCTTGCAAAATTATTAACTGTCTTGGAGGTTCTTTGCCTTTTACCGAATTTGATGAAAATTGTTTTGGAGGATCGTCAATTTGGTAATTCAAAGAGTAAAGAAACTAATGCCGTCAAATCATTTGTAGTCAATCGAGGCTTCACTTACGAAAAATATGGAAATAGTTTTGTAGCTCTCAGAAGTAAAAATTAACTGGTATAATCGATTTATACGATTATGAATGACTCCATTGAATCAAAAATATCTGATTTATCAACGTATATTTCACACTCACTTATCCTTTCTTTAAAGGACATTTCCTAAAATGAATATTCCGAATACGATGAGCTTCCTCTAATTCAAATAATGTTGTAGAGTTTTCCACTGATGTTGATAATCCTAATTTCATACCAAAAAGAAGAGCATGAGCTTCACAATTCCCGCATACATCAAATGTTCCTAAGATTTCACGATTTAATGAAAACATATGACCTTTTTCTGCATAAATCTCATCAACATCACGTAATTTATTATCAGAAGGGTGTCGCAAAAGCTTTCTGGAATTTAACTCTTTCTTGTAATGTTCCAAATAATTAATGTCAATACAAATCTAGAAGTTTTGATTAATCTACATAACATAGGAAAAGATACGAAAACTACTTACCTTGGAGACTCGTTCTCTGAGCTGTTTCAATAATTTCACCTCCGAATCTATATCAATACCTTCTCCCTTCAATCTTTCAATTTTCCGATCAAGCTGTTGGCGACTTGCTTCATACACTCGAAATTCTCCATTCCGCTCAAGTTTAGTTCTGAGAATGTCGATAGAGGCGTTTGGCCACGCAGGATACTTTGGATGACTCGACAGTGACTTCCTTTGCATTGCAACAACAGCATCTGCGATAGACCAATTCAAATAATGCACAGCAACTACTAAAGACTCGTCGAGTCGATCAAGAACTAAAGTCAGCATTCGGTCAGAATTAATATGCTCAATGGCATCATCGGCGTTTTTTGAGAAAGCGCTCCAGGTGAAAGAAGGTCCAGGCATCCCAGCTCGATAAGGGAACTTATGAGCAAAATCTAAAGCATATTCTAATGGTGGAACTACCGTTTCGACTCCATGATACCGGAACATTCCTTTCTCCACTGTTAGATTGGTGCTAGTTGAACCAAGTTTTGCCTTTCTCTTCCTCTTCTTCTCGTTCGCGAGCCTTCTCGCACGATCGGGTGATTTAAGACTTAATACCAACTTTGATAATTCACCCCAAAAATAATAGATAGAAATTGCGCGAGATAATGGTTCTCTCACAAGGAACAGTTGCTTCACAGATTGAAGAGGATTGCTCTTCTGTGAAGAGGGAGTTGTCGCACCCTTTTGAAAGCTGCATAAAAGTTGAGATTGAATATATTCATTCTCTACAGCACACAGTTCATGGGTTGCAACTATATGATAAGGTATAGATAATGAAGCAGCTTCTACCTTCTTGATAGTTTCTGTAGTTTTTGGTTCCATGTTACTATTACCCGGAACCTTCTGTAATGAATATAAAGATAATCTTTCCTTCTCTGAAGCTGTGAGGTTATCATCCCTCTCTAATGCACATTGTGCAATCAATCGACAAAAAGAATTTGGAGAGGCTTTGCGCTTATTAATGGTATTATATCGATAAGCATATGACATTAATATTGAAAGAACTGTCGAACTTCCAACTTTTTGTGGTCTCCAAAAGACAATATAATCATTTTGTTCTTTTAAAGGCGTCAATCCGCGAAGCATGTTGGTTTCCTGCTGGGTTGGGAAGCTGGATACTTTTAATACCCTCCTTTCCTCCTCCGAAGTAAAATGTTCATTGAGCCAATCACTCTCAGACTCTGCCACGATCTGTTGCAGTAGACATATAAAATAATAGATTACGAGTAGAATAGTTCGACAATGCATTCTTCTCTAATGAATTCGGCTGGCAAATGGTAACGGTAGCGGTAGCGGTAGCGATAAAGATACGGTAATTGCCGACAATTTCGGGAAGTTGCATTTATTGATGAACAACTATACTCTACATTTCTTGACATCAAAATAGCTGCATTGGATAAGAAAGAGAATTTGATAAAATCCCCATTTAAAAGATGAGATGGTGTGCAAAGAACGAAGATATTGGATCCTTTACCGATGGACCAACGTTATGCTTTTTACAAAGTATTTTATGTGATTTATTTAATACTTTTTTCATTTTAATATTCTTATATCGAATTGGACAACTTGTAAATCGTGTAACCTTTGACTTTATTGAAGATCATACACGTAGATTATTAAGAGTATTTCAGTTTTTAGCATTATCAGAGTTTGTTCTTTCCATATCTTTAGGATTTTCACAAGATGAATCCTATAGTGTGGCATTCTATATTCTAACGGAAGCAATTGCATGGTTAAGTGTTTTTGTAATTGTAACATTAGAAGTATGGAAAATTCAACGTTGGCCATGGTTAATTATTAAGGTATATCTTGGATTTAGTTTATTTAGTGATATTATGATTTCTTCGATTGTTTTACACGATTCGAATTCTACAGCAACTGAAATTGGAATTTGTCTTACCCAAATTATTATTGATCTTATTCTTTTATTAATTTCTTTGTTTAAAGATCTTTTAAGAAGTCCAGATGATTTAGCGAAAGAAGAATTAAAGCGGTATAGTGTTGAGTTTTTAGGAAGTGATCCGATGCGGAGGTCAAGAACAAAAGAAGATACAAATACAGTGAAACAACTTTGGAAATTCTTCCGCGCGACAGAAGATGGTGAAGGTATAAGTGGTAGTAGGTCCCTTCGTTTAAGGTCTTCAGCGGCAGAGACCAAAAGATGGTCTCTATTTGGCAATGCCTCTTCTGGCTCTACTTCTAAGCGCATTTTCGAAGCTTCAGATCAAATGAAGGATTTAATTAGTAATGAAGAAGAGCATGGTGACGAAGATTTTGAAATTAGCTTTCGATCGAGTATGAATTCTCAACATCATGCGTCTTTTGTGGAATCTGCGATTGATCGAAACTCTTTAGGAAGTGGTGGAGTAACGACAAATCGTGACAGCTCCCTACTAAAATCTCTCTTCTCTGGTTGGGGCGGTCAACGATATTCCTCCGTTGGTAGTGACGACGATCTGGAGAAGCGGTCACCTTTACTTTCTCGCAATCATCACGATGAAGCAGCACTACTGAAAAAGGAAGAGCCGATAAGATATGTTCCTACTAAGGCCATTAATCGCGTATTTGAAGAGAATCAAGCTAAAATCTCTGCTTCTAATCCTGTATTAGAGCCGAGAGGAAGCGAAACATCAATAAACTTCACCGCATATACCGAGAACCCGAGGAATGGCAATAATAGTAACTACAATACGCAAACTACACGTGATAGTCTTATCGCTCTCAATAAGACGCCATTTTCTGATACAGATGCCGTGAAATATACGGTGAATGTTCAAAGATGGGGAATTCGCACTCGTAAAGCCAATACCCCGAACAATAATACTCCGAATCTTTCCACGTCATCTACTCCTGTTCCTTTTGGTGATCCTTCCAATATAGAAAAGGTGAAATCATCAGACAACCTTGCTGGAGCTAATACAATCAACCAAGACTTCGACTCGTATGTTTATGAACGCCCTAAAACAGAGATAGAGTTCGAGATTGTCATCACTGCGCAGCTACTATCCAGTGTTGATGAAAAAGATTGGGGAGATTCTACTGGAGGTGGAATTGGTGGCAATATAAGTGGTGGGAATGATAAAAACTCACAGCGATGGATTGTATGGAGAACATCCGTGGAGGTGCATAAGTTGCATTCGATGATGGTGAGATTTCCCTATCTTAATCGAAATATTTCTCTCATTTCGAGCTTGATAGGTCTTACAGCTTGGAGACCTAACTCCACGTCCTCCTAGACTAGTTTCAGCACAATCAGGAGGAACTAACTTTACCCACACGGAATTAATCTCGGACATGAGAGCTATCACAAGTAAGCCAATCAACTATTCTGCGGTGATGAAGTTGTACTCAATTGTGCTCCTTATAGTCTTTGTAAATGCTCTTTTGAGGTTGAAAGATGGACCCTCAGCTAAACCTATTGTTGATTTCTTGGAGCTCGAACGATCAAAGGCTCTCTTCAGTCATCGCACTCAAACCTTAGTTTCTGGTTCGGGAGATGATAATGACAGAATTGATATTGTTTTGTCAAGAAACTCTGAGAATCAAGGTAAATTTTATTACTTTTCATGCAATTCTATGAACTGATTGGCTTGCTGTAGAATCTGTGACTGGCACGGATGTTGAATCGAGAACAGGTCGAGTCGGACTAGGATTAGGCGATGTCGCTAGTGGAACTAATTCCCCTAAAGGAGGGCTTCCAACTGGTGCGGGTGCAGGGGCAGTTCGAAATAATGTTCAGTCGTTGATGGATGTAGCAGAACTTGACGCAGCGAATAATCCAAACAATCAACATGAGAAATGGAGGAAGCTTTTTTATCAGATGCGTATCAAGTTGAAACCCCACGATATTGCTGTAAGCGGTACTACTCTACTGTTTGATTCCCAATTTTTATGTTTAAATTTAGGTTCGCTGTCGATTATTTGAGGGAGTAATTTCTGGTGGAGAAATCGCGGCTTGGTTGATTCGCTCAACTAGTGCAACGGGAGCTGATGCAGTGGTCAGTCAAGTAAATAATCGCTCAGAGGCATGTGCAATTGGGCAAGAGCTGGTGCGTTGTGGTTTAATTACACCAGTCTGCTCTGGTTTCCATGACGATGATCACGATGTTGATATTGATACACTGATTGAGTCAGAGATGGCAAACACTGACCGTAACTCCATTATCGCAAGCACGCCAGTGGTTGGTGGAGGAAAAGGCATTAAACCAGTGTCTTTAGAAGAGATGAATAAGTTTTCAGATCTTTCAGGTTATATTTATCGATTGCCTGTTAAGTCTGGCACAGCAGGAAGCTGGTCGTTATTTGGAGGTAAGTCCTAAACTCAATGGATACGTTAGTCTGATTGTTCTATTCCTAGCAAATATTACTATTAAGATCCCTATGATGACTATGGCTGATGAGAATGAGAGTATGAAATCGACTCGCGACACTGTCGTTTTGACTATTGATAATGGTATACTGGCAGCAGACGCAGAACTAGAGCCAACTGTAACAAATCCATCTGAGAAGCCTAGCACAGGAGGTCATGTGAAATATGTTATTGATATTAATCATGGTGACGATACATGGCAATCAGCAAAGAGATATCGTGAGTTTGAAGCATTGCACAAGAACTTACTTAAAGAAGGAATCCGACCTGACGCTCCGGTAACTTTTCTTGTTTTTTCCGTGCGCTTTATCTAATCTGAATTGTTATAGCTTCCCTCAAAATCTTTTGTTAATGCGTTTGTACGTCCAGTTGGCTTCGCTAAGGCAACATTAGATGAAACCAGAAGGGCAGGATTAGAGACTTATCTAAGGTATTTTCTGATTTTTACGTTATTAATTCATTCCCTTACGAAATTTCCTTTCTCTTGTTTTAGTTCTGCTGTACAGGCAGTGATAGATAATGGAAATGAAAAAACTCGAATTATTTTAGCTCAATTCCTTGATGATGAATTTAATAACTTACGATTAGTCAACTCTAATGAAAATGATGGACAGCTTAAGTAAACAAGTAGTAAGTAACTATTTCTCATTAAATTTTGTGTATAAGTCAATAGTTTTGTGTTTTTATATATCTTCTATATATATACTACCAATAATAGTCTCTCCACTTTTCTCTAATTGTAAATTAGCGTTTTTTATTTACATTCTTCCAAATTCTGACCAAAGAAACACTAAACCAATCAAAGAAAAGCGATTCAACAAATTATGAAATAGTATGGACTAGAAGTTAGGAGGTTGTTGTGTTTCCTTTTCATATGCATCCCGATCTTTCTCAAGCATTTTTAATGGATCCCAATATTCTCTTTCTCTTCGTTTTCTCTCAAAATAGGCAGTTTTCTTTTCTTCATAGACGATAGCTTGGTATGATGGTCGATATTCCTCAGGCGCTTGGAAGAACTGAGCACAGAAGATACAAACACCAACCATATCGTAACATCTTGGAACACTATTTCCCATTAGATCAATTTCAGTAGATTCCATATCAGCGATGGATGAACCGCTAGTAGAACCATCCTTCAGTCTTTTCCTGTTCTTATTCTGCTCTGCAAGAGCTTCCGCCAGCTCATGAACACTCGTTCCACGGAAAACAGATGTAGAACTTAATTTCCCACTCCATTTCACTCTTATATCAAGAATTGCCTTCCTAGAGACCTTCATAGGTAGATTCACATAAAGGAAGTCTTGCATACAACAACCACAAGGCATTTTCCTCGTAGCTACAAGACGTTCTTCAGTTTTTGCTTTATCCAACTCTGATATATTTAATCGTTTCATTTCACGTTGTAATGAAGATTCTAATATTTTGGTATCAACAAATATTTCTTTCACAGTCAGTAATTCTCGTTGTAATGATCTCATACGAATATCTTCAGGAATCCAATTTTCATTCGAATGCTTCCCTTTTAAACCAACGTTAGAAAGATTAGAAAAGCTATCAACAGATCGTTTATTGGATAAACTTTTATTCTCTTTACGATGTGATTTTGTTGCAGATTCCGTATGACTTGGTGGCTTAGCCGGTGATTGTGTTGACTTAGGAATACTGAGTGATATAGAAGGTGGTTCTGAGACAATTGTTGGTAAAATTGTAGTTTTTGGCATGGTTGCAAGGCCTGAAATGGTAACTTCGGTTGGTCGACGATTGCGGATGGAGGATTCTCTTGCTAAGGCAATCACTAAATTCTCTAATACCGTACCATCCTTCTTACACTCCGAAACTAATTCTGGCAACCGAAGCTTTAGTGCTATATCATACCAGGAATATATAACCGTATCCTAAAAGACAATATGTGAACGATGTCGGAATGATTGTTATTGTTAGTCGGTCTTACCTCTTTGGGTCGGTTCCATTCTTCTCGAAAGGTTTTTAGGGTATTTCGCATTTCTCTTTTAATCAAGTATTCCTCCAATACCATATGACAAAAATTATCCAATATTTCATCCTCTGATAGCTGTATTTGCTCCATTATGATATTATATTATGATGGAAAGTTGTTAAAATTCAATGAAACGTTTCAATAGCTTTTCCACCTAAATTCCTTTATTTTTCCAGATAATATTCGAAAGAAAAAGCATGGAAAAACAAACGCACGAAAAGTTGAACTCTTCTTGCCAAATCATCATCATCCACTTCATTTCCTCGCAGCCTTCGACTTGGACGAGATCATCGTTTATTGTGGTGCTTGAGGATCATTCATTAGCGCAAGAATGTTACACCGTGATTTCTTTGCTTTGTTATTTCTGTACTTTCTTGTGATTTTATCCCTTGATGTCACGGCACATACCTTCTCTCCTCTGTCCGGAATAAAACCTTTTCTTGCCATCAAACCTATTTCTTTTCGAAAATCACTTAAAACTGAATCAGAAGTGCTGGATGTTGATGTTGTCGCAAAGCAAGACTCCACGAGTACGAAGGGAAGTGGCGTCACACCCAAGAAGAAAGGAAGAAATCATCAAATAGTAACCTTTTTCTCTGGTGGTATAGCTGGTACGATAGCAAGCACCTTAACTATGCCTTTAGAGGTTGTCAAGACACAGCTTCAAACAAGTTCTGGTGGGAATAAAAAGGCTCTTACAATCTTTCAACAAATCTTGAATAAGGATGGAGCAGGAGGGTTCTTTCGTGGGCTTCGGCCAATGTTAATAGGCATTATTCCAACTCGAGCCATTTATTTTTGGGCTTATAGTACGTCGAAGGATGCTGTTAAGCAGACAAGTATCGGTGATTCCCCTCTTAACCATCTCATAAGTGCTTTTGCCGCCGGTATAACAAGCAATACGGTAAGGAATTAAGATGGGTTCCACTTAATTCTGATGTTTCTGCTTTTTTGTAGCTTACGAATCCTATCTGGATGATCAAAACACGCTTTCAGATCATCGGAGATCATGCCGTTGGGCAAAAGATATATTCTCGATATAGTGAAGTTATTCATTCCATCTGGAAAGAAGAAGGATTCCATGGTTTTTTTAAAGGTCTGACTGCTTCCTATATTGGTTGTTTTGAAGGTGCTATTCAGTGGATTGTATATGAAAAGTTGAAGAATACTGTCCTAACGTCATCGATTATGAATAGTTTTCAGTCAAATTCAAAGTCTCCAAATTCTAATACCACACCTTCAAAGCCGTCTGTTCTTGATTTATTTTTAATGGCAGCATTTTCCAAGTTTACTGCAATCTGTTTAACTTATCCACACGAGGTGGTGCGAACTCGCCTTAGAGAGCAATCTATTAATGGTGTTTTCAAATATAAAGGATTTTTCAGTGCTCTTCAAAAAATTGCAGTTGAAGAGGGTGCAAGGTAAGGATTGTCTCGCGGAAGTTAAGTAATTTCTTTCTTAACCACCATAATTAGGGGTCTTTACAGTGGGTTAGGAATGCACTTGATTCGATCAGTTCCAAATGCAGCAATTATGTTTGTTTCTTATGAAATTGTTAGTGGTTGGTTAGATAGACAAGCAGAAAAGCTCTAAACCCTCGTTCGGACTCGATCTTTTTTGTTGAACCTATCAATTCTTTTAACTTCTTGAAGATTTATTCTCACTGAAATTTTAAATGACTGTAATAGCTTGAAACTATACTCCGATGAAATTTCTTCAAAGTTTTCATATCATGCCAAATAAAAATAAATGATGCTGTGGACGAAAACCCGAAAATGCGAAAAGTCGCCGAACCACACAAATCACGGCTTAATATAAATTCATTACTGAATCATTGATATAAAGATGGTAAGTTTGATGAGGATTGTCTGTTAGTTTTGCCTGGTTGTGTAACCCTTATGTGGTTTTCTGTAGCCATTTGTTAAAGTTGTAAAGAACAAGGCTTATTTCAAGACTTATCAAGTCAAACTTCGTAGACGAAGAGGTAAAGGCTTCTCCCTTCATTCGCTTCCCTTGGAATAAATTTCTTTCCTCTTTGATTGCAGAGGGTCGCACTGACTATCGTCAACGTCACAAGTTAATCCAACAAGATAAGAACAAGTACCAATCCCATAAATACCGTTTGGTCGTTCGCTTCTCCAACCGATACGTCTTGGCTCAAATCATCTATGCTGAAATCGATGGTGATAAGGTCTTAGCTGCTGCTCACTCCAAGGAATTAGAGAAGTATGGTTTAAGCGTTGGTTTGAAGAACTACGCTGCTGCCTACGCTACTGGTCTCTTGTTAGCCCGCAGATTGTTGAACCAACTTGGTCTTGGTGAACTTTATGCTGGTGTTGAGGAGCCAACTGGTGAAGTTATCTCCACTGTTGTCAACGGCCGAACATACTTCGTTGACAGCGTCAGCGACGAGAAGAAACCATTCCGCGCCTTCTTAGACGTTGGAATCAAGAACACCACCACTGGTGCCAAGGTCTTCGGTGCCATGAAGGGTGCCAGCGATGGTGGATTAGATATCCCTCACAGCCACAAGCGCTTCCCTGGTTACAACCGCACCACCAAGTCCTACGATGCTGAGGTCCACAAGCAGAGAATCTTCGGCGAGCACGTCGCTGAATACATGCGTGAGATGGAAGAGGATGATGAGGAGCACTACAAGAAGCACTTCTCTAAGTACATTGAGGAGGAAATCGGAGCTGATGATTTAGAGGAACTTTACGAGAAGGTCCACGAGGAGATCCGTGAAGATCCTACCCGCGAAGAGAAGGAGAAGTTCACTGCCATCGATAAATCTTTCAAGAAGCCAGTCAAGAAGACATACGAACAGAGAAAGGCTGATTCCCTCGCCAAGAAGGCTAAGCTTGCATCTACTGATAATGAAGATGCTGAGGAGGCTGATGAAGAAGAGGATGCTTAAACTTGTTTCTTTTTCTTGATTTAACTTAATCAATGATTCAACAATAAATCTTTAATATTTTCCCCCCACAATGTTTTATTTCGTCTTGAATTTTGAAAATATTATTATAGTGCTTATAAAACGAAGGGGTATTATGAGTTAT
>VFQN01006788.1_pt1 | contig 12796 bp, 22 predicted proteins | sample 3512371 | NCBI WGS metagenome assembly VFQN01 (sample SAMN10412370, study PRJNA504923) | tailings metagenome | isolation source: Replicate 2 from Balatoc abandoned mine | place: Philippines: Itogon, Benguet | collected 2017-08-28
GCGTGCTGTCGCCGCACGACACGCTGGAGGGCAACGCCGTGGTGGGGCTGCGCAGTGCGCTCAGCGTCACCAGCACGCGGCAGGTGGGCGCAACCTGCGTGTTGGCCAGTCTAGTAGAAGGCCGTGCCGCTGTAGGACGGAACTTGGTCCTGCCGGAGGTGTGTCCGCCTTCGACTCCAGCGACAGGGCAAGCAGAACTCGTGTGCGCACCGGTTGTGTCGAGTGTGTCAGCACGTGGGCACTGGTGCTGCCTGCACTTCCACATGTGGGTGGGTTACTCGGCGTGCTCAGCAGGATTAGCACCAGACCAGTTGGCGTGCGCGGCGTTGTGCGTGGTAGCATGTGGAATGGGATCATGCATGCCCATGTGTGGGCCGGCCAGCCGCTTCAAGTAGTTACGGTTAGGTCTCTCCGCGTCGTGCGCATACGTATGGGGGTGGTAGGGGTGTTAGGAATGCGGGCGCGGTAGGCGTGGCCTGGTCCGCCTCCGTTCTGACCCGCCTTTGACAGGTACGCTCCGCACGAGGTTCTGTGCCCCGCACTCCTGGCCCAGCTCCTGCCCAACACCCAAAAGCCACCAGGTCTCCCCCTCCACCTTTCCCCATCCCCGCCCCCTCCCTGTGGCCCCCAGGTGACCCCCTACACCAGCTGCTCGCTGACCACCAGCTGGGCGGCCGGCACGGGCGTGGGCATGCAGGTGGCCTCCACACGGCAACTGCCGTACAACATGCAGGTGTGCGGGCTACACTGGTGCTCTTAGTAGCACCCTGCCAAGCCGACTCTGAGCACCGCTGGCATGACGCGTGGTATTAATTTGCACATGCAGACGTACCCGGCAATCGTGACGTCAAGTGGGTACCGTGCCTTTTGCGTTTTGGCCCCATCTCGCGCTCCTTGCCACACTCATTGGTTCTCCATTAACCGCACCCCAACACGCTCACCCCCGCCCCTCACGGCCCCCAGGCCACCCTGGGCTGGACGGTGGGGCCCTCCGCCGCATCCTCCCTGTCGCTATCGCTCACCAAGCGCGGGACCAAGTACGTTGCGCTAGGTACGTGGGATAGGCCTGTCAACGTGGCTTAGGGTGCGTGAGGTGTCAGTGCTGCGCTGCTCTGCGCTTTCATGACCATTTGTCTCGGCAAGCGCCGTCCGGCGCGTGACGTGTACGGAGGGCAGCTGCAGGTTGCAGCTGCAGCACACCTGCGTTGGGGCCATGTCTTCGGCACACCGACACACGCTCCTAGGACAACCCACCTGCATTTTGTCCGCTTCTCTCCCTACTGTCCCTCAAGCAGTCATGCTACCGTCCGGCTGTCAGCAACGCGCCGTTTGCTACGTACGGTGACCGTGCCCGCCCTGCACCCTGCTGCTGGCACCCCGGGCACCCTCCTCCTGCAGGCAAGCTGGACCTGGGGGTGGTGACGTCCCTCATGGGCCGCCTGTCATACAGCGTGCGGCCGGACGTGACGCTGCGCGCCATCGCGCGGCTCAGCGCCGCCACAGGGGTGGACCTGGAGCTGGGGGCGCTCAAGAAGTGGGGCAGCAGCACAAGCGGTAAGCAGGGAAACGTGTTATCATCGATTTTATCTATTATTATCTGCATTTACCCTGGAGCTGGGGGCGCTCAAGAAGTGGGGCAGCAGCACAAGCGGTGAGTGGAGCAAGGGTTCCACTGCGTACAGTATGCAGCTAGCAGTTGCGCCTGAAGCTGGGCGTGAAAAGCAAAAAAGCAGCACCGGCGGTGAGGGGCATACCTCCCTGTTGTGACTTGCACAGTGGGCCATCCTTCTCTGGGGCTGCAGAGCCGCACTGCTTAAAGCAAACTGGTGGCTAACTGGTAGCATTAGCGATATTGACACGCGGGCACAGTACCCCACTCAGTACTGCGTTTGACCCCTTGCACCCGCCGCTTGTCTCCCTGTCGTACCTGCGCAGGCTACATGGGCTGCGTGGTGGGGCTGCAGGGCGTCATGGTCAAGGGGCGGCTGGTGCGCGGGGGGCAGACGTTCGAGGTGCCGGTGGTGGTGTCGCACCACTTCACCGACTGGCGGGCCGTCGCGGCGTCCTACGTGCTGCCGCCGCTCACCTACTACGTGGTCAACAGGTGAGTGCGGCTGCAAGACAGCATGACCATCATTCTTTTTTTGCCCACACACCTCATTGTTTTATAACTGAATCGTTCGCAACATATGTCCTGCATTCATGGCATCTCCAAGGTGCTCTTGTTTCCCACAGGTACACGCAGGGCAGTAAGGTCTTCAGGCTGCCCCACCTGCACGCCCGCGCCCGTTGCGCTGTCCCCCTCCCCCAGGTGTGTGGTGCGGCCGCTGCTGCGGTGGCAGAAGGAGCGGCAGGAGCGCGAGTCGCAGCGGGAGCACGCCGAGGTGGTGCGGGAGAGCAGGGCGCAGGTGGGTCGTCGGAAGGACAGACGAGGGAGCAGGTTCGGGGGCAGACGTGGCAAGGCCAGCGAAAGGTTGCATCCTTGTTGATGCTCCACGTGCCGTCAGTTGTACAGTGTAAACTCATCACCGACTGCACCTTGACACTACTGTGTCGCCGTACATTGCTGTGTCGTCGTCTTAACTGTCGCTCCCCTGGTTGGTGTGGTGGTCCGCCAGGCGGCCAAGGAGGTCTCGCTCATCGAGCCGGTGGCGCGGCGGCGCGCGCGCTCCGAAGCCGCCAAGGGCCCCGGCGCCGGGTTAGTCATCCTCGACGCCGTGTACGGCAGCATAGAGTCGTACGTTGGCGAGGACGGGCAGCAGCAGAAGGCCATGCAGGAGGCGCTGGCTGCGGCGGCGAGTGCAGCCGGTGCTGGTGCTGGTGCGGGTGCTGGTGCTGGTGCGGGTGCGGGTGGCACGCAGCCGGGGGGCGAGGAGCAGCGGCCAGCTGCTGCTGCTGCTGCCGGCCCCGCCGAGGTCGCGCCGGCAGAGCCTGAGCCAGGGGCTGGGGCGGCCAGGGCATCCGGGTCTGGGCAGGCGCAGGGGCAGGCAGCCGGGAACGGGGGCAATGCCGGGAAGGAGGGGAAACACGGCAAGGGCGGGGAGGAGCTGCACCCGTGGCTCCGGGTCACGTGCCCCCTGCAGTACCTGGTGGCGTCAGGGGAGTCCAAGCTGGTGCTGCACCCCGGCATCCCCAAGGCCGGCCTCATGGGCTTCGCCGACCCGCTCGCGCCAGGCTCCGAAACCGTACGGCGGCTGTACGTCGCGTACCTGCATGGCGGCAAGGTGTACGAGTGCACGGTGGACGAGCAGGACGGGCTGGTGCTGCCGGGCGCCGGGGAGGCGGTAGCGGACGAGGGGCGGCGGAGGGGGCTGCTGGCGCTGGGGGCGGCGGCACTGGGGGTTCCGGAGCTGCTGCAAGGGGCGTAAAGCTGGGGGCGGGGCCGCTGCGTCTCAGATGGCAAGATACAGTTGCAAGGTGTCGTAGGGTTATTGGACGGCGGGGGCGGTGGAGGCTGGTGCCTGCGCGGGTGTGGCGTCGCCAGCGAGCCGATCACGGCGGTTACGGGAGTCCTGGGATGTACGCCATTGTGCCGTGTGGGCGTTGGTATGTTGGGAAATGCCGGCGCCTTGCCCCAAACAACTTCCCCGGCTCCTGTCGACTGCTGGTGTTAACGTGGGGCGGGGGAGCTTGTGAGGTGGGCGAACAGCGATTGCCTTTGCAGGCTTGCAGCCCTGTGGTGCTTGACGTCGGAATGCCAGCATTGTTCTGCAGCTGCTCGTGTGGCTCACTGGTGTGGGTACAACGCTTTGTTATGTCTGAACGTGTTGAACCTAAGCACCTATTGCAAGCGCTGGGGCTGGTATTGGCAGGTAACACCAAAAGGACTGGCCCCTGCGTGCTTGCTCTGCTCTGCCCTGCCGCACATCCCATCAGGGGAGCTCCCCTGCATGCCATGTAACACGCTTTCCTATGCTTTCCATGTAAGAGACTCCGTCAATTATCACCTGGAGAGCCACAGGGCCAGGGATCAACATCCAAGGGCCCTCCGCCCAACTGGCCTGTGCCCCATGCAACATGGGGGCCTTCCGGCTTCCAACGACAATGCGCAGGCGAGCTTACAAAAAGTATTACAAAGGAAATGCCAACGGCCGCACAGTAGTATCCTCGTATTGAACCAGTTTTTACCGAATTGCGTTTCAAGCACTTGACTTTGGGCGGGACAGGCAAAGCAGCTGCGCCCATTGCGTTGCCACACTACTAGTCTGCATTCAATACTATAGTATAAGACCTTTGTTGTCAGGAACAACGCACCTCGGTCGTTCAGTTCAGAGTGCTCAAGGCAATGCTCGCCACAGTAGAAGGCCACTTCTCGGCGAGACGAGCGCTAGTTTCCCAAGTATACTGAGCACTTGACAACGTGTGACCAGCAGACGGCTGCAAGCGACGTTGGCTGACCTTGCGACTCTGGACGTTGGACAGTCAAGAAATAGGGGGCTACTTAGCCCAGGTCCGTTGCAGTCTTCTTCTCCGCAATCAACACTCAGTAAAATATGACTGGGCGCGCAAGGTCGACAGGGCGCCAGAGGGCTGTGGGCGATGGCGCAGCCGAGCATGCTGCAAAGCAAACACGACTGACGGACAATTTCCCGGTTGTGCGGGGCGGCCCGCGGGGTAAGTGCCACCAAATGATAGCGGACCGATGTCTGGCTCAGACAGCACACAACGGGAAGCACTGCGCCCCCTCAACAGGCATCCCGTCGACCAAGCCCTTCCAGTGCCGCTTTGCTGCCTACTTTCCCTCGTACCTTCGGTTAAAGAGCCCCGCATGCATTTATGACTTTGCTTGTTGTCCAACACCATGTTCCCTCACTGAACCCACAGCTGCAGGGCTCGACAAGCGGCAGCCCAAGGCAGCTGTGGCGGCATCGGGAGCGGAGCAAACCGCCACGCTTGCAGCATCAGAACCGCGCCGCACGCGCGCCGCGGCCGCGGCCGCTGCAACCAGCAATGGCACGGGGGCAGCGCCCAAGCGTCAGCGGAGAGGCGCCAAGACGGTGGACACAGAGGACGGCGAGTCCGACTCTGACGTGGAGGTGGTGGAGCAGCAGGAGGAGCAGGAGTCGGACGATGGGGTTGTTGCTGCCATGGAAACGAGCAGCCAGGAGGGAGGGAGTGAGGAGGAGCAGGAGGCGGAGGCAAGGCGGAGACCTTCCCGGAGAGCAGCCGCTGGCGTAGCGGCAGCCGTCGCGGCGGTGTCGGGGCCGGGAAGGAGCCGCACCGCCAGCGGTGGTGCTGTTGCCGCTGCTCCAGCTCCGTCGACGGCAGCGCATGCTCCTGCTGGCCCAGGCGCTGTGGAGCGGCCGCGGCGAAGCGGCCGGGCCGCAGCTGCTCCCCTGGCTGCCACGTGTCCTGCCAAGGCGCGCGGCAGCACCAAGGCCACTGCTGGCTGCCGCAAAGGGCCTTCCACGGCCGCCGCCGCCACCAGCAAAGGCAGCCGTACCGCCCGCAGCTCGGGGCCGCGCTACTTCGACAAGTACGAAGTGGAGGGCGAGGAGTACGGCAGGGGTGACGACGTGTACGTCATCGAGACGGACGACGCCTCGCTGCTGCCCAACGGTGACGAGGACGAGGCGTGCTGCATGTGCAAGCGCAACACCAACACCAACCGCATGGTGGAGTGCGACCGCTGCCTACGCGGCTTCCACATGGGCTGCCTGCGCCCCAAGCTGACGCGCTTGCCAGAAGGCGACTGGCTGTGCCCCGACTGCGAGAAGGGCATTCCGCCGGACAGCGAGGGCCGCGAGCTGGTCACGTCGAGCCAGGTGTGCGTTTAGGATGCAGCGGCCGATTGTGCTAGGACCCTGCCGTTGCCTTGGTTATGTGCCCGCCGTGGGGCACTTTGTGGAGTTGCCGGGGCGTGTGGCTTGGACTGCAATCATGTAAGAGGTGCGCACGGCGTGTGCCGTGACAGTGTGCTGTGTTTCCAGCCTGCACTTTACCCTTCGCGCTCTCTGCATCCTGCCCAGGTGTTCCTGTTCGGGCGGCGCGTGCTGGGGCTGGCGCGCGTGGTGGGCTGGGTGCGCAACCGCACGGGGGACGGCGGCGTGGAGGTCATCCTGCGCCACTACCAGAAGCCGGAGGAGACGCACGTGGGGAGGCAGGTGCGTTGGGCAGAACTGTGGGCGCGAGGCACTGGTGCGACCATGGGCCAGCGCGGGAGCGGGCGCGATGAGCTGCCAGCTGAAGGGGCGGGATGCTTCCCCTGTGCTTGACTGTCTGTCGTGAGGGGGGTTTGGACACTCAGGCCTCCAGCCCGCTGATATGAACCCCAAGCTTTATTCCACATCGCCTTTTAAACTACCGCCTTCCTGCGAGCTACCGCCCTTTTAGTTTCGGGTGATCCAGACCAGTCAACCCCGGGCCTTATTCCACGCCGCCTTTCCTCCCAAACCCCACAGAAGCACCACCAGTCGCGCGAGGTGTTCCTGGGGGTCACGGAGTGTGCGGAGCCGGCGGAGTGCATCTGGGGCCGCGCGCAGGTGGTGCGGCCCGACCGCCTGGCTGACACGCCGGGCACCGACGTGTACATCTGCGAGTACGAGTACGACGAGAAGTGGAAGGTGCGGGCGGGGGCGGGCGGAGCCGGACACGGTCGCCCAAAGACCGCTGGATGGATGCTTAGCTGTTGCGGGGTAGGGACTTGCTTGGCGTGAGGCATGTAGCAGGTATGCATGCAGACATCCAACTTCTGAAGTAGGGCGGAACGGATGAGCGCCCTTTCCCGCCTTCCGCAATTTTTCCGCAATTTTACTCCAACGTCTTTTGTGCGGCCCCTGACTCTGCATCGTGCAGCGCTTCCGGCGGCGGCTGTACGGCGATGAGGACGGCGCCGTCAGCGACGACGACCAGGAGTGGGGTGCGGCGGCGGCGGCAGGGGCCATCGCCGGCGGCACGGCGGCACGGGCGGCAGCGACAGGGCGGCGCGGCGGGCGCGGCGCGACGGCGGCAGTCGACAGCAGCGCCAGCGAGGCTGACAGCGAGGCGGACGAGGAGTACAAGCCGGTGGGTGCACGTGTCAAGTGTGCAGCAACATGGCCCGGGGGTGCGCGTCCCTGCGGTGTGTCCGTGGCACGTGGTTCGCGTGGCTACAGGCGAAGACCCGCCCGACTATTTCCGTATCCCTAACAGGCCTATCCCCGCCGCCTTCTCCCTCACCCCACCCTGCACCATTTTCCTGGCCCAACAGCGCAACACGCTGGACGGCTGGGTCATCCGCAAGGCGCGCCCGGGGCAGCAGCTGCGGACCAGCGGCCGCACCACGCGGGGGGCGGGCCGGGGGCACGCGTACAAGGGCATCATCGACGTGAGTGGAGCCGGGGTGCCAGCCCACATGTCGCTTAGACCATAAGCACCCCTGCTAGACCCGTTTCGTCCTACAACGGCACGGGCTTTAGACTGGCCAGTATACTAGACCCGTACTACCACCCTTTTTGCCACTGCCGTCCATTCCTTGAGGCATTAGCAGCCACCCCACGGTCTCACGCAGCACGACCCCCAACCGGCTTCTAGGACGTCCCTGCACATCCTGGTTCCCGATCCCGATCCCGATCCCCAGGAGCACGGCACCGGGCTGCTGGCGGACCAGGGCGCCGCCGCCGTGCCTGAGCGCGGACCCGTGGGTCCGCTGGCGGCGGCACGGCGGGCGCTGGCGCTCAACTGCCGCGAGGGCGGGCTGCCGTGCCGCGAGGGGGAGAAGGCCACGCTGCGGCGCTTCATCGGGCAGGCGGTGGAGGAGGGTGAGACACTGGGCAGGAAGGGAGTAGGAAGGGAGCAGGGGCTGCCTGTGGGGACGCCAGCAGAGGCTGCGGGCCTGGGAGAGGTTGTGGTCCACAAATCATGCATGTTGACACAGGCACCTCGCGGCTCTTTTCCATTCCAGTCTGAGTATGTGCCGTACTGTGCCGTACAGGCGGCGACAGCCCTGGCGTGCTGTACATCTGCGGCGTGCCGGGCACCGGCAAGACGGCGTGCGTGATGGAGGTGCTGGGCGGCGTGCGGCAGCAGGCGCAGCAGAACGGCGTGCAGGTGCGCCAGGGGCAGGCAGGTGGATTCAACCCACTGGATTGGGCTGGGTGCGGGGTTAAGCATGGATCCGTAGCTTGATGGTGGGGTGAGGTTAGGGTGGGTTCACAGGCATCCTCTTTGTGCTCCACGGACTGGATCCGTCAGCACCCCGCACCTGCCAAGAGGCTCAACGCGCTGCCTATGTCTCACCCCCAACAACCACTGCTATCCATGCGCTGCAGGGCCTGAACTGCCCCGCCCTCAGCGCATGCATAACAGCGCCTGTCAACCACGTCAGACCCCTCCTTCCCCCTTCCCTTTCCCCACTTCTATCCCCCCTTGCAGCTGGTCATCATCAACGCGCTGCAGCTGCCCAGCCCGCAGCACGTGTACAGCAAGCTGTGGGAGCGCATCGCGGGCGTGCGCTGGGGCCCCGCGCGCGCGCTGGCGGCGCTGGAGGAGGCCTTCTCTGGCGGCGGCGCCGTACGGCAGGGGGCCGCTGGCGGCGGCGGCGCGCGGCACATGACGCTGCTGCTGGTGGACGAGATCGATGTGCTTATCACCAAGGACCAGGCGGTGGGTCGGTTGGGGGGTCATCGTAGGAGCTTGGGGTAGTGGCTCTCGAGAGCCAAGCGTGGCTCAGGTATTTGTCATGAGGACCCATGGGTCAGCAGCCCTGTGGTTTACGTACGTTTGATTTTGACGCGTACGTCACTTCTCTGGCCCTGGCCCCATTCGTGCAGGTGCTGTACAACCTGTTCGAGTGGCCCCTGCGTGAGGGCTCCCGCCTGGCGGTCATCGGCATCTCCAACACCCACGACCTGGACTCGCGCGTGCTGCCGCGCATTGCCAGGTGGGCGCCCTAGGGGTGGGGTACACACCCAGCCGTGTAGGGCCATGACACCATGCAGGCAGCATATTGTACGTGGAGGGAGAACGGCTGCGCAGGGCCAGGTGCGTGCGATGTTGGTGTGGCGAAATGGCGTGTGAGGGCATGCGGGTGGGGTTTGAGGGAGGGATGGTGGACGCGAACGCCGAATGCGCACGGTTGGCTGGAGCACGCTGTGTGCTGATTGTGTCGTAGGAGTGTGTCTTTTCAAAAACAGTGACGACCGCTACATAAGGTCCATGACCCCCTCCCTTGTCGTACCTCCCGTGCCGTACAGCCGGCTGTCTGGCTCCAAGCTGGCGTTCAACCCCTACAACTTCGACCAGCTCAAGGAGATCCTCAACCACCGCCTGCAGGTGGGCGCTGAGCAGGACGGAACAGGGGGCTAGGGGGTGTCTGGGGCAGGGAAGGGCAGTGGGCAGGGCAGGAACGCCACTGGCCCTATTAGTCACGTGAATTGGACCGCGCCACCTACATTCCCAATCATAGCCCTGGGCACAAAAACGACGCTGGCAGAGGCGATGCTCTGGAGTCCACAACACTGTGCCCTCAACTCCTTTGTATGGTGCTATTGGTTGCACCACATGCAGCCCCCTCCCCGCTGATCTGCATCCCCACGCTGTACACCGTGCTCTGCGCGTCACTTAACAACACAGCTAGTTAACAGCACCTTGCCCCTCCGCGCCCCCAGGGCAGCACCGCCTTCGCCAAGGCCGCGGTGGACTTCTGCGCCCGCAAGGTGGCCAGCACCACCGGGGACGTGCGCCGCGCGCTGGAGCTGCTGCGCCGGGCCACGGAGATCGCCGAGGCGGGCCTGGCGGCCAGGCAGCAGCGGGAGGCGCGGGCGGCGGCAGCGGCGGCGGACGGAGGGGCGGGCGAGCAGGCGCAAGCCGGCAGCGAGCAGCAGCAGCAGCTAGTCAACGTGGTGACCATCAAGGAGGTAGGTTTTTATGGTGGGATGACGGCGTCCCAGAGGCGGTAGCGTGTGAGCAACACCGAGCGGCGGCCTCCCAGCCGGTCTTGACGGCCCCTGCACAGCTGCACTGCCTGCCGTACCCTGGACGCCGGTACACACACCTTGCCCAGCTCACGAACACCCCTCCCCCCCGCAGGCCCAGGCCGCCATCCGCGAGATGTACGGCAGCGCGCACATGGCGCTGCTGCGCGATGCGGGTCTGGTGCCCAAGCTGCTGCTGGTGGCGCTGCTCATGGAGCTGCGGGCCACCAAGAAGCCCGAGGCCACCGTGGCGGTGAGCGCGCCGCTCACTGCGAGCTCTATATAGGTCGAGCTGCGGATGTGGTAGTGCTGGATAGCGGCAAGCCCCTGTGCTGTGCTTGCCAATGTTCACGGCTGACCGCCTTGTGCGTTTTACTCACACGGCGCTAACGCACTGGCGCAGCAACAAGGATTTGGCACTGTGTTCCTAAGCCACCGACACGCCGCGTGTGCAACACACACACAGGCGCTGCACCACCGTCTGAACAGCCACCTGCTGCTGCTGACCAAGGACGCGGCGCTGCCGCTGCCCCGCGTGGTGGAGGCGGCGGCGGCGCTGGGCGCGCAGCGGCTGGTGGCGGCGGAGGCGGGCTGGCAGGGCCCCGGCATGCGGCTGTCGCTCAACGTGCCAGAGGTGAGGGGGTGCGGGGCACAGGGTACCGGTGCGGCGTGCTCCTGTAGGCCTGACGAGTCAAGGTACTAGCATGGCCGCTAATGTTGTGCCGGATGGCAGGGTTCGGGCGTCCGGGTTAGGACAAGGCAAGGGCGGGCAGGACGGCCGCTGCGTGCACGCGCACTCATGCCGTACCCCATGCACCATGCTCCCTGGTGCCAACAGCTGTGCCATGCCGCCTGACACGCTTCCGCCCGCCCCGCTCGCTGCCCTCCCCACCACTCCGCAGGACGACGTCGTTGCGCTGCTGCGGGAGGACCCCTCCCTGGCCGCCGTGCAGTCGTGCCTGGCGTGAGGCCCCTGGGCTGCGGAGGCACCACATTTGCCCGGCTGTAGGAAGCGGCGGGCGGTTGTCCTGTGGCCTAGGGTCCCATAAGCGCGGTAGCATGCGTACGAAGCGTGCTGGTGAGCTAGCGTGTTCTAGCACAAGTCCGGTGGACCCTGCTGGGTGGGAGGCCCCCGGTGAAGCCCCCGAGAGGGGGCTGACATGGTCTCGTAGCGCAGGGCGGTGGAGGCAGGGCGGAGAGGCCCCATGGTTTGCTGGTACCGAAGCGCGGGTGCAAGCACCGAACCAACATGTTGACAGTACCGTAGTTGCAAGGGTGCATGAGCCACCACATTGTGTTAGGCAAGAGCCCCAAGGGCCCGTGGGTCAGTAGGTGTAGATGTGCGGGAACCCGCGTGCATGCCCTGCAGCATGGGAGGGCCGGTGGTGCGACGAGACGGCTGCGGGGGCTGCACGCATCGGGCATCGACACATCGCTTTAGTCCTGAGAGGTACAGCTGAGGAAAACGAGCTGCATGGAGGGTGGAGCTGCACCGTCCGGCGGCGCTGTATGCGGCTGGGAGTGAAACCAGGCCTGGGATGGCGCATTACGCCATGTTTCTTTGTGTGTCGTTGTGGTGGACTGTGTGCGCTCTTGCAATCAGAGCTGTGCCTTGCACTAAGGTACCGGTATTTGGGTCTACTACGCGAATTCTAGCCTCATCGGGATTGTGGGTGGTCGCGGGTTGGAGCAGGTTGGAGTTGAGGTCAGCGCTTCCTGGGTTACGGTACGTGCGGCAAAGCCGCCCCTGCCCACCACGACGCAAGGCGTGTCAGGGCAAAAGGCGCCATGGTGATTGCGCCGTACCCACTGAACAGTGGCTACTGCTTGCCTTTGGGCTCCTCTGTAAGGAACCATTCTTAAAGTGTGCTTCTTTTGGCAAGTTTTGCCGTAACGAAAGTCCATGGGGACAGCAGGCAACAAGTCAGTCAGTCACTGTTGCACGGCAAGGGTTCTCCCCTCGGCAAGTGCAACGACCCATTTACGAGCCGGGGGCTCAAGGGCCTGCAAGGACTTCCAATAGCTCACCAGGCCACAAGGCTCAAGCAACCCCGCTAGCCACGAACCAGACACCACCTTCAAGGCACCAAGGGGCATCTGCCAACGGGAAAAAGGGCAGAACTGAAAGAGGAAGGAAGCTAGGAACTCTACCACAAGAGACAGGAAAGAAACAAGACGATCAGTCCGGACTCCAGAGGTGTGTGAGCTGCGCGGATACCCGGAGCGCCGGAGGGCGAACTGAAGCACGCGGTTCATGGCAGTGACGTACCAACCTACACACATCGAGATCACTGCGAGCGTCTTGCTTAACAGACCGCACGTTCTACGCTGGTACGCACCTGCACGTGCTGCACGAGCCGAGACCAAGACCTACGAGCCGAAGCAAACACCTACGACCATGCCACTCATCTCAGGTTGCGCAGTGTGGCCGCCACGTGAGCGTTGGACAGCACCCAGCCACCCACGTTCAGAATCTACAGTATACCGATATTTAGTCGCTAATCGCTCGCAGCAACCAACACATGGCGAACACATCTAACAAAACAAGCTTCAGTAACAGCCGGCGCAACCTACAGTCCTAGCCTCAAAAGGGTTAGCGCAATGGACAGCCACAAAAAGGCCAAGTGGCCAATCACGCTGACGCGACGCCGCACCGGTGGAAAATGCCGTACATGTACGCAAGGGCAGACGTAAAAACCACGGATGCGTAGGTGCACTAGCTGCAGCCTGTGCCACGGTGACTGGAGTCTCAGTAGCACGACAGCCCGCTCCCCAGCACAGCGACGCTCCATTGCGTTCCCCATACGAAACCCACCCCAACGAACCGACCTTCCCACCCCATCCGGCACCTTGCAGGTGGGCCCCCGGACCGCCTCCGCTCCCGCCCGGACCCACCGTTTAAG
>VFQN01006789.1_pt1 | contig 12796 bp, 18 predicted proteins | sample 3512371 | NCBI WGS metagenome assembly VFQN01 (sample SAMN10412370, study PRJNA504923) | tailings metagenome | isolation source: Replicate 2 from Balatoc abandoned mine | place: Philippines: Itogon, Benguet | collected 2017-08-28
CATCCCCACTCCCGGCGAACAGTAGGCAATACACGCGCGCCTATCGGTGAGCGACTGGTATCCCCCCCCCCCCCCCCCCCCCCCCCTGCACACACACCCTAACCCACGGCCTCCGCAACCCACCTGCTGCGTGCCCGCCTGCACCTACCACCAAGGCACCAATCCACCAGCCCGTCACCCCGACCCACGCTCTCCCTCCGTCCACCTCCTGCATCCCCACCCCTACCTCCCGCAGCTCACCAACCGCCTGTACCCCACAACCCTGACCCCCCATCTTCCGCGACCCACCTGCTGCATTCCCGCCCATATACCCTGCTGTATTACCAGCGCCTCGTACCCCCCAGCCTCCGCTTACCCACCTGCTGCGTGCCCGCCCGTATCTCATCGAAATTGAACAGCGGCTCGGAGGCCAGCAGCCCCAGCGGCTCGGCGGCGGGGTTGCGGCGCAGCACGCCCTTGAAGGCGCGCAGCCATACGTCGCGCTGCAGCTCCAGGTGCACCAGGTAACCCTGCGTGGGTTAGCGTGTGTGGGTTAGCGTGCCTGGGTCAGCAAGAGGGGCGAAGGGCCCACAGGTCGCGCTGCAGCTCCAGGTGCACCAGGTAGCCCTGCGTGGTTTAGCGTGTGGGTTAGGGTGCCTGGGTTTACAAGAGGGGCGAATGGTCCACACGTCTCGCTGCAGCCCCAAGCGATCAAGGTAGCCCAGCGTCGGTCAGCGCTCAGCGGGTGCGGGTTAGGGCGAGTGGGCTGGGGAGTGTGGGTTAGCAAGAGGGGCCCAGTGCAGCTGCAGCTCCTGGTGAACCAGGCAGCCCCGGGTAGCAACCGTACGGGCAGTGCCACTGCACACCACTTGGTGTCCACCATCAACCAGTTGCATGCTAACCCACAGCTAAGACACACGGCCACCCACCCTGTCGAAGGGCCTCCTCAGCTGCAGCTGCGAGACCTCCTTGCTGTCCACGATCTGGTCCGCGATCAGCGCCTGCCTCTCGCCCTTGGGCTTGGCCGAGGCGTTGGGGAACACGCTGCGAAAAAGGAGCGGGGAGGACGGAGGACACGCGTTCGAGAGCAAGTTGGGAAGCAGGAAACCGGAGGACGGGACAGCGGCGCGTACAAGGGGGTTCGTGTTAGCGGTTGTGCAAGGAAGGGGAAGAGGCAGGGTATATGCCAGACCCGACACCCAAGGCACACATACTGCGAACGCAGACAGGCGACTGAAAACCTGTGGGGGCTCTAGGTCGTGTGCCAACGGGCATGGTTGTCCCTGTTGGCATTCCCCCTTGCCCACGGCAAGGCCGGACACCGCCATCCTGCGCCCTGGCGCCGAACAACAAGCCGCAGCTGCCACCCGCGCCGGAAGTTGGCGGAAGCTGGCGTTAGCAGGGCATGAGACCAGACTCCCACTACTGTCAGTGTCATGTGCATCCTCTTGCCCCGCACCCACGCTCACGCCACACTCCGCAACGCCCAACGAGCCAGGAACGTGCGCTGATCAACACAGTGACTAGCAGTCCATATGTAAGGGCCTTGTGTGTTGGCGGCTGTCATATTGAGGGCTGTCAGCCGGTCGATATGCGCTTCAAACGGGTCGAGCCCAGCGCTTCAGGCCGGCCGGCCGGCAGCCACGGCACCCCACGCACGGGGGTTGTCCCTTCTCATGCCCACTGCTCGACGGACTACCGTCCTGTAAGCCCCTGCGCCCCGGCTCACCGTGATGGCACCTCCTGTCCCGCCATGCCAACTTTGACGTTGCCGCCACCATTGTCCACGGCGATTACCGGCAGCGACATGGCTGGGCCAGGGCTTTGCTGTGACCTCGCTTGCGGGTTCAGGTCACGCTCATGTCCAACTGTTCAGGCGGTTCTCTTTGCATTCTGCATGCCGGTGTGCAAGGAAGTTGTACTTCCGCGCACAGCGCCTAACCAAAGACGCAGCTGTCAATAAGCGGTTGCTCCAGTGAAGATGCCGGATAAATATAACGAGGAAAAAGATATTGTAGGGAGTCTGCTGGTGGGCAACGAAGCAGGGGCCTTTGGGCAGGAGCAAGGAGGCAGCCGCGACGGGCCGTGCCTTAGCGTGAGGACTATTGTTTGCCTATCTTATGCTCTATAATATCATATGTTGGGCTTGTTCAAGGTCTTACACACACGCTGCGCATCAACCACCTTGGTTTCGGGGCTCAGGGGGGCCTTCCCATACTCCTCATCCTCGATCCTAGTCAGCGAGTGCGATGATGGGCTCGCTGTGCTAGTTGCATTGGAATAATTATATTCGACTAAGCGGCCAGCATGCTGCTGGGTGCAGAGGCCATTCATTAAGTTCTGAAACGCCAACCCCGCCAACTCCCGTCCGGCATTACCGGGTAACATTGCGTCTGTAGGGTAGTTCACTGCGATAATTGCGGTTTCATCTGACCTGTGGCACGTCAATGACTACCGCGGAGCAAAAGCGCGGAGCTGACGCGGCGCGGAGCTGCCCGAAGACTATGCCAAGACCATGCCCGAAGCCAGCTGCTGCATCTGCTGCACCTGCTGTTGCAGCATCAACATCAGCGCGCTTACGCGAAGCAGCAGCAAATGTTCTAGCCATATTCATCTGCGTGGCCCTGCTGTACGCGTTTTACTACCTGATGGTCGATATCACGCGGCCGCCGGAATACGCCCCACCCGCGCCCGAGGAAGAGAAGGCCTTTTCCAGCAGCTGTATGCACGCCTTAGGGGGCGGCGTCGTGGGACCTCGGGGCAGCCTGCTGCACTACGACCCCCGCTGCACCTCTGAGTTGAAGGTGCGTGGTAGGGGAGGAGCAGGGTCTTTTCAGATGCGTGTATACCTGGCACCTGGCACCGAGACACTACCGCCCGTACCCGGCTTATCGTGGCATGCCCCAGCCTCACAAACTAGCTGCACGGAACGTACTTTCACACATGCGGCACCGCGTGAAGCATTTTGCCGTTGGAATACGGCCACAGCTGTCGTGTCCGCATTGCCCCACTCCTACGGCGAAAGACCTCCCTAGTTGCCGCATCTGTGGTGGTACGTTGCGTGCAGCTAGTTCAGTGAATGGGGGTAGGCCGGCCTCTTGCAACACACACCAGTGGTCAAGTCAAAGGCTCCCAAGAACCCCAGGCAAGCTTGTGGGGCGCTGCCCCCAAGGCTTTGCCTTCCCCGCCCTGCCTGCCTCTCCTCGCACAATACAACCTAGATCGCATGCCTTATGCCGCTCTCTCCGCTCGGCGACAACCGCCGCGCTCGCGACCCACATGGCATCTTTACCTGAGCTGACCCGTACAACGCCCCCACGTGTCCCCGCGTGTTCCATGGGTCTTGCCGCAGGATTACTTCAAACAAGCATACTTCTCCGAGGTACGGCGCGTTGCCGACCAGGCGGTGTCGCATTTCCTGCAACAAGCCGTGGTGCAGGATGTGGCGCGGCAGCAGCAGCAGGAGCAGCAGCAGCAGCAGCAGCAGCAGGGGCCCCAGCAGAGCCGCGGGACGGTGGTCTTCGACATTGGTGGGTGGGGGTTTGCCTCGTTGGGTGCATGGAGGGCTACTGGGGGCCCTGGTCAGGGAGATGAGGAGCAGCAAAGGCACCAGTAGGTAACTTCACGCGTGCTGCTTGCTTTTCCAGCACAGTGACGTAAAGCAGGCCAGAGGCCACTTGCTCTCCGCATTTTGTTACTATGTGTATGACCACTATTACTATGTGTATGACCACTATTACTATGTGCATGACCACTTCCCCAGACGAGACCGCGCTGTCCAACCTGAACGGCTTCTTCACCTACAGCAACTGGACGTCCGGCCTGCGCTCCGTACCCTGCAACCACCCACACCTGGAGTTCCTCGAGCAACCCGCGCTGCGCTCCTCGCAGCAGGGGGCAGGAGCTCTATCGTGGCTGCGGCAGGTCCTGCCAGGGCTCAAGGACGGGCAGATGAACGGGCAGGGGGCCGAGCAGGGGGCGGCGGGGTCCCGGCCGCTGCTGTGCAGCGCGCCGCCGCTGCGTGCGGTGCGGGACCTGTACCACGTGCTGCTGGACAATGACTACACCGTGGTGGGTCGGGTGGACGGGGTGTGTGTATGGAGGTGTGTTGCTGCGGCCAAGGGCTGCTAGGGTGTGTGAGTTGCGGCGGGGGTGTACTTGCAGAGGCTTGCAGCTGCGGGCACGGGCTGCTAGGGTGTGTTTGGCGCTTGGGAACGTGTTGGTAGAGAGCGAGGCGGGATTAGAAGGCAGCACGCTAACCAACCACCATGGGGCGTCAGGTCGCTTGTGCGTTGCTCACGGCACCCGTGCCCCGCCCCCACCTCCAGGTGTTCCTGACGGGCCGCAGCGAGGCCGACCGCGACGCCACCGCCGCCAACCTCCTGGCGGCGGGGTACGGCACGCAGTGCGACGCGCTCGCCGCCGCCGCCACCACCACCACCACTACGATCACCACCACCACCATCACCACCACCACCAGCTCCGTGTCCGCCGGAGCGGCCGCCGCGACGGGGGCAGCGGCAGCGGGCGCGTCCGGCCGCCGCCACCGGATGCTGCAGTGGTCGTTGCCGCTGTCCAAGGGGGGCGCGGAGGTGGCGGCGGGGGATGGCGGCGGCGCCGCGCGGCCGGCGTGCTACGCTGCGCTGCTGATGCGCGAGGACGGCGACGAGCGGCTGGCCAGCGTGTTCAAGGCGGAGGCGCGGGGGCGGCTGGTGGCGGAGGGGCACGTGCTGGTGGGCAACATTGGCGATCAGGTGGGTGTGGTAGGGTGTGGGCGCTAAGGCGTGCAGCATTCGCGATAGACAGTTGGTGGAAGGACAGGGAGTAAACGTAGCCAAATGGGTGTGGTGCCGTACGGGCAGCAACGTGAGGGAGGGGTGCGGGGGTGGCTGGAGGTGCAGGGTAGGGTGGCGCGGGATGTGTCGGTGGGCGGTGTAGGGAGCCAGGTTGGCGCAGGGCGGAGCAGGTGGGGGCCTGCGAGGGATGTTGGGTGGGGTGGTGGCTGGCGGGGGCGGGAGGTGGGGGCCTACGTTACGGGCGGCAGGAAGGGGTGGGGAGGTGAAGTGGTCCTCGTGTCGGGACGGGGGCGTGGGGTGGGCACTGGGTGGGGCACCAGGTGCGTGGGGAAGCAGGCCAGGGTAACTAGGACGGGGTCGTTGGGCATGTGGTGGGCAGTTGTACTGGTGACGGCTTGGTGTGTGGGCACGCACGTGGGCATGCGGGCGTGGTGTAGGCTGGGGCAGTTCGCCGCCTTGGGGTGCCGCAGACCCGCTGGGTGGCGGCTGCACACGACGGTCCGGACGGTAGGGACGGATGAGATGGCCTGCACACGCTGCCCGCAAACCCTCTAAGGCGGGCTGTCCCACATTGCATTATGAACTCACTTGGGCCATTGCCGACACCCATGCCCTACTGATGCGCGCACGCAGTTTTCGGACCTGGTTGGAACGGATTCTGCCGTGGCCAGCTTCAAGCTACCGAACCCGGTGAGCCGCTGGTTGGGGCGTCTAGTAGTCCCTCGGCACGGGTTCGATAGCTGCCAAAGGGGCTGGGCTTGCTCGCACTGAACTGAAGCGATTCTGAATCTGCGTGATGCACCACCCCATTTGAGCCAGGCGCCGCTGGGTCCGGTCGGGGCAAGTCGGGTCACTTAATGGGGGCGGAACATACTGACGCGCACTGACGCCGTGTGGTTTGCCCCTGGTTTGGCTGTGAGGTATCGCGTTCTCCCGCCATCTTCCCGCCGAAAAGCCGTGCAGACTTCTCTCGTACTGTCGAAAGCAATGACAACCTCTCTTGCAATGCCTTGCCACCTCGCAGGTCTACACTCTCCTGTAGGCGTGGACCTGGGTCTCATCATGCCTCGAGGTGGACTGAGGTGGAGGGCCCTGGTGACGGCCCCCGTGGCAGGAAAGCATGCGGCAAGCTGTGATTCTGTGAAGACGCGCGAGTTCCCTTGTACTTCATGGGGCAAAGACAGCCGCAAACAGAGCGATTGGCCATGGGACTTCCTGAATATTGCTTGACAGTTCTTGGCATTGCTCGCCGTCCTGCGTGCGTCCTGCGTGCGTTGTCGGGCGAGTGGGATTCTTAGTATTAGATCTCGCTGCAAAGTGCGCGTAGTATCGGATAGTGAGTACCAAATGTATTTGCGCTACCGCGCCGTGCTGTCGCCTGCTGTCTGCTGCTAACACTTGTCAGCCCCACAACTGACAACCACTCCTGAGCAACAGAGGGCAAACCGCGTTCAGCCTTATGCACAGCAACCAGCAGAAGTGCTTGTGTAAATGCTTACACAGCATTGCATTCTGGGGCTGCGTGCTTGCGGTCTGGGCTGCGTACTTGTCCACACGTGGGTGTGGTCTGTCAGGCAGTTTTGTTTGTTATGTGGTGACCAACTCGTGTAAGCTTTCGCTTGTGTTTGCTGTGCGATGTTGCTAATTCATTTGTGTCTATACGTGGGCGTGTAGTTGTGTAGTTGTACAGTGTTGCTGTAGTTGTACCGGAACTTAGCCTATAGCCATTTTTTGCGCCCGCTGACACCATGAGCATGGATACTGACGCTACGGGTTGTTAGCGATCTAGATGGCCACGGTCACCTTTCACGCCTCCTTGCCCTGCGTTCAGCATGAGCGGTCAGGACTCGCGTGGAGGTGGCGCGAGTGGCGGGTCGTCTCTGCGTTCCCCATCGGATCTATCGTTACGGCAAGCATCAGCGCATAAACAAGATGAACACCTCGCTCCCTCACGCGGGGCGCTGTTTGGAAAGGGAGAAGCCGATGAAATGCTGCAAGACCTGCTACGACCAGCCTTTCGCCCCGATGTCACCCTGGAAATGCTTCGGAAACAGCTCGCAAGATTTGCCGAGGAAAGGGACTGGAACCAGGTACGCCGCGCGTGCAGTGACAGGCAACGTCCACGACGTTACTTTCGCTCCTCTACACGGGCCCGATCTCAACGCAAGAGTATAGTTGCAAATTGCTTGCATGATGTTACAGCGCGTGCGTGATGCTTGTGCGCGCTTTTGGGTGTGACCAGCGCGCTTAACCAGGACACCTGCTGCTGGTGACCCTGTTGTTGCAGTTCCACACCCCTCGCAACCTGCTATTGGCCCTCGTGGGCGAGGTTGGGGAACTGGCTGAGCTTTTCCAGTGGCGTCCCGACGACCAGGTATGTGCCGTATGAAAATGAAGGGCGTGTACACGCACCTTGCTTTGACTGACGCGCGTGCACGCGTGCGCACTGTCCATGATCTTGCTCGGACGCTCTCTGAAGTCTTCGGGTGCATACCGACGGGAGTACACAGTTTTGATCAAGCGCCCTGGTATGCCAACACGCTGTACACGCAGGTGCGTCGTGGGCTGCCCGGCTTCTCACGCGAAGACCGGAAGTCGGTGGAGGAGGAGCTCAGCGACGTGCTTCTGTACCTGGTGGGTTAACTGTGCGTGGGTAAGCGGGGCTTGGAGTGGGGTGCAATTGTGGTCATTTACGCAGCTTTGCGACGTGCTGCTGTACCTGGTGGGTTAACTGTGCGTGGGTAAGCGGGGCTTGGAGTGGGGTGCAATTGTGGTCATTTACGCAGCTTTGCGACGTGCTGCTGTACCTGGTGGGTTAACTGTGCGTGGGTTAGCGGGCCTTGTGGAGGGCCGCAAAGCTTGTGAAGGAGCCGAGCGACGTGCTGCTGTGCCGCATGGTGCAACCACCAGCAGGACAGTGCTGAATGGCATGTTTGTCATGTCTTCAATGGATGGGCGCAGGTGCGGCTGGCTGATATGTGCGGCGTGGATCTGGGCCAAGCCGCGTGCGACAAGATCCGCAAGAACGCTGCCAAGTACCCGGCTGACAAGTGCAAGGGGTCAGCCGCCAAGTACACCGCATACCAGCAGCAGCACCGGCAGCAGCAGGGGCAGGGTCAAGGGCAGGAGGCGCGGCAGCGGGGGCAGCAGCAGGGGCAGCAGCAAGAGGCCACGCAGCCGCTGCAAGATCGCCAGCAGCAGCAGCAAGAGCAACGAATGCAACAGCAACAGGCACATCAGCAACAGCAGGAGGTGCAGCAGCGGCAGCAAGAGCAGCAGCAGCAAGTGCAAGATGATCGGCTGAAGAAGCGGCAGCAGCAGCAGCAGGATGAGCAACACGAGGACGTGGTGGTTGTGGATTCGCGTGAGGACGCTGGCGCCGCGAGCTGGTGTGGCGGCGGCGGCGGTGGCGGCGGCGGCGGTGGCGGCGGCGACGGCGGCAAGACCAACAGCGGTGGCTCGTCCGGAGGGCGCCAGCCGGCAGCTGCCAGGCCCCAGCAGCAGCAGCAGGCGGCCAACCGCCCGCAGCAGCAGCAGCCGCAAGAATCACGACAGCAACAATCCACGCCTGCGTTGAAGCCACCCCCGTCACCGCCACCCCAGCAGCAGCAGCAGCAGTCCTCCGGGACGACCGCGCTGACGGCCACCGAAGGCTCACGCCTGTCCAGCGGTCGGGGGCTTGGCCCGCCGTCGTCCCCCTCCACAGCAGCAGCGGCAGCAGCCACCGGTGGTGCCAGCGCCCCGCACCATCGCGCCGGCTCTTCCTCAGGGCTACCCCAACAGCCACACGCCCAGCAGCACTCAGGCACCCAGCCCACCATCATACACGTGGTCGGGATGAACACGGGCGGCGGCGCACCACCCAACCTGGGATCCGCTGCCAGCGGCGGTCTCGGCGGTGCGCCTGGGGGCCCTCCGCCTGCCACAGTGGGTGCTAAGCGGACGTGGGACGGCCGTGACGGCCCCCTGCCCGCCGGACCCGGCACCGCATCCGTTCCCAGCTCGGGGGGCCATGCGCGTGCCTCCACGTCAGCTACCCTGGCCTACTTGAAGCTGCACCAGCAGTACCCACAGCACATGCGCCCCCTGCATCCCAAGCCCTCCCCTGGGCCCCCGCCAGCGGGCCAGCGGCTGCCCGAGCGCCCTGCAGCACCCCACGCAAGCACGGGCCCGTTGACTGGTACAGCCGCCGCCGCCGCCGCCAGCCGTGCGGCAGGTGTGTACGGCACGGCGGCGGCTGCCCGGGTCCTGGACGGCTTGCCGATCGCCTTCGCGGGCCTGGGCCCGCAAGGTACGACCGTACTGCTTTCGGTTGATCCGTCGGACCCTGCCGTACAGTCCGTACTGGGTATGGCGGCAGCGGCTGAGTCGTACGGCGGCGGCGGGGCGCAGGTGCTGGGGCTGGGGCAGCAGCAGGCGGTGGAGGCCATGGGGCTGCAGCCGGGCCAAGAGGGGGGGGTGGAGCAGGAGGGGCAGGACAGGGCAGAGCGGAGACGGCGCTTCACGGAGGATGAGCTAGAGCTGCTCAGCCAGCACGCGAAAGAGGTGGGTGGCGGGACACGCTTGAGAGAAAGGGTACGGGGCTATGGGTGCGATGTCACAAGGGAGGTGGGCGCGGTTAGGTATTGGTTAATACCCTGACTAGGCATTCAGGAAAGGCCGGATCGCGATTGACGGCAGGTCTGGCACTGTGGGTGTTCCCAAGTCTTTCATTCGATCCTGCTGACCCGCTTGTGTTTATGGAACCTTGCAGGCCGGCTGGCAGCTGGCTAACGTGCCCTCGGATGAGCGGGACCGCATCTGCGAGGAGCTGGGCATCACGCGAAGCCAGCTGCAGGTGCGTGCAAGCTCCCTTGTTGGGTGCGCCACGGGTGCGGGGCGCGGGCTGCTGTACTTCGCGGGTACTAACATGAGCACGTCATGTTGCTGTTTTCGCCAGCGTGGACGCTTACCAGGCGTTATTGGAACATGTTGGCGCCCCGAACTGATCGCGCACCGGCATGGGTGTAGGGGTCTAAACCATTATCCAGTTAAGAGTGCCGCAGTTCAAGCGCATGCCAGGCACGCCGTCGCCAACCCCAGTAGGAGCGGTGTTGCGAGCGGCAGCCAACTGCGGAGACACTTTACTGCATACTGCAGGGAAAACTACGGACACGCTTGCGATGAGCATGTCATGCGTTGGGGGCGGCTTACCTGCTCCTGCTCTTTGTCTTCACTCTGCCCCACAGAACTTTTTCAGCAACCACCGGCCAATATCTTGCCGCCGCGGCAACATGCCAGGCACCCTTCAGCGCCTGGTGCGGGACCTGGGACCCATGGGTCACTCGTCTGGCCTGGGCGGACCCGCGGGTCACTCTTCGGGCCCGGGAGGTCCCATGGGTCAGCCCGGGGGCTACGGACTGGCACGGCAGGACTCGGGGGGCACCATGGCCGTGTCGGGATCCGGGTCGGGAATGTCGGCTGGGGCGGGCGGCGTTAACGGCGGTGGCGGCGTGGATGGAAGCGTTAACGGCAGCGGCGACGTGACTGCGGCAGCCGGCAACAACAGCATGAAGGCCGAGCCCGTCAGTGTTGGGCGGGTTGGCATTGTCGGACTTTCGTACCGTGGTGGCGGTGGCGGCCGCGGTGACGCGCGCGGGGAGGACAGCGCGGCGGGCGAGCTGTACGGCATGGGGGCGGCTGAGTACGGCGGGATGCCTTACGGGCGGCAGTACAAGCCGCCGTCGCCGGATGGTGGCGACCGGGCGGGGGCCGACGGAGGCGGGGGCATGGGGGAAGGACGAGGAGGAGGACGAGGTCAGCATAGGCGGGATAGCCGGGACAGCCGAGACCCCTCGCAGTGAACATCGCACGCCTTGCCCCGCAGGCGCAGCTTTTTCATCATCATGGGAAGAAATGATAGCATTACGAATCATGGAACTGAGAACTGGAATCCCTGGGAACGGTAAGAGTACATGCTAGCGTGCGCATGAGTGTAGTACAAGCGTATTAGACGTGGGGCTAGGGGCTCAAGTAAGGCGCGAAGGGCTATAAACGGAGTTTGTGTTGACGTGCCGGGCGTGTTGGGCTCGCTAGGGGCTGTTGCTGGGGGTCATAATAGGAATGCGGGCGTGCGAAGGGCTGGGAATGCAGGTCTATTACCGGTGTGGGGGCCAACGACGTTGGTTTCTGTGCGGTGGGCTGTAGATGTCACCACAAGCGCTTGGGTACGTGGGTAAACCAAATCCGACTGGATTATGCTTTTGGTTGTCGCAGGGAGCAGCACCTGAGGGATTGAAACCCTTATCGCGCTGCAACCGTATGCCTGGTTCTTCTCATGGCTTGTCGCTGTTTTGTTTGTTTCCGAAGACACAGCAACAGCAGTCACGCCACGCACGTTTGGGGCCATGGCCCATGAGCCACTTTCTTACGACCGCATTATGAGGGAAGCCAAACGAAAGAAGGGTAGGGGGCAAGCGTAACACATGGTCTTCTGGCCATGGAGTGGTATGGGGGCATAATGGAAGGTTGGGGTTCCGCTGTTCCGGCTTTTCGGCTGCTCGTTGTGCGTGGGAGGCGAGGGTGCCGTCAGGCGATCGCCTCAGCTCAGTGGCAGTTGCCTTGCTTGTTTCAGGGACGCCCGTTTTGGTGCAGGCGGCTCCCTCGTGTTACTTTACTTTGGCTGGTCGATCTTGAGGTCTGGACTCCCATTACCGTACCTATGCTGATGCAGTTAAGCAGCGCAGGTCCTTGCCTATTGCAGCTCTCACAGTCACTTCATGTGGGTAGTTAGTCGAAGCCTCGTGTATAGTCCGGAGGTACGGCGCATTCCTGCCATACCGGCACGAAGTCCCTTGCGTGTGGGTTGTCATGTGGGAAGTCAGTCAAGGACTGTGTCTGACGCTCTGATCCGTGTATCCTGCCATACCGGGCCGACGTCCCTTGCATACAGATTCGATACAGATTCTCTCCTTGTTGTATGCTGCCGTTGGAAGGCAGCGGTCCTATTGCCCTCCCTTGGTTGTGTTCATCTCGGTGGGTTAAGTTAGTAGCGGTGTGCTTTCTTGATGACCTTGGAGAGGTAGTCGCGTGCGGTGCAAGGAGCTACGCGCGTACGCAGGTGCGTGTCACGCAGCGGATGCATGCTGTGCGTGTCAGGCGGGTGGGCACGGTTGCGTATTGCGCACGTGACGATCTCGATCCTTGCACACAACCGTGTCAAAACCTTGCAACCAGTGCGTGGCAAGGGCCCTGCCACTAATACGCCCTAGTGCCTCTAGTGTGGGGCCAAGCAGCACAGACGTGTCGCACAGGGCTGTTGTGGCAAGTCGTGGCGGCTGTACGGGGTACATGGTCTTTCCTTGGTCTAAGTCAAGCTGGTGGGATGTCCTTGTAGCGGTGGAGTAGAAGTTCTTGCTTTGGTGTTTGGGCCAGGTTTGGGCGGTACCGGTGGAGAGGGGGCGACGCACGACAGGCGCCGGCATGCCGTAGTGCAGGACGAAGCGGAAGCAGGTGCCTGCAGGGGAGCGGCGTATACTGTGCCAGTGTGCGTTCCCTAGAGGGCGCTGCTGCTCATGTCAAGTGCGGAAGCAGTGGTGCTAACTTCAGGTGCGACAGGTGGGATGGAGCAGTTTGGCGGGCATACAGCTGTGCAAGTGCCGTACCTCAAGCGGTTGCTGGGCAAGGCTTCCCGGGCTAAAATAACAACCGTGCGCACGCCAGCGGCGCGGTACTGTGTTGAGGCAGGAGTGTAACGTAATCTGTTCGCTGCTTGCAGTTATTCAGTTGCAGCGTGGCCGTCCGGAGTCCGCTCGCCCACCCAACGGGCGCAATCGTCTTGACAGAGAGGGCAGCGCGCACCGCGCAGGAATTCGCCTTCCCAGCCTACAGAACCTCGGGGCCAACAGTATTTGGCACCACCTGTCCGCTGTCCCCTTGGCACTACGGCTCGTGGACACGGCTATGCCGTGCCGGATGATGATACTCATGTGCCCTTTTGCGGTTGGGGTTCACTGGGTTTGGGCTTTGGTGGTGCTGGTGCT
>VFQN01006790.1_pt1 | contig 12795 bp, 17 predicted proteins | sample 3512371 | NCBI WGS metagenome assembly VFQN01 (sample SAMN10412370, study PRJNA504923) | tailings metagenome | isolation source: Replicate 2 from Balatoc abandoned mine | place: Philippines: Itogon, Benguet | collected 2017-08-28
AGGAGACGAAATATTGTTTGGACAAATCACCGATACAAATACCCAATGGATAAGTACAGAACTCACCAATATTGGCATCCGAACCATCCGCAAATCTTCCGTAGGCGACAATGAAGATAGTATTTTGGAAATCCTGGCCGAAGCTGAAAAAAGAGCAGATGTCATCTTAATCACAGGCGGACTTGGCCCCACCAAAGACGATATTACCAAAACTACTCTTTGCAAATATTTTGATACTGAGCTATATATCAATGAAGAAGCGTTGGCGTTGGTGACCTCATTTTTTGTAAAGAGAGGTCGCCCCATGACTGAGCTCAATCGTCAACAAGCCGCTCTTCCCAAAAATAGTACATACATCCCCAATAATTGGGGTACCGCTCCGGGGATGTGGTTTGAACGCAATGGCAAAGTTTTTGTTTCGATGCCAGGTGTACCTTTTGAGATGAAAAGCCTGATGACCCATGCCATTTTGCCAAAATTACAGTCGTTTTTTAAAACGGCGGTCATTCACCACAAAATGCTACGCACCATTGGGATTGGGGAGTCTTTCTTAGCCGAGCGCATCGAAGCTTGGGAAGATGCCCTACCCTCTCATATCAAACTTGCCTATTTGCCTAGTTTTGGGCAAGTACGCTTACGCCTTACAGCTACTGGCACTGACATCGCCCAGCTCCAAAAAGACACGCAAGCCGAAGTGGACAAAGTAATGCCTCTCATCGCCAATTTTGTGTATGGATATGATGACGACGAAATCGAAACCGTGGTGGGTAAATTACTCAAAGAACGCGGCCAAACCCTAGCTACTGCCGAAAGCTGTACGGGTGGCTACGTATCTCATCTCATCACCAAAATACCCGGTTCTTCTCAGTATTTTATGGGAGGAGTGGTAAGTTATAGCAACGACGTCAAGATACAACAACTAGGTGTAAGTCCCGATACATTAGCTACTGATGGTGCTGTAAGCGAGCAGACAGTCATACAAATGGCTGAAGGAGTGCGTCAGCGCCTCCAAACTACCTATGGTATTTCGGCGAGTGGTATCGCCGGCCCAGACGGGGGCAACGACCAAAAACCCGTAGGTACTATTTGGATTGCGGTGGCGGGTCCTGACAACACCGTAACCCACAAACTCCAGTTAGGAAAGTTTCGCGAACAAAACATTCAATTTACCAGCGTTTATTTATTGAATTTATTACGTAAACAAATGTTGGGTATATAGAGTAGTTTAATCATTCTTAATCAAATACCAATGGCAATAGCAGAAATGGTGATGCCTCGCATGGGTGAGAGCATCATGGAGTGTACCATCATCAATATCCTAAAACAAGTAGGTGATTCGGTATCAGCCGATGATTCGGTATTGGAAGTAGCCACCGACAAAGTAGACACCGAAGTACCCTCCCCTTTTAGTGGCATAATCACCGAAATTCTTGTCAAAGAGGGCGATGTAGTTCCTATTGGTCAGACTGTAATCAAAATTGAAACCTCATCCCTTTCTCCCATAGCATCTCCTTCTGAGGCCCCCCAGCCTACTGACGGAGAAGAAGAAGTAACCGAACTAGAGCGTCAGTTTCATGAAGTTTCGAGCGCACTTACCTCAAGTTTTTCGGAATCAGGAGCCAAAGCTACAGGTCGATTTTATTCTCCATTGGTATTGAACATCGCCAAAACCGAAGGGCTTTCTGCCCAAGAACTCGACCAAATCGAAGGAACAGGCGCCGAAAATAGGGTTACCAAAAAAGATATTCTCGGGTATTTGGAACAGAAGAAACAAACACCTTCCGCTCCCACCAAACAACCTACCGTGCCCCCGCCTACAGTCGTTCCTGTCAAAACTACTGACTCAAATGCGGTGGAAGTCATACCTATGGACCGCATGCGCCGACTCATCGCCGAGCGGATGATCGAATCCAAACGTATTTCACCCCATGTGTCGTCGTTTGTGGAAACCGACATGACCAACATCGTTTTGTGGCGCAATCAAATCAAAGACGATTTCAAACGCCAAACAGGTGAAGGAATCACTTTTACGCCGCTGCTTATTGAAGCAGTAGTGAAAGCAATCAAAGATTTTCCGCTCATTAATATTTCGGTAGAAGGCGACAACATCCTTAAGAAAAGGGACATCAATATTGGTATGGCGGTGGCATTGCCAAGTGGAAATCTAATTGTACCTGTAATCCACAATGCCGACCAGTACAGTTTGATTGGTTTAACCAAAAAAGTAAATGACCTTGCCAATCGGGCTCGCCAAAACAAGCTCACTGCCGATGATCTAGCCGGTGGTTTCCAACATCGGAACTTTTGGCAACATTATGGGGACTCCTATTATCCTCCAACCGCAAGTAGCCATCATGGCTTTTGGGGCTATCCAAAAGCGCCCCGTGGTAATCGAAACGCCACAAGGTGACGTAATTGGTATCAGAAGTATGATGTATATCTCTCACTCTTATGATCATAGAGTAGTAGACGGAGCCTTGGGAGGAATGTTTGTGAAGCGGGTCAGTGAGTATTTAGAAGGCTTTGATCCACAAAGAAAAATATTCTAAAAGCCCATTTTCATCCCCAACTTCACGGAAAAGTTGGGGATTTTTTTTCCTAAAACGGTAGGGTACGATTCTTTTAGCGATTCCAGAAAGAGCTTATTTTATCACTTGCTAAGGCTATTGCTTAGCTTAACTTTCTTTCGCTATGCCCATGATACAAACAGCCCCCAATGTAAACCTTCACATAGAAGATTGGGGCCACGGCCAAACAGTCGTTTTTTTGCACGGATGGCCCCTAAGCCACCAAATGTTTGAATATCAAATCAATCAGCTTGGCAACGATTTTCGGTGTATTCTCATCGACCGCCGTGGCTTTGGACAATCCGACAAGCCTTGGTCCGGCTATGATTACGATACTTTGGCTGATGACCTAGAGGCAGTTTTTGAAGCCCTCAACTTAGAAGATATTACTTTGGTAGGTTTTTCGATGGGAGGAGCCGAAGCCATTCGCTATATAAGTCGGCATGGAAGCCGCCGTATCGCCAAGTTGGTTTTGCTGGGAGCCGCTGCCCCTAAAATGTTAAAAACCCCTGATTTTGAAGAAGGTATTGATAAAGAAGTATTCGACGAAATGATCGAAAATGCCATCCAAGATCGTGCTGCTTTTATGGAATCATTCAGTAAAGATTTTTTTGGAGTCAACCTTCTCAACAGTCCTTTAAGTAGCCGATTGCTAGATTGGTTTCATGATCTAGCAATGAAATCGTCACCAAGGGCCTTTGTAAACTGTATTCTTACTTTTAGTCAAGCAGACTTACGGGCAGACCTCGCCAAAATCGATGTCCCTACGCTTATTATTCATGGTACAGGCGACAAAACTGTTCCATTTGACCTCACTGCCAAAGCCATGCACGCAGGTATAGTAGGCTCACAACTAATTGCTTACGAGGAGGCACCTCATGGCTTTTTTTATACCGAATGGCCTCAACTCAACCGCCACCTAACTGAGTTTATTACAAGTTCAGTGGCTATAGAAGAAAAAGTATTATCCTAAAACAACCGAGCGGGCTTGTTATGGTGTGATTCACGATACAAGCCCGCTCGATACATTTATCCAAAAAACACTATACTTTTTTAAATTTATAAGTAGTAACCACGGTAATATTGACCGAAGAGTTGTCTGAGTCTGGCTCCATTATGGTCTGCGACATCGAAAAAGTATCCCCATCTACCGCATAATCAAACTCCGTTACCTCATTGTCTTTATCCGTAAACTTGAGTTTGCTTCCTGAAACCTCCCATTTGGTAGTATCGCTAAGCCCTTCTATTTGTGTATCCTCAGTAACACAACTTGGAGGATTGTTGGTAGAGAATATCCCATCTGATTGGAAAGTAAAAATCATATCAGAGAAACAAGTGCCAAAAAGCGCAAAAAAAGGCAGAATATCTTCTTCAGGCTCATTGCCCTCTTTTAGTAATAGTGCACTCAATTTCCAATTGCCCACCAATGGCCCGCCGGCCGTTGGGTCGTCTTTTTTGCTACAAGAAAAAACAACTGCCATGAGAAGGCAAATCGCCACTGATCGTAAAAAAACCGGGGAATGAAAAACTGTGTTTGCCATAAAATAGAGAGATAAAAAGGTGTGAGAAAAATCTTTACTTAAAGTTAACAAAAATTTCTATCAACCCCTACCCTAATTTATCAAACGGTCATTCGGGTGACACCCGAAAATGCTGGATTGAGCCACCCCATAGGCACATCAGCTACGATACTTCCGTCAGGGTCAAGTACCCTACCTTCCGCTCTACCTTCTTCTTTGAAACCTATTTTTTTGTAAAGTTCAATGGCCTTAGGGTTGCTGGAACGTGCATGAAGCTCAACCCTTAAAATATCTTTTCGCTCCTGCATAACATAATCGAGCAAAGCCGTAAAGACTTTTTTACCTAGTCCTTTCCCCTGAAAATCAGGGTGTACACAGATAGTAGTATCTCCCAACATATGTTTAAAACACTCAATCCCTAAAGAATAAGTATGTACTTCCGCCACAATTTGACCTTCCTCTTCGGCCACGATAGAGCAACCATTGGCCAAACTTTTGGTCAAAAAATTTTGGATATACGCCTCCGTAATTTCGTGTTCTTTGCGAGCAATCCCCCCCGATACACGGGCAACAGTTTGGTACAAATATTGGATTAAATGAAGGTCGTCTAAGGTAGATTTTCTAATGAGCATTGGTAAAACTAGGTAGTCAGCAATAGAAGGCTATTGCATTTATTCTTGAAACAACTTAATTGTATAATCCAACAAGCTTTTATCTCCGTACTTTCCATGGCCTGGCACCACTGTTTTTAGGGAAGGATATTGCTGCTTGATATGAGCTACCGTAGCAGCCCAATCGCCTACTGTAGCATCGGCCAAGTTTCCCTTTTGGGCACCAATCTCTTTGATTAAACATCCTCCAAATAATACCTCTTCGTTTGGAATATAACTTGTGATATTGTCGGAAGTGTGGCCTTTGCCCCAGTAAGTATTAATGATTTTTTGGTTGCCCAATGTCAATATCAATTCTTTTTCAAAACCGTGTTGAGGGATTTCAGGCTTACCAACCGTATCTTTTCGAGCAAACTGCTGGGTCAAAGTAGATGAATAAGAGGGTACGCCTCTATCGTGAAATACACGAAGCCCGCCCAAGCAATCTTCATGAAAATGATTGATAACCACTGCCTTTACCTTCGCTTTGGCTTCGAGTTCAATCCATTTAAACAACGCCACCGAAGCCGAATCATTGACGGGCGTGTCAAACACAATCGCTTCTCCATTTTGAATATAAATCATGCCATTGCAAGGCACTTTTCCCCATACCCGCGTAAACAGGAAAGAACGATGAACGTAAATATTTGCACTGATTGGCTCTACTTCAATAAGAGGCGTTTTGTAAACCTGTGCCTTTAGTTCTATGAAAAACAATACCCCTAAGACAATCTTAAATAGGTGCTTTATAGCCATTCTCGGAAAATCAATCTTCGTTATTTTAAATTTTTTCGACGATTGCGTTGAAAATCTTCCAACACAAATCCGCCCAAGCCCTGCAAGTTACTATAATAAGCCCGACCATTGTTAACTCTCGTAAACTCCTGTACAAACTGCTTTAAGTAAGGGTCAGAGGCAATCATAAAGGTCGTGATTGGAATCTCTAAGCGACGACACTGCGCTGCCAGCGTAAGGGTTTTACTGACGATTTTTCGATCAAGCCCAAAACTATTTTTATAATATCTAAGGCCTTCTTTTAGACAGGTGGGCTTGCCGTCGGTAATCATAAAAATCTGCTTATTTTTAGTTTTACGACGCCGTAGCAAGTCCATCGCCAACTCCAATCCTGCCACGGTATTGGTATGATAAGGCCCTACTTCCAGATAGGGTAAATCTTTGAGTTGAATCTGCCAAGCATCATTTCCAAACACAATAATATCTAGCGTATCTTTTGGGTACTTGGTTTTGATAAGCTCTGCCATCGCCAACGCCACCTTTTTGGCAGGGGTGATACGGTCTTCTCCATACAAAATCATCGAATGGCTCACATCAATCATTAAGACGGTAGAGGTGTTGGTTTTTTGCTCTTTTTCTACAACTTCTAAGTCTTTTTCTAGCAAAAAAAAGTCTCCAATACCATGATTGATTTGGGCATTTTTGATGGATTCTGTCATCGAAATTTGCTCAAGCGTATCTCCAAACTGAAAATCACGCACATCACTACTGAGCTCATCGCCTGTACCCGTATAAGGCGTGTGGTGATTCCCACCCGCTTTGGAGCGTTTGAGTTTACCAAAAATCTCTTCTAAAGCACTCCGCCGAATACTGCGTTCGCTTTTGGGAGTCATCACTACTTTTCCCTCTTCGTTTTCTTCGGTGATATAGCCCTTACGTTTTAAGTCTTCAAAGAAATCGCCAATCCCATATTGGTCATTGGTCAAATTATACTGCCGATCCAATTGACTCATCCACGCCATCGCTTGCGACACATCGCCCGAAGTCATCAGCAATAGCTGCTGAAAAATATTCAACAATTCGTCAAATTTACTTTTGCCGCTTTGTTGGGTAGGTTTAAATTCTGAAAAACGATGACCTAACATAATAATATAGGGGATTAAGACCGATTGATAATATTCCTTCTCTTCGTCAACACAGAAATATGCACTTAAGTTTGAACAAATACCTTCAAATTAAAACCTTATTTCTGGCGTATTATTTTGATTTGGTACAAAATAATATAGCTACTTTGCCTAAATTTGTTTGAAAGTGACCATATCGTATTTTACATGAATCAATCCGAAATCTCTTCTAACTTAAAGAGTGTGTACGATCAGCAGTATGCTCAAGCCGACACACGCTGGCGCGATATAGGCGCTCGCCAAAAAGCCGAAAACATTATCAAGTTATGCAAAAAGTACAACTTTGACAAACTCCTCGACGTAGGAGCAGGCGATGGCGCAGTGCTCAAAGAATTGGACAAGCATCATTTTGTGAAAGAGCTATCTGCCGTCGAAATCTCCAATAGTGGTATCGAAAAAATCAACTCACGGCAGCTCGCTTCTCTAAAAGAAGTAAAGTTATTTGATGGATATTCAATCCCTTATGCTGACAAAACCTTTCCGCTAGCGACCTGCTCACACGTGATAGAGCATGTGGAGCATCCAAGGATTTTGTTACGGGAGATTGCTCGCGTTTCTACGTACCAATTTTTCGAAATCCCGATTGATTTTAGCTTGTTTGTAGACCAAAAAATCGAACATTTTTTGTCTTACGGGCATATCAATATTTATACCCCCGCTTTATTTAAGTTTCTGTTAAAATCAGAAGGTTTTGAGATTTTAGACGAATCTTTCATGTTTTTGAGTGATGAAGTAGTGGATTTTATGATGAAAGATTGGAAACAACGGCTCATCTACAAAACCAAAGTTTTTTTCTTAAAAAACTCTTCCCTTAGACGTGTCAAACCCAACGCTTACGCAGTTTTGTGCAGACACAAGGGGCATGACATTAAAATTTTCTAACTACAAAAAAGGCAGAATCGGACCGATTCTGCCTTCCTAAAAAACTTCTGACTGATTAGGCTTTTGAGTTTTCGCCGCAAAACTCTTCAAACGCCATCACTAAGTGCTCAGCAATCATTTTGGCATTACGACCCTCAATGTGGTGACGCTCAATGAAATGAACCAGCTCATCGTCCTTAAAAATCGCAATGGAAGGCGAAGAAGGAGGATAAGGCAACAAATACTCGCGCATTTTGGCGGTAGCTTCTTGGTCTACGCCCGCAAATACAGTTACGAGGTTATCAGGCTTTAAGTCACTGAAAGCCAAAGCCGCTTTTACACCCGGACGGCAAGCACCAGCGGCACAGCCACAAACCGAATTTACAACCACCAAAGAAGTACCTTTGGCGTTGGCCATAAAATCGTCCACTTCGGTGCCAGTTGTCAGTTGTTGAAATCCTACGCTCGTCAGATCTTCTTTCATCGGAGCTACTAAATGAGGAGGATACATATGTTTAGAGTTTAAAATTTTTAAATAAAATAACTACTTATGCCTATTTGGTCAATCCTTCAGACATTCTTTGTGCTACAGAACGTTGTACAATTGCTTGTACGGTTGGGTTCATATTCCAGAGTTTAAATATATTATTAAAAGCATAAAAACCGAATTCGACGACCAACTTACCTAGCAATTCATCTGCAAAAGATGAAGATACATTCACTCCTTCAAAATTAAGTACAATACTTTGCTTAGTTTGATTGTATAAATTAATAAGCTCATTACGAATTTTCTGACCAGATTGTCTTGTACCAGTACCAGAGGCTTTATCAGCCAATGTATAAATCAAATTCCCCAAATCATCTTGAAGTTCTTCTACTTGATAATTAGTTGGCTGATGTCCTCCTAGAGCTTTAGAAACGGATATTTCTTTATCATAAGATAACTGAAAATCAACGATAGTCCCACCATTATTTACTGAAAGGGTTGGCAAATCCTCTTGTGTATAAATACGAGTATTCCTTAAATTGTAAGATGCTGAATTGGCTGTAATTAATAAGCTACCTGTATTCTCATAAACGATTTGGTGTAACCCCCACAGCCCATTCCCTTGTCCTATTTTTTTATCTCTAGTTATTCCTTCTTTCACGCATATCTGTAACGCTTCTAGAGGTGTTTTAGGACGATGTATAGAATTTTTTAGTGAATTATAGATTCCTTGCCCTGAATCATAAACACAAATAGCTATGCGCTTACTTTGTTTATGAACTTGGGCCATCACATAACCAAAATTTTTGGTAGAATGTTGTAAAACATTATCCATGACCTCATTTAAACTCCAATCTAAACCTTGTAAAACTCCATTTTTACAAACAGCTACTTGAGAAATAGCCTCCACTAAAGCATTGACTAATAAATGAATATCCTCCGAATTTTCAAATTTCCAGATTCTATTCAATACTCCTTGGTTATCTACGCCATCGAAGCGTAAGGGTTGTTTAATCGACAGTTTCCTTAAATACTCGGATAAATAATAATATTCTAATACTACCTCTTTCTCTTTAATTTCTTCAAAAAGCCCAGCTAACGGTACGCAAACATTTGGGAAAGCAGCTTTTTCTGCATCCTTAAAATTCAAAATATAATTACGTTTACGCCTTCTATCAGACTTAATAATATCAATAAACTCAAACAATACTTTTGGGTTGTTTAAGTTTTTAAAAAAGAATTCATTGTCTTTGTAGATTAGAAAATTATTACTCATAATTAAACTCTCTTCATTTATTTACATAAAACCAAGTTCTAGCTTGGCTTCATCGCTCATCATATCTTGCGAGTAAGGAGGATCCCAAGTAAGCTCTACGCTCACATCGTTTACGCCTTCTACTTCCCTGATTTTTTGTTCAATCTCACTCGGAATCGTGCCCGCCGAAGGGCAAGAGGGAGAAGTGAGCGTCATTTCTACGTAGACATTATTGACAGGAAAGATTTTTAAGTCATAAATTAGCCCCAACTCCCATACATCCACGGGAATCTCAGGGTCATAGACTTGCTTTATTGCTTTTATGACTTCTTCTTTTAATTCTGCTTCTTCGGTCATTGTATGGTTGATTAGTTGGGTACGATTTGACTCTGGGCAAATTCTTTCATCCGCGCAATCATAGAGGCCAATCCCCCTGCCCGACGCGAAGTAATGATATTGCTCATCCCTATTTTTTCAATGAAATAAAGTTGGGCAGCCGCAATATCCTCGGGTTTTTCGTCCGAAAGAACCTTAATTAAGAGACTCACCAGGCCCTTACTGATTTGGGCTGTTGGTTCGCTATCTGCCTCAAAATGAACAAGATTGTCACGCATTTCGCAATGTAGCCACACCTTCGACTGACACCCCCGAATCAAGTTGTCGTCGGTCTTGTAAGCTTCATCAATAGGAGGCAGTTTTTTACCTAAGTCAATGATATATTGTGTTTTGTCTAACTGTTCGTCAAACAAATCAAAATCTTCGATTAGCTCGTCTTGTTTTTCGTTGATTGTCATTCTATTTTACCTAGAGGTCTTGATTGATGTCGTATCATCAATATAGTAATTACATCATTTAAGTAACTATAAACTATTCTGTATTTGCCAACAAATATTTCTCTGATAAAACGCATTTCTTTTTCAGGATTCATCTTTCCCATTTCAGGAAACTTACTTAAAAGGAGCAAATTATGCTCTAATTCTTTTACCCAGTTTTCTGCTAAAACGTCTGAATCACGCATTAAATAAGAAACTACATCACGTAAATCCTCTTTAGCAGGCTCCGTCCATATTATCGTTTTAACCATTCCTTGGCTTGAGTCATAACATTATCATGTGAATCCACTTTTCCTGATGCTGCCTGTTCCAACGCATCATCCAATTTAGCAATCACGATAATTCGTTCAATGATTTCGTCGACACTTACTCTTTCAGGCAAATCCTGTAGAGAGTCAATGACACTTTTTGTGCTAATTGTCGTTGATAACATTATTTTAAATTTAGTTTAACATTTTTTTGACTCGTTCTAAGCCTACCACCAATTTATCAATCTCTTCTTTGGTGTTATAAACCGCAAAAGAGGCCCGAGAAGTTCCGACGATTCCGAGGCGTTGCATCAAAGGCTGTGTACAGTGATGCCCCGTCCGCACCGCAATCCCTTGCTGGTCCAGAATCACCCCAATATCTTCTGGATGTATGCCTTCCATCACAAACGAAATCACGCTTACTTTTTCTTTGGCAGTCCCTACCAAACGCAACCCTTCTATACTGCTAAGAGCCTCAGTACCATACACTAATAGTTCATGTTCATAGGCTGCAATTTTGTCTTTACCAAGAGTTTCGACATATTCTAGTGCATTATGGGCTGCTACCACATCGGCGATATTGGGTGTACCTGCTTCAAATTTATAAGGCAACTCATTGTAGGTAGTTTTGGCAAAAGTCACTTCTTTAATCATTTCTCCTCCTCCTCGATACGGCGGCATCGCATCCAAAACTTCTTTTTTACCATACAAAACGCCCATACCCGTAGGGCCATAGAGCTTGTGCAACGAAAACACGTAGAAGTCACAATCAAGTGCTTGTACATCTATGGTAATGTGAGAGCTTGCTTGCGCGCCATCGATAAGTACTTTGGCACCTACGGCGTGAGCTTTTTCGATGATTTCAGCAACAGGGTTGATGGTGCCGAGGGCGTTAGAAACATGCACCACCGATACGAGTTTGGTTTTTTCGGACAACATCCCTTCAAACTCATCCATCAATAGCTCCCCGGCATCATTGATAGGAATCACCCGCAAAACACACCCTTTTTCCTCACAGAGCATTTGCCACGGAACGATATTTGAATGGTGTTCCATGGTACTAATGATAATTTCATCACCTTCTTTCAAAAACTTGCGGCCATAGCTCTGCGCCACGAGGTTGATGCCGTCGGTAGTACCATAAGTGAAGATAATCTCTTCTACCCGAGCGGCATTCATGAAGCTTTGGATTTTAAAACGAGAAGCTTCAAAAGCAGAAGTGGCTTTTTCGGCCAATGAATGAATCCCCCGGTGAATATTGGCATTGTAATGCTCATAATAACGTGCCAAAGCATTCAGTACAGGCAGGGGCTTTTGGGTAGTGGCGGCGTTGTCGAAGTAAACCAATGGTTTGCCATTGACCACCTCCTCTAAAATAGGAAAATCTTGACGGATTTTTTGAATATCAAGCACAGAGAAATACGTTATTCGTGATACTTAAATTGCGAACAGCCTTTAACAAAAAGAAGTATTTGAAAAGGCTACTAAAACAACAAACAAATTTAGTGTTGAGTTTTATAATGTCTAAATAAAAACCCATCCGTTGGTATAAAAGTCATTTTTTATGTGACCTAAAAGCATTTCATTTGTCTCATCTTTAAACTAAAACCAACAATTGCCATGGTCAATGCCAAACACTTAGCTACTTTTATCCTCGGCGCAGCGGCTGGAGTAGCCTTACACAAATATTTGCAGACTGAAGAGGGGGAAAAGATGTTTGAAGATTTAAAAACCAAAGCCAACGACCTCAAATCAGAAGCAGAAGGTGCAATCGACAAAATGCCCGAATACTTTGAGCAGCTCAAAACCCAAGGCTCAGATGCCCTCAAAAAATATACGCCCGAAGCCGAAAAAATGCTACAGGATTTGCTGGATAGCCTGCAAGGAAAAGGGAACGCCCCTTCGGCAACCGTCGAAAAATAATCATGTAAATGCAAAAAGGTGCGCTTTTAGGCGCACCTTTTTATATTGTACAACTAGTGGCTTATTATTCTTCTCCTACTACGCTTACGTTCAAAGAGTGTTTCACTTCTTTGTGTAAGTCGAGGATTGCTTTATAAGTACCTACTGTTTTTACGTCTTCAATCGTAATTTTCTTACGATCTACGTCAAAACCTTTTACTTTAAGCGCATCCGAGATTTGAGTGTTGGTCACACGTCCAAAGATTTTGCCACTGTCACCTACTTTAGCTGCTAGTTGGATAGTAATATCTCCAATGCTAGCCGCCAAATCTTCAGCGTCTTTTTTGATTTTTTCGGCCTTGTGAGAAGCTTGCTTCAAGTTTTCGGCCAATTGTTTCTTGTTTGATTCTGTCGCCATTACCGCGAAGCCCTGCGGAATAAGATAGTTGCGACCATAGCCAGCTTTTATATCTACAACGTCGGTTTTGGAACCAAGCCCGGCAATAGCAGTTCTTAAAATAACTTGCATCGTCAGTTTGCTCCTTCCGTTTTT
>VFQN01006791.1_pt1 | contig 12792 bp, 10 predicted proteins | sample 3512371 | NCBI WGS metagenome assembly VFQN01 (sample SAMN10412370, study PRJNA504923) | tailings metagenome | isolation source: Replicate 2 from Balatoc abandoned mine | place: Philippines: Itogon, Benguet | collected 2017-08-28
GCCTTCGGCATACCGTCGAGCAGCTCGCATGCCTTGATCGGAGGATTGGTGGGAGCAGGCATCGCCAAAGGGGGCAGTGCGGCGGTTGTCGTCTCCGGCCTCTTGAAGACCACGGCGGCAATCGTGCTCTCGCCGCTTACAGGCTTCATTCTGGCTCTGGCCCTTGTACTCGCCGTTTCCTGGCTGTTCGTTCGCCAGACGCCATTTGCCGTCGACCGAAGCTTCCGCGTCATGCAATTCGTTTCGGCTTCGCTTTATTCGCTAGGTCATGGCGGCAACGATGCGCAGAAAACGATGGGCATCATTGCGGTGCTGCTCTTTTCTCAGGGCATGCTCGGGCCGGAATTCCACGTGCCCCTCTGGGTGGTTCTTTCCTGCCAGGCGGCTCTGGCCCTCGGTACCCTGTTCGGCGGATGGCGGATCGTTCACACCATGGGCTCGCGCATCACCAGGCTCAATCCGATGCAGGGTTTCTGCGCCGAAACCGGCGGCGCGATCACCTTGTTTGCAGCCACCTGGCTGGGTATTCCCGTGTCCACGACCCATACGATTACCGGAGCGATCATCGGCGTGGGAGCCGCACGCCGAAGCTCGGCGGTCCGATGGGGTGTGGCCGGTAACATCGTCTTCGCGTGGATCGTTACGCTCCCCGTCGCTGCGCTCATCTCGGCTTCGTGTTATGCGCTGATGGGCTTGCTACCATGACCGGCCGGCAGCACCGTTGGGTATCGTTCGACCGCAAATGAAAAAGAAAAAGGCAAAAACCCAGGCGAAGAAAGGCAAGCGCATCAAGCAGGTGGCAGCGCTGCCCTATCGGCGAAACCCGGAGGGAGGGGTAGAATTCCTGCTGGTCACTTCGCGTGAAACCGGCCGCTTCATCGTACCGAAAGGCTGGCCGATAAAGGGCAAGCCCGATGCCGAGGCGGCGGCCGAGGAGGCAGAGCAGGAGGCGGGCGTGACGGGGAGGGTAGGCGACCGGCCTATCGGACAATACCGGTATTGGAAGCGTCTCAAGGATGCCTTCGTGCCGTTGACCGTCAGCGTCTTCGCTCTCGAGGTGGAGGCCGAGGCAGAGGACTACCGTGAAAGCGGGCAGCGCGTTCGCGGATGGGTAGAGCCCCAGCAGGCTGAATTGCTGATCGACGAACCGGAGTTGAAGACACTCATCCGAGAGGCACGCGAGATTTTGGAGGCTGCAAGTCCGGGCACACCCGATCCCTCTGGATGATACGACATTCAGAACTCGCCGCCGCCCGAAGATCGGCAAGCGTGGGTGCCTTGACCCTCTATAGGAAGGCTTCGGATCCGCGCGTGCTTTGCCGAAGTGTCGCCCCTATTTCGGCTGCCGTGCCTCATACATGGTCGGAGAGTTGAACCTTCTGTGATCCTTGTACGTTCTCCATTTGATGCAGTGCCAACAGTTTGCCACACGGGTTCTCCATCGAGGTGGTTCCAGCTCTCGATTAGGGAGCTATGTTCCCTTCTGTGGAATGATTGCCGAAATCGCTTATCTGTGGGCTTTATGCGGGATTGCTCATGAACATAGAACAACGGTCCAGAACCCTCCCGAAGACATTGTTGGCCGCCTTGCAAAAGACACCGGTCCGCTACGCGAAAGCCGACGCGCAGGGTGCGTGTATGACGGTCGCCTCCTACAACGTCCACAAATGCGTGGGCGTGGACAATCTGTTCGATCCAGAACGCGTCGCGTCCGTGATCAGGGAGATCGACGCCGATATCGTGGCGCTTCAGGAAGCCGACGAGCGCTTCGGCCACCGCGCCGGACTGCTCGACCTGCACCGCCTCGAACGGGACACGGATCTCGTGCCCGTGCAACCGCCGTTGCATTCGAAGGGGCATGGCTGGCACGGCAATGTGCTCCTGGTTCGTGCCGCCGCCATTCGCCAAGTCGAACATCTGAGGCTTCCCGGTGTCGAGCCGCGTGGCGCGCTGGTCGTTGATGTTGAAAGAGACGGCCTCGTCTTTCGCGTCATTGCAGCCCATCTCGGCCTTTTGCGTCGTTCCCGGGCATTGCAGGCCGCACACCTGCTCGAGCACGCCCTTGCAGGGAAGCGTCCCACTATCTTGCTCGGCGACCTCAACGAATGGAGAGTGGGCCGGCGTTCCTCCCTGGAAACACTGCTGCCGGATTTTGGGCCTCTCGACGCGGTAATTCCGAGTTTTCCCTCCAGATTTCCGCTGCTTGCACTCGACCGCATCCTGGCGAGTCCACACGAACTGATTACGACCATCGAAGTTCATGACACGCCGCTGGCGCGCGTAGCTTCCGACCATCTGCCACTCAAGGCGCGCGTCGATCTGTCCCCGGCTCGACAAGCGTCATGTTGATCCTGCTCACCATCGCAGCGCTTATCATCCTTTTCAGCCTAGCGTCCCTTCTTGCAGCCTATTCCTACGGGCTGTTCGTCGCCCATGCCAAAGGCGATCCATCGATCGCTCTTCCTCCCTCCGACGAAAGCGAGTTGGGCCGTGCCGCAACACGATTGGCAAAGGGGATGGGGGGCAGGTCCGGCCTCGCGATGCTATCCGAGAATCTTGATGCCTTCACCGCGAGGGTGCTGACGGCTCGGCATGCCGGGCAGAGCCTCGACCTGATGTACTACATCTGGCACAAAGACCTCACCGGCCGCCTTCTGGTGAACGAAGTCGTCAAGGCCGCAGACCGCGGCGTCCGCGTGCGACTGCTCCTCGACGATATCAATTCGCGCGGCAGCGACGCTGCCTATCTGTCGCTCGACAGCCACCCCAACATCGCAGTGCGCCTGTTCAATCCCAGCAGGGCACGGCGGGGGACGCTGCGGCGTGGCCTCGAAATGACGTTACGTGCATTTTCGGTGACCCGGCGCATGCACAACAAGGCCTGGATTGCCGACGGCGTGGTGGCGATCGTGGGCGGGCGTAACATAGGCGACGAATATTTCGACGCCGCCGAGACCAATTTCCGGGATCTCGATCTCGCCCTCTTCGGTCCGGCCGTGCAACAGACCGAGGCGGTGTTCGACGCATTCTGGAACAGCGATGCCGCAATTCCGATCCACGCCTTGGCAAGCCTGCGGAAACACAGACTGCGTCGCCTGCGCAAATCGCTCGCACGCCTCGCGGCAGGCGACCGCGCTGCGCCCTATGTCGCCCGCGTGCGAGAGCGAGCCTCGATCGTTCATATGTTCGGCGGCCCCAGCCTGGTCCAATGGGCCGATGCGGTACAGGTCGTATCGGATCCGCCTGAAAAGGCTGTCGGCGCGAAGAAGGAGAACTGGCTGCTGTCGCAATTGATGCCCGCGGTCGCATCCAGCGAGCATAGGCTCGAGGTCATCTCGCCCTACTTCATCCCGGGCAGCGAGGGCTCGACGCGGTTGCTCGAGATGAAGGCGCGTGGCGTCGATGTCGCCGTGCTCACCAATTCGTTGGCAGCGACCGACGTTGCAGCAGTGCATGGCGCCTATGCGAAGTACCGCATGCGCCTGTTGCAAGGCGGGGTGCGCCTGTACGAACTGAGGCCGCGGGCCAAAAACCTCGAACTCCAAGTGATCGGATCGAAGGGCGCAAGTCTTCATACGAAGGCCTTTACCGTCGACGGCCGTCTGGGTTTCATCGGGTCCTTCAATTTCGACCCGCGCTCGGCATCCCTGAACACCGAAATGGGTGTCCTCTTCGAGCAAAGCGAGCTCGCCTCGAAGGTAAGCAAGGAGTTCGACCGCCAAACCGCGCCCGGCATAAGCTATCGGGTCTTGCTCGACCATGGTCGGTTGTGCTGGGTGGATGGCGAGAAGGACCGTCTCTATCGTGATCCGGAGGCGGGGCTCGCGCGCCGCTTGATCGCCTGGACTATCGGGTTGCTGCCTGTCGAATCTCAACTCTAGCGGAGCGCTCCCGCGTTGGACAGACGCGGAAAGGCTCCAACTCCTTGCCTGTGCAATTCAGGGCGCAAAGCCTGATATCGCCCTCAAACGCGGCTGCTACGTACAGAAGGTCCCGTGTGATCGGGCGGCTGCCGCCTGTCGCGATCCCCATTCCTCATCGGTCGCTCCTTCCTGATCTTGATCGTATCGAGGGACCGGTGCTTTTCGACGTCGGTCGGGCTGGCCGCAGATCTCTTGCCCCCACGATTGACGAACGTCATCGGTCCATGTCGCTCACGCTCCGCCTCGTTCATAGGCGCACTCCTTCTTTTGGGGGAACCACCCCATCAACGCATGAGCGGACGGGGTGTTCCACCATGGGACATGGAAACTGCCACACCACGTTGGATGTAGTGCTGGATGTAGATCAAGGCCAGCCGCAATGATTGCTATCCATAGAAGTGACGATCCCGGGAGAAGATAGCGGCCACAACCCGGCATGGTAGCCTTGAGCGGGTTTGAAGGCGGGGAGAGTACAATGGCAATCGTCACGATCGCGCAGGATTACGCCTCCGATATGCGAGCGCTGAACTTCAGTGCATTCAGCACGGGCGTATCCTACAGCCAGAGCTCCACCTTGTTCGTCATCAGCTATGGGACAGGCTGGAAGCACGAGTTCCGTGGCACGGGTTTCACCTACAACTCCAACCATGAGTTCACTGGAGGCATAGTCTCGGGGTTCTCACAAAATTCGGGAGCCACGCGGGCTTTCTCCATCGACCAGATACACGTCAATGCGACCGCTATCGCCGCTGCGGCGCGAACGATTTCGACTGCCGACGACTTCGCCCTCATCGCATCCGTGCTCGCCGGCAACGACACGATCCGCGGCGGCAACCAATCGGACTACCTGAACGGTTATGGTGGCGCCGACCTCCTCTACGGCAATGCCGGCAACGACACGTTGTTGGGAGGGGCCGGCAACGACCTGCTATCCGGCGGCGCTGGTTCGGATCGGATGCTCGGAGGCGCCGGAAACGACATCTATCAGGTCGATAATGCCGGCGACGTCGTCGACGAGAGCGCGGCTGGTTCGGGCGGCATCGATACGGTGCAGTCGTCGGTCAGTTTCAGCCTCGCCAACACGACAAGGGTGAAGGGATTCGTGGAGAACCTTACGCTCATCGGCACTTCGGCGCTCGCCGCTGTCGGCAACAGCCTTGCCAATTTGCTTGTGGGCAACAGCGCCGCCAATGTCCTGAGCGGAGCTGCGGGAAACGACATTCTGGACGGCGCCGCCGGTGCGGATCGGATGCTGGGAGGCGCCGGTAACGACATCTATAGGGTCGACAATGCGGGGGACGTCGTCGACGAGAGCGCGGCGGGTTCGGGCGGCATCGATACGGTGCAGTCGTCGGTCAGCTTCAGCCTCGCCAACACGACGAGGGCAAAGGGATCGCTGGAGAATCTTACGCTCACCGGCCACGCGGCGCTCGCTGCTACCGGCAACAACCTTGCCAATTTGCTCGTGGGCAACAGCGCCGCCAATGTCTTGAGCGGAGCCGCCGGAAACGACATTCTGGACGGGGCCGCCGGTGCGGACCGGATGTTCGGCGGTGCTGGCAACGACATCTATCGGGTCGACAACACGCACGACATCGTCGACGAGAGTGCGGCAGGTTCGGGCGGCATCGATACCGTGCAATCGTCGATCAGCTTCAACCTTGGCAATACGGCGTCGGTCAAGGGCTTGGTTGAGAACCTCACCCTTGTCGGAACGTCGTCGATCACCGCTACCGGAAACGGCCTCGCGAATGTGCTGCGCGGCAATGGCGGCGCGAATGTGATGAATGGCGCATCGGGCAGCGACACGATCGATGGCGGCGGCGGAAAGGATGTCCTGACGGGCGGTGTCGGTCATGACACTTTCGTATTCAGCAGCGCCCTCCACGCCGTCAATAATGTGGATGTGGTTAAGGATTTCAATGTCGCCGACGACACGATTGCCCTGGACAATGCGGTGATGCCGGGGCTGGGATCGGCTGTCGGGGCATTGTCCGCCGGCCAATTCTGGAAGAGCAGCACAGGTCTCGCACATGACGGCAACGATCGCATCATCTACGAGACGGATACCGGCAAGTTGTTCTACGACGCCGACGGGAACGGGGTCGGAGCCCGGGTGCATTTCGCCACCTTAGCGGCGAGCCTCTCCCTGACCAACCTGGATTTCGTGGTGATCTGACAACGCGGCACCGCCGGCGGTCGGCTCTACGGACCCGAGGGACCATGTTCCGCAGGCATGCGGAATGGGCCGACTGGCTGCGGCCAGTTCACATCTTACTGACCAAGTAGAATTTTGATTGACTACTCCCATGGAATCCGATTTATTGACGTCTATTCTCACTTTCGAAGAATTGTGACTGACCCGCCCGCGATCTCTCGCGGCGGGTTTTTCATGTGCGACAGCGCTGCGCGACTCTCGGGCCGCCGCCGTACCGTCGACGGGAGGCCTCATGGCAGGCAGAAGAAAGGTTGCGGCCGGCACCGACACCGGTCGTGAAGCGCGTGCCTCGGTCGATACCGTTCGTCTGGTGAAGCGGCTGCAGCAATATGCCCTCGGCGACGCCGACGAGGACGGCAACCCGGTCGAGCTGGATGCCTCGCGACTGAAGGTCATGGAAATGCTGCTGAAGAAGACACTGCCCGATCTGGCCAATGTCACGCTGGCGGGTACGTCAGAAAAGGCAATGGAGAGCCCGGTGACGAGGATCGTTCGTGAAATCGTCGATCCGCACGACGTTGCGTGACGCTCGGGATGGGCATCAGACGGCATGGACAAGAAGGACTCACCGGTGCCTATCGCGCCGATCCGTAGGGCGGATGGCACCCTTTGGCTCAAGACGCAGCGGAAGTTTCGGCCGCTGCTGAAGCCGGCACGTTACAAGGGAGCTTATGGCGGACGAGGATCCGGCAAGTCGCACTTCTTTGCCGCCTTGCTGATTCAGGACAGCCTCGCCGAAAGAGGGCTGCTGTCTCTCTGTATCCGCGAGGTGCAAAAGAGCCTGCAGCAGAGCGCCAAGCGGCTGATCGAGGGCAAGCTGGAGGCTTTTCGTCTCGGCGAGGCCGACGGATTCAAGGTATTCCGCGAAGTGATCCAGACGCCCGGAGACGGCCTCATCTCTTTCCAGGGAATGCAGGACCATACGGCCGAATCGGTGAAGTCCTTCGAGGGATTCAGGCGAGCCTGGGTCGAGGAAGCGCAGACCTTGTCGACCACGTCGCTCAATCTGCTGCGTCCGACCATCCGAGCCGATGGGTCGGAGATCTGGGCCTCGTGGAACCCGAGACGCAAGACGGACCCGGTCGATGTCTTGCTTCGCGGGCCCGCGCCGCCGACCGGTGCAGTTGTGGTCAAAGCAGATTGGTCCGACAATCCCTGGTTTCCGAGTACGCTGCAACAGGAGCGGCTCGACTGCCTGCGCGGTACAGCCGACCAGTATGAGCACATATGGGAGGGAGGATATGCGACCGTCCTGACGGGCGCCTATTTCGCAGAGCCGCTGGCCAGGGCACGGCAGGAAAGGCGTATCGGCATCGTGGCGCGCGACCCGCTGATGCCGCTGAAGGCTTTCTGGGATATCGGCGTGCGGGACGCGACGTCGATCTGGGTGGCCCAGTTCGTCGGGCGGGAGATCAGGGTGCTGGACTATTACGAGGCCGTCGGTCAGCCGCTCGCCACTCATCTGGGGTGGCTGCGGTCTCAGGGTTACGACAGCGCGCTTTGTGTGCTGCCGCATGACGGCAACCGCGAAGATGCCGTCACAGCCATTCGTTTCGAAGACCATATCGCGTCGGCGGGCTTTGCGGTGGATACCATTCCGAACCAGGGCAAGGGTGCAGCACTGAAGCGTATCGAGGCGGCGAGGCGCCTCTTCCCGCAGATGTGGTTCAACGAAATCGCCTGTGCTGCAGGGCTCGATGCACTCGGCTGGTATCATGAGAAGCAGGACGATGTACGCAATATCGGCCTTGGGCCCGAACATGACTGGTCGTCGCACGGTGCCGATTCATTCGGGCTGATGTGCGTGGCCTACGAGACGCCGCGCGAGGTCAAGCTGCCGATGCGCGACCGTCGTGGGATTCTATAGCTCGCGCTCTTCGCATCAATTTGGGTTCATCGGCGCCAGCCATCGGTTGGCTGTTCGCCGCGGCTGCCGAGCAGGAGATGCATGCCCGTCGGTCGAGCTCTTCCCGCTTTGCGGGAAAGGTGGCTCGATCGGCGGGCGAGGCAGGTCTGCCATGTCTGCAGAGATCTGGCGTGTCGGCGTATCCACGACCGTATCCGGCGATCGCCGGCCCAAAGCCTACAAAATCTATCAGTCAGGAAACACGGAATGGCTCCGAAAAAAGAGCGAATGGACGACGCTCGACTGGCTGCGTTCGTTCGCAGCCAGATCAACGATGCGATCGGATATGACCAGACCGAGCTCTCGCTCCGACGCGTGAAGGCGATCGAATATTATCGCGGGGATCTGCGCGATCTGGATGCCAGGGATGGCTGGTCGAAAGTGACCACACGCGATCTCTCCGACCATATCGGTTGGATTCTGCCCAGCCTCATGCGGGTGTTTGCCTCGTCGGACAGCGTCGTCTGCTACGAGCCCGAGGGACCGGAAGACGATGGCGTGGACAAGCAGGCCTCCGACTACGTGAACTATGTCTTCTGGCGCGAGTGCAGCGGCTACCGGGTTCTGTGGAACGCGTTCCAGGATGCGTTGATGTTCGGCAACGGCGTGTTCAAATTCTGGTGGGACGCTTCGCCGAAGTATGAGGTGCTGGACTTCACCGGCCTGAGCGATGATGCGTTCACCCAATTGGCCGGTGACGACGAGGTGACCGTCCTGCAGTATCGGCGGCAGGTCGAGACCGAGACTGCTCCCGACCCACAGACTGGCCAGCCGACGCAGCAGCCATACGCCTACCATGACGTGAAGGTGAGGCGTGTTTCGGAAAGTGGCCGGCTGCGCATCGTGGCGCTTGCGCCGGAAGAGTTCCTGATCGAGCGGGGCGCCACGTCAATCGAGGATGCCAAATTCGCCTGCCATCGGTCGCGGAGGACAAGGCAGAGCCTGATCGACGACGGTTATGATCGAGACATCGTCATGTCGATCGGTGCCGACTACGATCTTCAGTCGACGCCCGAGAGGGTCGCACGGTGGAACAGGGTCCTCTACGATCAGAACCATTTCCACTCCGATCCGCTCATGGTCGAGGTGGATGTGTTCGAGGCCTATCTTCGTGTCGACTACGACGGTGACGGCCATGCGGAATGGCGCAAGATCGTCATCGCCGGAACCACGGGCGACGAGCGCCAATTGCTGGCGAATGACGAATGGTCCGATGACGTGCCTTTCGCCGATATCGTTCCGAACCCCGATGCGCATATCTGGCGCGGCCGGTCGATCCTGGATGATCTGGAGGATGTGCAGAAGGTCAAGACGACGTTGCAGCGGCAGACGCTGGACAATCTCTATTTGTCGAATCTGCCGCAGCGCGAAGTGGTCCTCAAGAACGTCTCCAACCCCGATGAGGTGGTGAACCCGACGCCCGGCGGGGTGATCCAAGTCAACCAGCTGGGCCAGATCAGGGAGGTTCAGACACCTTTCGTCGCCGCCCAAACCTATCAGATGCTGGAATATCAGGACATGGTCGCCGAGAAGCGAACCGGCGTGTCCCGCCAGTCCATGGCCCTGGATCCCGAGGCGTTGAGCAACCAGACGGCGACGGGGCAGATGCTGGCTCAGAGCGCTTCCTATTCGAAGATCGAGCTTTATGCGCGCAACATCGCCGAGATCGGTCTGAAGCGACTGTTCCGTTGCGTGCTGAAATTGATCGTCCGTCACCAGGACCGCCCCAAGACGATCCGGCTGCGTAACAACTGGGTCCAGATGGATCCTCGTGCCTGGAACGCCAATATGGACGCGACCGTGTCGGTGGGCCTGGGCTCCGGATCCAGGGATCGCGACATGATGATGTTGATGCAGATCGCCGGCAAACAGGAACAACTAATCGCGCAGTCGGGCCCGATGAACCCGATCTGCAATCTGGCTCAATATGCGAATACGCTCCGCAAGATGGTCGAAGCATCCGGTCTGAAAGAGCCGGACCAGTTCTTCAGCGAGGTCGGCCAGCAGGCCATTCAGCAGTTCATAGAGCAGCAGAGCCAACAGAACCAACCGCAGCCCGATCCGCAGGCTCAGGCCGAGATGGCGCGCATGCAGATCGAGCAGCAGAAGATGCAGCTCGAACAGCAGCGAGCGCAGGCCGGCACGGAGTTGGACCGCCAGAAGGCCCTCAACCACGTGCAGGCGATGCGAGAGAAGGCCATGCTGGAACTGCAACTCGCCCGGGAAAGGGCGGCGGAAGAGATGAGGCTCGCGCAGGAGCGCGCCGAATTCGAACGGGAGCAGAGAAAGACGGACGCGATACTCGACGCCCAACTTCGGCGGGAGGAAATGCTGCTCGAAGCCGAGCTCACCCGGGAGGCCAACCGAATGAATGCGGCCGTCGCCATCAGGCATGCGGATACCAATATCGATATCCCGTCCGGGACAGGAGCGTAGCATGGCCGTCGGTGGCTTTGAACGAACCGGACGGAATGGGGGCCTCGTGCCCCATGTCAGTCTCCAGGTGGTGCCATGAAGCCGAGCGACATCCCTTCCTCCGAACTCGAACTTCTCGCCGGCAGCGAAGGGCTGAAGGCGGTGTTCGAGGAGATGGAAAGAGAAGCATTCGATGAGCTTCTGCGATTGCCCTGGTGGGTGAGCAGAAAACGCATGGCCGCGCTTCTGGAGCGCGTCCGTGCAGTGCGAGACGTGCAGGCCAGAATCCGGGCTTTGAAAGCTCTGCGATCCAGGAATGCCGGGCAGCGGGCCTAGATGGAGCATCGGACACCAAAACGGTGTCCGTTACGTGACCGCGCGGTCACCCCTTCGGGGAACCGCCTGATGGAGCATAAATGATGGAAAACGGAGTCAACCCGGATAGCGGGAACTCGGCATTGAGCCTCGACCAGGGGGCTCATGAACTCGCCTCCCTACTCGGCGCAGATGCGCTCGAGGAAAGGAGGAGAACCAACCCGGAGCACGACGCAGGCGAGCCGGAACTGGCCAACGAAGCTCACGCGCCGGATCATGTCTCGGAAGACGAGACCCAAGGCGATCCCTATGGGGAAGACGCCGATCGGTCGGAAGAAGACGCAGCCCAGGACGTCGGCGACGACGAGGAACCGAACGGCATCCGTCTCAAAGACGGGACCGAGGTCACCCTCGACGATGTCGAAGAATGGCGCAAAGGCAATTTGCGTGACGCCGACTACCGCCGGAAGACGATGGAGATCGCAGCCACCCGCAAGGAGCTGGAAACCAGGCTTTCGGATATCCAGCAGAAATCCCAGTTCTTCGACGAGAACGTGACTTTCGCCATCGCGCTGGCCCAAGCCCATCTGCCGCAACCACCTGATCGGTCGCTGCTCCACAGCGATCCGATAGGCTATCTGGAGCAGAAGGCCGCCTACGAAACCGGCATCGAGCAGCTGCAGGAGCTTGTTGCAGCCAAGCAATATGCCGAGCAGAGCGCCCAGGTCCAGCAATCCGCGCAATTGCGCGAGATGCTGACCAGCGAGACAGGCCGGCTGGTGGCGGCGATGCCCGAGCTGAAGGAGCCTGCGAGGGCGAGGCAGTTCAGCACAGACCTGACCAAGAGCATCGAGCGTTACGGCTTCGACGCTCAGGACCTCGCCCAGGTCGCCGACCACCGCCTGATCCTGCTGGCCAAGGATGCCATGGCCTATCAACGTATCGTTGCGAACAGATCCAAGGCACAAGCCAAGGCGAATGGTGCAACGCCCATGCAGGTCCCCGGACGACGTCCCGGGCCCAACGAGGCCAAGGTCCGCATGTCGAAGGAAAAATGGGACAATCTGCGCCGCGACGGCTCGCTTGAAAGCGGAGCCGCAGTCCTCCTCGATTTGGTCAAAGGATAAACATGGCTCAGGTAGCCGGAACTTTCTCGTCCTACGACGCCGTAGGCAACCGCGAAGATCTCGAAAATGCGATCTATCGCATCACTCCCCAGGAAACGCCTTTCATCACCATGATCGGCACCAGCAAGGTCGAGGCCGTGCGCCACGACTGGCAGACCGACGCCCTCGCGACGCCGGCAACGAATGCGCAGATTGAAGGTGACGACTACACCTTCGGCACGCGCCAGCCGACGAAGCGCGTGGCCAATTTCTCGCAGATCTCGTGGAAGCCGATCATCGTCACCGAGACCCAAGACGCGGTGAAGAAGGCAGGGCGCGATACCGAATTGGGCTACCAGCTCGCCAAGGCGAGTGTCGAGCTCAAGAAGGACATCGAATTCGCCTGCCTGAGCAACGTCGGTTCAGTGGCCGGTGACGACACCACGGCGCGTGTGTCGGCCGGCTTTCCCGCCTGGCTCGACACCAACGCCGATCGTGGGGCTGGCGGTGCCGACGGCGGCTACAACAGCGGCACCGGGCTGGTCGCCGCGGCCACCAACGGCACCCAGCGGGCCTACACCAAGGCACTCATGGATAATGTGATCCAGAGCACCTATCAGGCCGGCGGTAACCCCACGACCATCATGGTCTCGCCGTACAACAAACGAACCTTCTCGACCTTCATGTCGGACGCCAATGTGGCGCCGTTCCGACGTGAAGTGCCGGAAAAGAAGAAGCAGGGCACGATCCTGGCGGCGGCCGATGTCTATCAGTCCGACTTCGGCGAACTGACCGTGGAGCCCAACCGCGTGATGTCGACCAGTGCCGCACTTTCGCGCCACGTCTTCATCATCGATCCCGACAAGGTGTCCCGCGGCGTGCTGCGCCCGATGAAGCAGGACGAGCCGG
>VFQN01006792.1_pt1 | contig 12792 bp, 20 predicted proteins | sample 3512371 | NCBI WGS metagenome assembly VFQN01 (sample SAMN10412370, study PRJNA504923) | tailings metagenome | isolation source: Replicate 2 from Balatoc abandoned mine | place: Philippines: Itogon, Benguet | collected 2017-08-28
CCCTGCCGCTGGCTGCTGTCGCGGCTGCTGGAGTGGGGCGGCGCCAGCTCGCGCTTCCTGCTGCTGCTGTCCTGCCAGCTCAGCTCCTTCCTGCCGCTGCAGCCCGCCCTGGTGGGCCTGTACGCCAAGGAGATCCAGATGCTGCTGCTGTGGGGCACGAAGATCGAATGTGCGTTCACGCCTGAAACGGCACCGTTTATCCTGATGACCTTGCGGTATGTGTGTTTCTCGTGTGATTTGCGCACCTGAACGGAACTTAACGTATTCTGCAGCCGCTGGTGCCCTCTAGCCCCAGCCACATCCCTTGCCGGACGCTACCCTGCACTGTTCCTGCCCCGTGCCTCGCGCCTTCTCTTCAATGCCGCTCCGCGACTCGCCCCTTTGCACCACTCCCAACCACCCCCGGTGCTGTCCGTGCTACCTGCTTCACCTCCGCAGCCGCCTACGACCCCGACGGCCCCGCCTCCGACGTGGTTGAGGGCGAGGAGCTGGCGGCGGTGGCGGCGCCCCGCGACCCGGGCCTGGTGGCGGGCGGCGGCGTGCCGCTGGAGGTGGCGCCGCGCGTGGCGCTGCTGTGCGCGCTGCAGCAGATGGCGGAGGACGCGGGGACCGTGTGGCCCCTGCCTGCAGCGGCTGCATCGTCTGGACACGTGAAGAGCGGCCAGCTGGCGGACAAGAAGCAGGAGCAGCAGCAGGAGGTGGAGAAAGAAAGCGGGGAGAAGGGGGAGAAGGCGCCGCCGAAGCGGCCGGTCATTTTGTTTGGGGAGTCGCCGGAGTGGGAGGAGGCGGAGAGGCAGGAGCAGGGGAAGCAGCCAGGGGCTGAGGGCGCCGCGGGTCAGGGGCAGGGGAGGGAGGCCGGCGCAACGGCCCAGGGCGAGGGCGGGGAGAAGGGAGAGGAGGAGGGGCAGGGGGCTGACTACGGCGCGCCGCCACCGCCCGACCCGTCGCACCCGTCGCTGCTGGCTGGGCGGCTGCTGTGGCGGCAGCTGGCGGAGTCTGCGCGCACCGATCCAGTGTTGTCCACCGACAAGGTCCGAAACGGCAGCGAGCTGCACAGGCAGAAGGTGGGCGCGGGGCGGGATGGGGGGAAAGGGGGGCTTGTGGGCAAGGGGTCATGATTCTTGCCGAACTTTAGCGCGGAGGTGGAGTGACGGCGGCGTGGGGGAAGGAGGTAATCTGAGCTCACCTGCACTGGGATGTTGCTTTGGTGCTGTCGTACCGGCAGCTGTCTGGCGGTCTGGGCAGGAGGCGCGCATGTTGTGCCCTTGCCATGGCACACCGGAATATGGTACTTATACGTAGCAACAGCGCCAGAATGCGCCTTGGCCTTGTGCACATGTGGTTAAAGCAATCTTTTTGTGTGCGGCACGTGTGTCCCGCCAGGTGCGGCTGTGGCAGTCGCTGGTGGTGATGAGCAGCTTCGTGCCTCGCTCCGAGAGCGGCGAGGCGCTGGCGGTGGTGCTGGGGCAGGTGGCTGGCAACAACCCGCCCACCATCAAGCAGTACATGGAGGCGGTGGCGGCGGCGCTGGTGCTGAGGGAGGTACGTGGGCGCGGCTTGTATGGTAGCCTTGTCAGGGCTTGGGGTCATGCGGTGCAGATGCATCTAGGCTGTGGTGAGTCACAGGCACTGCGCTGTGCTGAGGGAGGTAGTGGGTGCAGCGTGCATTAGCGCCTCGGGCATGGGGCATCACCTCCACTGCTGCGGTAAGACATTCACAACCTGTAGCCAATGGGCATGTCTACGCCGCACATGCGCATGCTCGTACCCCCCACCTGACCACTCGTACAGCAGCTCTTGCATGCGTCTCACGCGCCATCCTCCCACACCCAAACAAAGTATCCCAGACGCGTTGCCCATTCCTTAGCCTTATGCCCCAATGACACTACTGCTCATCCCTGCAGCCTCTCATGCTTCATCAGAAATGATAAGGACCCCCCAACGCCCCCTGCCCGCCCCCGCAGCCCGACCTGCTGCACCAGCAGCTGCTGCCGCTGGTCCGCAGCTACGGCCGTCACCTGGCCAGCCTGGGCTCATACATCCTCATAGCGGCGCAGGTGGGGAGGGACGTGGCACATGGGCCAGGGCACAGGTGCGGTGCCCGCGTGCCGTCTGCGGTGCAGGGCGAGTCGCGCCAAATGGGCAGCCAACACGCGTTGCACTGTGCTTGTACACAACACAACATTTGGACGCGATGCAGGCAGACGCAGACCTGTTGCACCGGAGAGCGGCCCTCGGGAGCCCGCTTACCCGCTTTGCTCGCCCTGACCCGCTCGCATCCAGTTCCTGAGCCCGTCGCCAATTATTGCTATTGAAGTAGTGAGTTCCCCGCAATCAACTCCACAACGGATCTCCATGTCCTCAGGTGTTGATGCACGCTCCGCCGGCGGTGCAGCGCCAGCAGCTGCAGCCGCTGCTGCTGTCGCTGTCGCCGTGGCTCATGTGCCACGGCCACAGCGTGCGCACCTACGCGCAGCTGGTCATGTGGAGCCTGCTGCAGCGCTTCCCGCCCACAGACCCCGTGTGGGGGCACTCCATAGGTGCGCACTGAGTGCAACCCGGTGGACACGCCTTGTTTGATGCATTCATTTGTGCAGGCAATCAGCCATGAACCACCTCCAGTTGTTGCGCATAAGCTCCTTGTGGCACGTCGTGCTTAGTTTGCACGAGTGCAAGCCGGGAGCCAACAGCAGCAGACGGTGCGCCCGGGCTGTCTTTTCCGGCACCTGAAACCCACAGTTCATAGCCCCATGCCGGCTTAACCTGCACGGCGTTAACCTCCCGAAACGCACCTCCCTCCCAGGCGACCTGTCGTACCTGCGCCAGATGCTCGCCTTCATGGAGACCAACGTGGACCTGGTGCGGCTCAGGAGGTGGGACGAGGCGGAGATTCAGAATTAGATGGGTGTTCCGTAATGTGTTGCTACCTGGTGCAGCTGAGCGCAGCCCGGCGTGTCTCTTGCAGTAGTGCCCTGCAGCTTACACGTTGCCCCGCACCCAATTTACCTGCTGGGCCTCACGCATCCGCCCGCGCCCATGTAGGAACATCGGCGACCCCATCCTGGACTGGCACCCCGCCGGCCTGGCGCACCCCCGCCGCGTGTTCGCCTCGGGAGCAGCAGGCGTGTGCCTGGCAGGTGCGTGACAACGAAGCGCCTGCCGCCCTCCCAGCAAGCCCCGCCTTTGGCGTGCAGTGTGCCCCTGCGCTACGGGACCTAACGCATTCACGCCTCCGCCCGTTCTCTCCATGCAACAACCCCATGCTCGCTCTCTACCCACGTGCTGGTGCCGTGTTCCTCACCGCCCCCACAGGCTCCCCGTGCGAGGCCGCCACGTTCGAGGGTGTGCCGCCCAGCCTGGTGGACCGCATACAGGTGCGGATGGGGGCATGTGGGGAAGCGGCTAGGGCCCAAGTGGTAAGAGAGGGGTGCTAAGATAGGTTGGCCATGCCGTGGACTGCATACAGATGCGTGGGGGCGCCAGTGGGAGAGGACACGACGGGGAGATATACTTACATTCGGGAAAGACCCAGCCGGGACAAGGACCAGGCCACGATCAAGGGGCACATCGGTGCGGATGGGTGTGGGGGATGGAGATAGCCGTGGGAAGCAGCGGGCACATGGGTAGGTTTAACAACACCAGCTTGAAGGCAAAACCCTCCGCGACGCGGACCGCACTCGCCCTCTGCAAGGCATTACACTCCTTGTGAGCTGTTACATGCCCCTGTATCAGCATACTGACGACTTGTGGATACGTGCCGCAGGCCTTTCTGGTCAGCGAGCGCCACCGGCTGCGTGAGGAGCTGTCGGACCGCGCCGTGGAGAGGGAATTCACGCCGCAGGACGGCCGCAGCGCCGCCGCCGCCGCCGGCGCCGCCACGACCACCAGCAACAGCAGCAACAGCAAGGTCAGCTCCACAGGGCTGCAGGACGGTGCTGCAGGGGCAGGGGCAGGGGCAGGGGGCGCACTGGGCGACTTCCAGCGCAAGATCACCCCGGAGGCCATGCTGGCGGCGCTGGAAGGCCCGGCGGCGGCGGCGGCGGCTGGTGGTGGCGGCGCGGAGGGCGACGGCGGGCTGGCTGCGGCGCTGTTCGGGCTGGGCGAGGAGGAGGATGGCGACGCCAACTGGAAGTGGGTGGCGCCATGCCGCGTGTGCGTCCCCCATGCCGTCACTGTCATGTAAAGACATACTGTGCAGGAACGACCTGCTTTGGGGCGATGGGTCCATAATCCTTTGCCATTGCGTTCGCCCGTGGTGGCCCTACACCCCTGTCGCCTAGCCCCCGTCCGGCCTTGTACGAGCTGCTCTCCGCCCTAACCTATGCCATCTGTCGAAAAGAATGCACAACTCCGCTACGCGACATGGGCATAAAACTTGGCTTCCTAGTGCGCCCCCGCCCCCTCAAATGTCCTTCCCTGCCTCTGCCTCCGCCCCCAGCGCCACGACGTCATGTTGCTCTCGATGCTCCTCCCACCCTCCCACGAAGCCGCCTTGCCCTCCCGGCCCCCTTCTGCTTTGACTTTACACGCAAGCGCCTTCGCCTCACCCAGTGCGACCGGCTGCTTCGTCTTCCTATCGCGAAACCCCCCTCTGCTCCCCGCCCCAGGTCCTCCTCCTCCGCCCTCCGGCGCCACCACGTCATGTTGCTCTTGATGCTCCTCCCTCCCTCCCACCAAGCCACATTGCCCTCCCGGCCCCCCTGCTGCCCCCCCCCCCCCCAGGTCCGCCTCCTCCGCCCCCCGGCGCCACGACGTGCTGCTGGTGGCCTCCCTCATCGACAAGCTGCCCAACCTGGCGGGACTGGCGCGCACATGCGAGGTGCTGGGCGCGGGGCGGCTGGTGCTGGCGGACGTGGCAGTCACAAAGGACCCGCAGGTGCGGTGGGGGGAGGGGAGTGCATGCAACGAGTGCCGTCGTAGGCTGGTGCATGCAGATACGAAGGGCCCACACGCGGGGAGAGGAGCGTGTGACTGGACGCGCTGGGGGATGGTGTTCTGGGGTAGGGCCTTAATAGCAAGGCAAGCAAGCAGCATGCTGGAGCAGACAGGTCGCTAGGAGGAGGTGCAGGTAGCCTGAGGTCTTACCGTACTGCCTGTCTCGCCCCCGCACCTTCCAGTTCACCGCCGTGAGCGTTACCGCCGAGCAGTGGCTGCCGGTGGAGGAGGTCAAGCCGGCGGCGCTGCTGGCGTGGCTGGAGCGCAAGGCGGCGGAGGGGTGGGTCCAGGGTGGGGCCATTGCATACGTGTGGCAGAGTGCATCCCTGGTCTCGGCTCCTGTGGTGTGGCTGGAGCGCAAGGCGCGGCGGGGTGGGTCTGTTAGGGGGGTAGTCAGGTTGCAGGTGGTGGGGTTGCGGTTGGTGGTACATATTGGCAAGGTCGGCGGAACTGGTCGCCGAGGACTTGAGCTGACATGCAGGAGGATGGGGTCCAGGGGCCCGGGGGAGTGGCAAGGCAGAGGGAGCCCAAACAGTTATTCCGCCCCTTGAGGACGCAACGACCCACGCAAGGGCAGCATGGGTGCCAGGCTCGACTGGATGTCAAATGGTGTCGTACCTGCCCCGTCCATGCCCCCTGTGCAGCTACACGCTGGTTGGCCTGGAGCAGACGGCGGAGAGCGTGCGGCTGCCCGACTACCGCTGGCCTCAGCGTGCCGTGCTGGTGCTGGGCAGGGAGAAGGAGGGACTGCCGCCAGAGGTGCGAAAGGCGTGTGCGCGCATATTTGCTGTGCGCAAGGGACGAGAGGACCCTGCACCTCTGCCCACACGCGTGTGCCACCTAGTTGCCGTTGACAGTGCTGGCACGCAATGGCTCCTGCAGCAGCAGCCATGTTCCGGCTGCCACGTCAAACGAGACTCGGAGGCCCAGCCAGCAGCCGTATGGGTGCAGCGTGTCGTCCGGCCGGGCCATTCCAGGACAGAGTGCAATTACAATCGGCGCAATATACACACACCCACGCTTGCAGCATACGGCATTGTGCTACCCGCCGCACACCCCACGCCACGTGCTTCACAATTCGTCCCCCAGGTGCTGTCCCTGCTGGACGTGGCGCTGGAGATTCCCCAGCGGGGCATCATCCGCTCGCTCAACGTGCACGTCACGGGGGCCATCGCGCTGTACGAGTACGTACGGCAGCAGCAGCAGCTGCCGGCGGCTGCAGCGGCGGTGGTGGTGGCGCCGTAATGTGATCAGGCTGGCAGCTGGGGGTCGAGGGTCGGTGGCGAAGGCGGAGTTGGTGGGCTGCTGAAAGGGGGGGAGGCGCTGCGGTGGGGCTCGGGGGAAGTCAATCAGGTGCATGGTGCAGTGAGGTGCGTGGATCAGGTACTTCCAGGTGTACATGCACTCCTTGCCAGGAGAGTGCGGTTCTTGACGGTCCGCCACACAAACCAGGAGCTCTGAGCGTGCATGTGATGAAATGCAAGCGATGCGGCGCGCGGGGATTGGGTGCCATCAGCAACGGACGGCAAAGGCAGTACCTGTCGCAGCAGCAGGTTGCCGCTTGGCGGGGCTGTGTAAAGGGACCAGCCAGGGGCCATCGGAGCGAGGGAGCTTCCTGGAACAAGAGGGTTTGCCTTCAGCTGACTCGTTCGTGACTGATAGGTCCCAGCCCGGCAGCCGCGCAGCCCCTGGTCCCTCGGCACTACAGGAGCTCGTACGCGAGCTCGTCATGTGATGACGTCAAGGTGCACCGGGGGTTCGTAGCTTGGCACAACGCGCACACCGTTATACCAGAAGCATTGGCCTTGAATTATGTTCGGTTACCGTATTAGCGTCATACGCGCACTGCTGCAGTTTAGGGCCCGTAGGAAGGGTAGCCATGTGGGGTGCGGTGCACGTGCAACCCAGGACACGGACCTGTACACTGGAGCCTCCGCAACGCACTGTAGGGGTTGCGTGTCAGGAAGCAGCCTATCGGAGACGTCCACGAGGCAATCTTTAGTAGCGTTTGAGCATAGGCAGTTGGCGATGCCTGCTGTGATCTGTGTGCCCAGCATCAACAATGGGCACAGGGGAACAGGCGTGGGGACACGATGCAGTACCACATAACCGGACCGCTCAGTGCTCCCAGGCACAGAGGACTCCTCCATAATGCCTGGCAGCTGGCACTAGTACATTTGCACAGCTCGGCTCTATACATCCATACATATCGCAGGCAGCATCCCTTTCAATTACTCGACAGGCAAACGTGCGAGAATCAAGCACCAGCCGTTCGAGAGTGCCAGCTTAAAGTACGTAGTAACCAATGATACTAAGACGCAATCACCTGATAGGGTGGAGATGAAGCGCGAGGCAAACAGGTTGCACTGCGCCGGGCGAAGGGCTTTACGTGGGCCAGGCGGTCCCTGCGGGCGACCGGACTCGATTTCACTCACAGGACATTGGTGGTAGAGCCAATTATGGGTAGGTGTTGGGCGCTGTGTGCCGGAAGCCCTACGGCTTCCATGGTTCCCTGGCGCTCGCCATTTGTCGCGATCTACGTCCAAATGCCTCCCACAAACGCATAACTTACACTTAACAACGACCATTACGCTCCTCGGCGCCGCAGGCCACCGGCAAAGTTCGTTGGCCAGCAATGGCGACGGGCCCTCGCGCGTGGACGCCGGCTTGCCCCCGGCAATCCATCAGCCTGCAACAGCCCATGGCCCCACGCAACACCATACCACACGCCGCACAGCCAGCGCTGAATCGGGGACAGGGCAACAGGGGCGCCTTGTGGTGGTGGGTCCGGCAAAGGGGGTCGAGGCACGGTGTCTAGGCCCTCCTGGAGTCCCCTACTCAACGTCCTGGGTTCCACTTATGAAGCCAGGAGGCTGTGCCATGCGTTAAAATTAGAACCCACATTGGACGCTGACCATAGTGCCTCACGGGGCGTAAGGGCCTCGGCACGTGGGTCACCCTTGGGCTCCAGGCGTTCAGGGGGACTCAAGGCTCACGCAACCTCCCTTGGGGGTCCGCACCCCCACCTAAGGCGTCCAGGCTCTTGCACGGCCATCACCAACCAACATCATCGCATGGCACAAACCGCTGCCGTTTCACCCCGTCTCCCCAGGACGTGCGCGGGTCGTACCTGGACAACGACTACAGCGTGTGGATAAAGCGCGAGCCGCCGCCGCGGGGCCAGGAGCTGGAGGCGGGCGTGCAGTCCGCGTGGGCGCTGGTGCAAGGCTTGGGGGGCCTCATCATCACCGTCCTCACCATACAGAAGCTGTGGGAAGGTGCGGGAGGGCCAGCTGCTGCACTGGATGATGGCAGCACCCCTAACCGGGCACACAGGTGTGGTGCGATAAGACATGCTGCACCTCGCGGCGACTCAACAGGGGAGGGGGCGTTGGCTTTTGCTGTTGCGCAGGGCGTTACCTGCACCACAATAACCTTTGTCGCCGCCACCGTGAACCCTCACGCCGCCGCTAACGCCGCTGTGTTCATGTAACTCCCGCGTCATGCAGACATCCGCTTCATGCGGCTCCTGCGGCGGGAGCTGTCGGGCCTGGCGTCCGGCTTCCTAGACGGAGCGGCGGGGGGAGGCGGCGGGGGAGGCAGCTTGGGGACGGTGCGTTCTGGGTGTACACCACAGTGTGCTGAGGACTGCTCGCCTAGGACGCCGCATGCATGGGAGGAGCGATGCACCGGGACTGGAAAACCGTGGTGTTGCAGGCATACCGGTACCAGCAGAAGTGTGCACTCGACCGGAACCGGCAGCAAGGGGCGGCTGGGACGGGTGCCGAGAGAGCTGTCCGACTGTGCCTCTTTGCCCACTTGCCCCGCAGTCCCAGGACATTCGGACGCACCGTGCGGCCGCCGCGCCGGCCCTGCCCCCGCCGCCCTCCGAGCCGCCCCTGGACCTGGACCTGGGGCTAGGGCCAGGGCCGGGGGCCGCCGGACAGCAGGGCAAGGGGCCCGCCGGGGGCGGGGCAGACAGCAAGGCGGAAGGGGCGGCGGGCAGGGGAGCGGGCGCGGGCGAAGCAGCTGCTGACGGTGCTGACGCGGAGGCCGCTGGCGAGCCAAAGGGTGGGTGGGACTTCGGGCGCATGGGAGGATGAAGGGCCGCTGGGGACCGCGTTCTCCGGCAAGACGCTGTGAAAGGGGTCAGGTGCATGCCGTAGACGGTGGAGGGTAGTGGCACTTACCGGTACGCGTGCTGGGGTGATATCGTGCCCCCGCCCTCCGCAGAGACCACCTGGGCGTCCATCTCGGGGCTGACGGAGGTCAAGATGCTACTGCAGGTGGGTGGCGATGCTGTTGCGTGAATGACAAATCCATAGCGCAGACCATTACTTGGTGCTGCTGCAGGTGGGTGGCGCAGACGCCCATTGCTCTTCTGGACCTATGAGCTGCTGATCGTTTGTAGTATATTTGGCACGAGCAAGCTGAGGTTCAGTATGCCATCCGGCCTATGTACGGCAGTGGTGTTCATTGCACCCTTGCATCTTGCATTTGCCCGCCGCCGCCTGACCCGCCGCGGGCCCCTGTGCGCCTGCTGTTTCGTGGACCTCGCCCGCAGGAAGCCACCGTGCTCCCCACCCTGCGACCAGACCTCTTCCGGGTGAGCAGCAGTGCCCGCGCTCCCCCACGGCCTCCTGCTGCACAGCTGCTGCCCAATCACCTCCTTCAGCTGTTGCACATGCCGCGGTGGCCACCGCATAGCCTACTGAGCGAAGTAGCACTTACAAGCCCTGCGCATGTTGCCATTGCAAACGCCATCAGCCATAACAGTCCTATCCTACCGACCCTGCTCCCTACAGGGCATTCGCCAGCCCCCTAAGGCGCTGCTGCTGTTCGGCCCCCCCGGCACCGGCAAGACCATGCTGGCCCGCGCGGTGGCGGCGGAGAGCCGAGCCACCTTCCTGCCCATTACAGGTGAGGGGCCGCGATGCCCTGACACCAGTAGCCTGATCGCAATGTGTAAAGTTTGGGGCCCTCCCAAGCCGATACCTGACCGCGGTGCGCTGCATTCCCCTCACCGCGGCTGGAGAAGGCTTTTTTCGCTGCATGTACCGGTGTGTCCGCGAGGTCCTCCCATGCTAAGGAGCACTTGTCATCGTCAGAGACGCCCAGCGGAATACGCCATGCCTTAAAAGGCGTTATGGTACTTCCCCTAGACTGCGCACGCGTGGTGTCGCTGTGCGCAACTCTCCAGCCCCCATTGCCCCTTCCACCCCTCCCGCCACCCCTCAGGCTCCTCCGTGTTGTCCAAGTGGTACGGCCAGAGCGAGCAGAACGTCAAGGCGCTGTTCGATAAGGCGGCGGCGCAGCAGCCCGCAGTCATATTCATTGACGAGGTGGGCGCACGGCGGGGACGATGGGGGTTAGGGTAGGGCGCAGCAAACCGCATAGGGATGTGGGATAGCCATGGGGGGGCCCGTAGACCGCTTGAACAGAGTCGACAGCGTGTCCCATGCCGAGCATGTTGGGCTGCATTGTCATGGCGCACGCAGGTGGATTCGCTGCTGGGGCGGCGCTCCTCGAGCGGCCTGCGCGACTCCATGCCGGACAAGCGCGTCACGAATGAGTTCCTGGCCTTCATTGACGGCATTCAAACGGCGGCGGCGACGGCGACGGCTGGGGCCGCCAGGGGAGGGGGTGGCGGCGGAGGCGGCGGTGGCAGCGCGGGGGCGTCGTACGGCGGCAGCGCGCGCATCGTTGTGATCGCCGCCACCAACTGCCCATGGGACCTGGACGAGGCGGCGCTCAGCAGGTGCGTAGCAGGTGTATTGGGGGGGGCAGGGATAGGCTTACTGGTACACAGCAAGCGCATTGCGGGGCATGGTTGAGCTCAGCAGGTGCGTGGGCACCCACCTCAGTGGTTCTCTTCCCCTCTAACCCAGCAACGGCTGGCGGTGTTGCAGTTGAGGCGGTATAGCTTCGCAGCATCGCCCCCTTTCTGCTGCGCATGGAAATGGGCACGTTATCTCCCTCGCCGCATCCTCTCGTCCTCACCCCTGCCACCCCAGGTTCTCACGCCGCATCTACGTGCCCCTGCCGGACAAGGCCACGCGGGCGGCGCTGCTGCGGAAGGCGATGGCGGTGAGTAGCGGCTGCGTCTACAGCATAATTTTGTAGTCGTCAGCGGCTGTGCGCTTCACTGCTGTCCCATATTGCTGGACGTTGCGGTGCATGTCCATGCGGGGTTCCTTTGTGCCATAAGACTAACCAGCTCCGCTTCACCCACGCGTGCGTCTCTCCCTGGGCCACATCCACAGGGCGTGGCGTGTTCCATCAGCGAGGCGGAGTGGGGCGAGCTGGCCGAGCGCTGCGACAAGTACAGCGGCAGGGACCTGGTGGCGGTGTGCAGGTGGGGCAGAGGAAAGGGCTACGTGCACGCACCGTGCGCGTCAACAGCCAACAGGGACTTAACAACATGCGCTCATCGTGCTACTGCCATACTACTCGCCATATGCTGCAGCTGCCATTGTACGGGATGCTGCGGCGACTATTGCATGCCTCCATTGGTCCGGTTTAATGGCGAGGACGTTGTAGTTATGCCGGTTCCAAGCGCCCGCTTGCCCTGTGTTCACCTGCCCTTCTTCCTGTGTCCTCCCCCGCAGGGAGGCCAGCATGCGCCCGCTGCGGGAGCTGTGGGGCGAGCGGCTGCTGGAGACAGCTGGTGGGGCGGCGGGCGGCGGGGCGGCGGCGGGCGGTGCCGCCACCGGCACTGGCGGGACTGTCGCTGCACCGCACGCGGGCACCTTGGCGCGGCTGGTGGCGCTGGTGGCGGACAGCCTGCAGGCGGCGGGGCAGGGGGCGGCGGGGGGCAAGGGCAAGGGCAAGCCGAGGCAGGCCAGCGGGCGGAGCAAGAAGCAGGTGGGTGGTAATGACCGGGTGTCGGAATGTTGTCGTGCTGCGTGTGACGCTCGTGACACTGGCGAGGTCCGTGCGGGGCGCTTGGACAGCGTCCAGGGTGGGCTGCCGGCGACCAAGCAAAAGCCGATCGAGCGTGTTTGCTACATGAGCAGGCTGAGGGTTGTTGGCGTTGACAGTCAACAAGTGCATGCTCGCCGTCGTCCCCATTCCCAGATCCGCCGGGAGGTGGAGCGATGGAAGCGGAGGCACGGGGCGCACTGGTGCGACGTGGGGGCGGTGATGCGGCAGGCGGAGGAGCTGGTAGCGGCGAGATGTGCTGCAGGCGGCGGCGGAGACAGCAGTAACGGAGGCCAGCGGGCTGTGGCCGCGGGGGAAAGCAGCAGCAGCAGCGGCGGCGGCGGCAGCAGCAGCGGCGGCGACGGCGAGCAGCAGGCAGAGCAGCAGGCGAATGGAACCGTCGGCAGCGAGGCGTCAGGGGAGGAGAGGAGTGCGGACGGGGGGCAAGCGGAAGGGGACTCGTGCGGAGCCGTGAACACGTGTGGAGCTGCTGCGGATGCGGCGGGCGGACGGGCGGCCACGTGTCCTGCGGCAGCCGGCGAGGGCGGGCGGCAAGGGGCGGAGGCCACGGGCGGGGCTGCAGCGGCGGCCTGTGCGCTGGGCAACGGGGACGCAGCCGGGGAGGGCGGTGCGGGGCGCACTAGTTCACAGATGGAGAGCTTGGACCCAGGGCAACCTAGTGGTGGTGGTGAGCCGGCAGCTGATACAGGAGGTGTAGTTTTCGTAGGGCAGCCTGAAAAATGCTCTGGCAGCAGTGGAGAAGCAGTTGGGAATGGGCGGAGTGTCGGGCACGAGAACGGGTGTGCGTCAGCGTCCGGGGAGCTAGGGAAGCGGGTAGGGAGTGGCAACGGGACAGGCGACGGGAGCACAGCAGGCAACAAGTTGGAGAAGCAGACGCTTGAGCCCCAAGCGGCGCCAGGCGTGGGGTCCACCGCA
>VFQN01006793.1_pt1 | contig 12792 bp, 11 predicted proteins | sample 3512371 | NCBI WGS metagenome assembly VFQN01 (sample SAMN10412370, study PRJNA504923) | tailings metagenome | isolation source: Replicate 2 from Balatoc abandoned mine | place: Philippines: Itogon, Benguet | collected 2017-08-28
TGGAGCTCGCATCACCTAAAGAGTTGTTGGAGAAGTCTGATGGAATGTTCAAAGGATTATGGGAACGTCACTTGAAGAGTCACGGTAACGATGCTCATTAGATCATAATAATCTACATGAAGCATCCTCACTAAATCATGTCACATCTTCAATTATATTTCATTTATTTTTTTCTGAGTTTTATTAGTATTATTATTGTTAGAATAAGCAACTGATTTCATAGGTAGTTTTATTTGATATTGTCAGATATAAAGAGATAATAGGTATTATACGAGTAGATGTTAGTAGTTCTAGTGAAGAATCGAGATACTTTATTTTATATTACAACTCTATTAGATGGTAGTTCATTTTTGATTTTGTTATGAATTTCTGTTTTGATCGTATCAGATATAGTAATAGTAGGAGTCGTCATAGTTGTATGAGTAAATATATGAAATTGTTTTGTGATCTCTTGTATCAAGAGATTTCGATACTGTATTATCGCGAGAATTCCGGCAGCCCGGTGCTTCTGGTGTTGTCCGGTGCGGAGGAGTTCAATCATCATACTCTAACAATAACACACCTTTTAGACCTTTTACACATATTATTGTCACTTGGATCATGGATTTCTTTAGAAAAGTCGATGCAAATGCTTATACCGCCCAGGATATGCCAGAATATCCTGCAAGAACTTTGACTGCACACTGTGTAATGAAGGGAATACAGTTAGGTTCTGTTGCAGGAACTTTACTTGTTGCACCTGCTCTGAAGATTGTTCGTCGAAACACAGATCTGACATTTAATCAAGCTCTTAGAACTGCTGTTCCTCGAAGTATATTAGGAGGGCTGGCTCTGAGTCTGGGATTGCTCGCTGGAAAGGCCTATCAAGGAGCGCTCGACATTGAAGGAGTCGATGATCGTGCTTATCGCATCCATCATAGTGAAGGACAGAAGAAAGTGGACAAGTATTCAACAATCGGGGGAATGGCAGGGTCTGGTGCAGGAGTTCTTATTGGTGGAGGATCTATGGCTGCGATCGTGTCTTTCTCAGGCATCGGAGTCACCGCAGGTATCGGCTATTACCTCTTCGAGAAGTATCAGATTCTCGATGAGATTAAGAAGCTTGAGAAGAAAGATCAATAAAGAGTGTAGATTGTTTAAAATAGATCTAATTCTTTCGTCGTTGATATTGTAATATATATTAAAAGCATTTTGCATTCTCTCACCGCACAATAACCAATAAACAAAGAAACAAGAAACGAGATCATAAAGACTTTCACTTCAACTCGAGAATTCGAATATTCTTAGACCTTTCATATTAAATCAAACGAGAGAGCTCGGTGATTCCTTTGTCAATCCATAAAAGCCATCTGTCTCATTGGAAGAAATGTCGATAAAGAAGGATAATGCTTGGAAGGAGATCAACAATCTCCTAACATCGACGAATATTGATTCAGCTTCCAATAATAATATTCCAATGACTATTAATACTAGCATGCCTACTACCTCCATCGTCCCTCCATCAGCAACTAGAACAGGTGAGTCAGTCAAACCATTCAATCTCTCTCAATCTCAATGAGTTCATTTAGATGTCAAAAGAATCGATCATTCCCCAATGACTACGAGCTATATGAGCGTTGTCTTGCAGGTACTTCCCTCTGACGTGTTATTGACACCTTTACAATCGATTGATAGATATTCGTCAAAATCACTGAACTAGAGGTTTGTCTTCCATAGCTTACAAGACTGTTCTCTTAACACATCTTATTCAAGGTGAAGTTGAATCGACTGTTGCTTGTGAAGAGGGGTGAGCGTAGCGAGGATGAGGATGATATTAATTGATTGACATTATGAGGGAGAAGTTAATTACAAGATAGAAATAAAAGACAAAAACAAAGCAAAACAACGAAGACTAGGAGAAAGAAAAGATTCAAAGTGGCTTAATCCTTAACTCTAACACGATGGAATGACGTCTAACGTCTCTTCTGCGGTGACGGAGCCTTGAGAGGAGGAGCATCGATGTTGAAGGTGTTGTCCCTTCTGTCCGGAGACTTCGACTGTCTCTTCAGCTCCGCGGCATAGGGATTGGATTTATCAGCCATCATCATTTGTGCCTTCTTACTCATTTCCTTCGCCTCTGCTGTGCCAATCTTTCCCTTCTCTCTACCTATTTGTTTGTAGGCAGCAGCCGCCGCTGCCTTCTTAGCCGCTGCGAGAGAATTCCTCAACGTAATACAGATCGCATGTTTGTTACCAAGATAACGTTCTGCTACCTCCACACCTTTGGTGTACGAGAGAACGCTCTGCTCGTAGCGCTTGAGGAACTCTTGCTCTACGCCCAGGTTGTGATAGGCGATCGCCAGCACCGCGATGCGATCAGCTTGAGGAGGCGCAGCACCGACCACACCGGGAGGTGAGAGTAACTCTTCTTGTAACAATATCAAGGCGCTTTGGGCATGTTCCATGGCGGTCTGGTGTCGTCCTAGCTGTGACAGGACAGCACAGGCATTGATGTGTGTGTCAGCGGGGTTCTGCACATTAGGCAGTCTCGCCTCAATCTTCAAAGCCTTCTGAAGATACTGTAAAGCAGGATGAAGTTTCCCTTGTCTTCGATAGTAGCAGGCGAGGTTGTTGTAAGTTGCAGCGCGTCCTGCAGCATCTCTCTCAGTGAGGATTTCCGCCTTCTTCAGAAGCTCCAACACCATGTTAAACTCCTCCTGTTGGAGATAGGTCATAGCAAGAAGGTTACACATTTCACCAACTGTTTTACAAGCCTTCCACACTTCTTCGCTGTCTGCTCCGAACATGTGTTGTCGGAGGACTAATCCTCTCTCCATACACTCTAACGCCTCCAGATAATTCCCCTGTTTCTGTAACTGTGCTGATGTTTCATCCAGTCGTTGTAGAGCTAATAATTCAGCGTTTGTCTCCATTCTTTCGAGTTATCTCGGAGGTCTGATCGCTATTGATAATAATATGATAAAATGAATGAAACGACTCTCGGAAATAAGCAATTCCTTCATAGTTAAGCAATTGCTCTCTTTTTATAAGGAATTCCTCTGAAATTAAGCAATTCCTCTCAGTTGAGCGGCTTTTATTAGTGTTGTGATGAGTGCGACGGATCAAGCAGTTGGAGCTCGAAGAGAGGTGTCAGAGACTGCCTTAGAATATCTTCTTGGTGAAATCATTCATATTGATTTCCCTACAAAGTCAAATGATAAAGAAACAGCAACGAACCAACGCTTAGAACTCATCGGATTCAATGTGGGATATCGGTGAGATCTCCACTCCTTCTCCTCTCATTTATCTGATTTCTATGCCTTTAGAGTGATTGAAAAGTTATGCTTTGGTCACAAGTTCATTGGCTCTGATCCTCTCGATGTTATCAAGTTCATCTGTAAGGAGTTCTGGGAAGATCTCTTTAGGAAGAAGATCGACAAGCTGCAGACGAACCATCGCGGTGTATTCGTGCTGACAGACTCTAGGTTTAAGTGGTTGGAGAAGTACTCGTCAGATGACATCGCGTCTAAGCAAGCGGCTGCTCAGCTCTTGAACATTCCCTGCGGTCTGCTGAGAGGAGCGCTGTCGAACCTCGGCATCACAGCGATCGTCAACGCTGACTTCAATAACCTCCCAGCCTGCACATTCAACATCCGAGTCAAATAATCCTCTGTGTATTTCGAATCGTTAGATTAGCATCACACCCAACCAGACCTCCCCGCTACCACTACCCCTACATAACACTGATATTGTAAATAATAAGGAAAGAAAAGATTATTATTATAATATTAGGAAGGAGGGATAGGAACCATTACAAAGCAGCTCTACTATGAGATACTGTGACGTCATATCATATATCATCTAGTATGTTGTTATGGTTTAGTTGTCGAAGATCGCAGCTGCCAGTGACGACGGAGCACTGACCGTCACTCCCTCAGGGGAGCCCACATTACCAGAGGTAGTGTTCGAGGAGGTGTTCTGATTGCCGCTGACGTTGCTGCTGTTACTATTCACACGACTGAGAGGGGTGTTAGGCGTGGGCATGGGCACGATGATGCTCGTCTGGGAGTATTTCTTGCCCTTCCTACCACCTCCACCTCCTCCGCCACTACCTCCAGGGGTGCTGGGGTTAGCTGACGACTTGTTGGGACTAGTGGAGGACGAGATAGATGCGTCATCGCCCTCTGAGTTATTACTATTGAGAGATGACGTCAGATTCGTCGTGAACTTATTCAGCATCATCATCGTCATCGCTTTATTCGCCAACTGCCCACCCATGCCCATACCTGACCTCTCACCATAGACTGACGTGTTGCCAGAAGCATTCGACGATGACTGTAAGTCAGTGATGATGTTCATGAGTCGTTTGATCTCTTGGTTCGCCTCCTTCACTTTCATCTCCAGGTCCAGTAGCGACTGGTTCTCATGTTTGAGCAGTGCATTGTCCTTCTCTAAGAGCTTCAGACGATTCTTCATCGTTGAGATGAGTTTATCTTGTTCCATCAGAGCTTTGATCGAGGCACGTGACGATCCTCTCAGTCTAGCGATCTCTGCCAGTAGTCCGGGGATCTTATCGACCTTCACCTTACTGTCTGCCAGCTCTGACGATAGCTCCTGGAAGCGAGCAGTGAGATAGGGCACATCCTTCAACTGGTTCTCCAGCTGATGGATGTAAAGAGAGAGGTCGCGGATCTCCTGCAGCTTTCCTTTCATTCCCTCACGATAGTTGTCCAACTGACTCGATGCGATCTTTCCCTTTTCCAACTCCACCACATATTCTGCCAACTTCTGCTCAAGTGACTCGATCGTCCTCTCCGCTGTGATGAGGTCATTGTGATATTTGTTAATGAGAATGTTGTTCTCGCGTGACTCAGCTAGCTCCACCTCTCTCTTCATCATCTCCTTCTGATACTCGAACATCCTTCGCTCACTCTCCTCCTTGTACTGACGTAGGTTCTTCATATCCTCCACCTCTCTCAACAGCTTCGTCACCGTGGCCTTGGAGTTCATGTTCTCCTCCTCTAATACTTGTATGTTCTGATGCAGCACCATCGAGTCCTGTAAGATGCTCTTCACGCGCTGCTCTGACAGAGCAATCGTCGTCTTCAATCGTTGGATCTCTTTCTGGTATTGCTCACTTTGCTGACTCAGCTCCACATTCGCTGATTGGAGTTGAAGTAGCGAATCTCTCAACTTCTCCGTCTCCTCTGACGTCACTCGATTGTTATTGTTATTGTTGTTACTCTTGTTATTAGAGGAGTTCTCATTCGTCACTCCTCTGTTATTATTGCTTTCCTGTGACGTGGAGGTGTTCGAGGACGAGGACGATGACGATGACGTGGTCTTCTGATATTTCTTCTCGATCTCTTGAAATGAGAGGAGCTGCTCTTCTAAAGCGAGGACGCGTTTCGTCAGGTCTTGATTCTTCTGCTCTAATATGCGTGACGTGTGTTCCTCCTTCTGATGCTTCTGTAGTTTCTCTCGGAGGATTTGTAGCTCAGCGTTCATCGAGATCCAGTCAGAACGCTCGATGTCGATCTGCTCCATCCTCGTGCGATACTCCGTCAGCAGCTCTTCTTTCATCCGCAACTCTGACGTCAGAGCGTCTCTCTTGCCAACCTGCTCCACGTATCCCTTCATCTCCTCGCCTAATTTGTCCACCAGAGAACTCGTCGCCGCCAGAATCGCAGCGGCGTTCTGTTGCTGCAGTGACGTCAGCAAGTCGTTGTCTGAGGAAGAGGAGTTAGAGGAGGTGATGGCGATGACGTGTGTGGAGTCGTCTAACAGTGTCACGGGTCTGTCTAGTAGCAGGCCTAGTGCGTAGTCTGTGCGACTTCTCTCAGCGAGACACGTCTCGAGGCTTGCCAGCTCTCTCAGGATCTCTTCATACGTCACTGAATCCTCGTGATGCAGAGTGACGTGTTCTGCTTCATAGTCATCGAAGCCTCTGACGTCATTCCCGACTACACCTCCTTCGTCACTACCTACTACCTCTCCTCCTCCTCCGAGGTGGTGGAACTTGGGGTTGTGGTTGTTGATGCGCTCTGAGATCGCTCGTCTCTGCTGCTGCTGTTGTGACGTCAGCGTCGAGTGACTGTGGTCGTCCCCGTCAGAGCCAACCGTCGGAAACATCGCCGCCAGCCCGCTGTTCCGCTGTTTCTCCTTCTCTTCCTCCTCTTGCGTCAGGCGGTAGTGCATGGCCATCATGTCAGACTGGATGAGCTCGAGGATCTTCAATCGCTGCTGCGTGCGTAAGAGAGTTTCTTGAGTGCGTAAGAGGTCTTCTGCCAGCACTGCGATCAACACAGTTGACTCGTTGTCAGTCGCATTGCCTGCACCGCCACCGCTGACGTCACTTGGAGAGGAGGAAGAGTCTAAACCTAGCAACTCTCGATACTCCGCCAGCTTCATAGTGACGTCAGCTCTCTTCTTGCTCGCCTTCGAGGGACTGGAAGGAGTGTTGGATGACGTCAGGTTCTTCCCACCTCCTCTCTCCGAGCGAGAGGAGGTGTGGTGACGTGTCTCATCACTGCCTGCGTCATCACCTGCACTACTGCCTGTAGTGGTGCTGACGAGTGCAGTGTGCGGCTGCTGCAGTTGGAAGAAGTTATTGATGCATACGAATGCATCCTGCAACACATGTAACTGCACGTTATCACTGACGTAGCCTGACTCTAGCATCGCCATCGTCTCTGCTGGGAGGAGGTCCTATGACGTATGACGTAGTCAGAACAGTGTAGTAGTGACGTCAGAGAGTTGCTTTGTCTTACTTTGAGCACGTGCATCATGTCCTCCTGTGACTGCATGTGAAGATTCGAAGCATCGAATCTCAGTCGTTTGAAGCGACTTTCATCCACTCCGCTGAGAATCTGACGTCATCATCATACAGTAAGAGAAGTCAGTCATGTATAGTGGGGTGACGTCATACATTCGATAGCAAGGCCTCGGGAGAATCCTTCATCCAGAGCTCTGACTCATCGCCACCTCCTTCCACACCCCCTCCATCTCCTCGATTGATAGACAACACCCTCGAGGATGCTACGTCATCGCCCTTTGTCGAGAGAGGGAGAGCAGAAGATGACGTGGAGGAGGCGGCAGAGGAGGTGGACGGAGGTGCATTCATATTCCAGATCATCCTCAGCTGATGTCCAACTATAATGTCAGATAGTGATAGTAATAGTAGTGAGTGGTAATATTAGTACAGGATCATACGTCATGTCATAGTCTCTTTCGCTTACCTTTGAGATGATCTCTCTGCACTGTGAGATCCGTCAGTGTCCCTGTCATACGACTATCAGGGATGTGGAAATACACCTGTACCTCTGCTGCAGCATGGATGATGGATTGCTCGAAGATTCTTATCAGTCCCGGCACATCTAAGGCGGACAGATACTGGGTGGCCTTGGACGATCGAATATACGGTCGAATGATGTTCGACAGAGACTTGAGATTGCGATTGTAGTTCGTGAACTTGTTGGAGTTGTTTGTCCTTTCCTTCTCTAATAGTGTTGCCAACTCAGTGCAACGACTCTCGATGGAGAGCAGGTCATCGGCGATGTTTTCTAGTAGTTCTGTGTTCTTCTTAATTGCATTTAATCGCTCGAGAATACCCAGAACAAACTCCTCTAAGAAGACACTACCTCTTCCTGAACGATCAAAGGCACGAAATATGTCCATAATCGCGAAGGAAGAGTCTTTGTCGACATCGATCGAGAGATAAGTGAAGATATAGGGACCCTTCTGAATCAAATCCTATCAACCAGAAACAGCGATAAAAATCACATCACACCACATTAATGGATAATTTTATTACCTTAAGACTGAAGGTGGTCGTATCAACATTATCTGAGCATAGATAATGGAAAGATGCGTTTAATCTTTGAGGATAACAATCATCGAATATTCCATTATCCATGAGCTGTTTCCACAGCAATGAGGAAGAGGATAGTTGAAGAGGAGTAGTTGTCATGGATTACAGTGTTTCATATAGAGTAGGGTTCGTTGTTTGTGTTGTTTTGGGTGGTTTAAAGTGTTTTGTTCATATAAAGGAAATTGAAATGAATTAACTGCTGGCCCAAGGGGTGGGCAGATCTGGGCATGAGAAGAAAACGATCGTTTAGAGAAATACGGCAATCATAGTAGCCTGACTTTAGTTTTGAAGAGGAGCAGAAAGTTTTAAATAACAACTGCAATAAATCACAACAAAATCAATTCAACTATTTCCATTCTTTGTTTTTATTTTAATTTTATTCCATTGAACGACAGATGCAGAGGCAGTCTATCAGACTATTGGAGTACTGGTGAACAATCCCAACCAGAAAGATGAAATGCTAATAGAAGAAGCACTCGATCGTTTGACTCACATATACTATAGATTACACATCATGCTTAGCATTACATGTTAATGTCATGTTGTAATATGCAACGAATAAGGCTACCCTATTATCACGCGCTTATCTTATCGGTTCATGATTCGGAAGCCATAGAGCAGAAGGAGCACTAAGCCGCCCACATTTACTATGGGTATGATAGGGCCCACTGGTAAGATCTGAGTGGCGTGTTGGTAGAAGAACAAGCTGACAGCCCCCAGAGCGAGAGCCCAGATAGGGAAGGGATGCTTGTCTTCGTCGAGGAAGCTGTTCTCCTTTGTCATCTTTCCCTCCTCTATGAGTAGTTGCGAGGGAGGGAGAGGAGAGTAGAAGGATCGCAGTCGAATGATCTCTTCTAACAGCGATGGGAACTCTTCTTTCAACTGACGGAAGACGACTTGATGCTGTCTGACGATACTGTCGTCGTCAGTATTAGTAGTTGGTAAGTCCATCTCTAGCTGCTGACTCAGTTTCTCTAGCTGTAGTGCGTAGAAGTTATCTCTGAGGAAGCAGAGCACTGACGTCTTTAGCTTGGGCAGGGACAGCAGCTCTGACGCTCTCAAAAGATCGACCCAGTTGAAGAGAGAAGGCTTCAACATACTCTCCACCACCTCCTTCATCTCACTGATGCCATACCTATCACATACATTAGTCTGACGTCATTCATAGTTCCGGTGTATTATTGTTATTACCTGTCAGCTGCCATGAGATCCTCTAACAATGCTCCGTCAGAGCCATCAGGTAAGGTGTTGGTGTATATGAAGATGAGTAGTCTGAGAAAGCCCACGAAGCTGTCAGGCACGACGACGTCAGTGACCGCTCTACCAGGTAAGAAACTCTCCGCCATGCCCGAGCGAAACATCGCTCTGAAGTACTCGCAGCGTCCCTCTAAGACGAAGCGATGTGCCGCCACTGCTCTGCCCTCCGCGATAAAGCGAACGTCAGCGAACTCAGGGTCTCCGAGGAGATTGCCCAGGTCTCTCACTAGGGTAGGTGGGGGCATCTCCTCCACTACCTTCTCATCCGAGGAGGTGTTCGCTGCCTCTGTCTCTACCTCATTCTCTTCCTTGTCCAGTTGTGCGTTGTTGAAGGCGAGGATGTCGATGAATCTCTCACATAGTAAGAAGAGGCGGGGGATGCGCAGTGTCTTGCCGATGCGAGACAGTGACGTCAGGGTGGGCAGACTGCCAATCGCCCAGACTGGCAGTGCGTCACGGTAGAGGAAGAAGAAGAGAGCGCGAGCTGCGTCACGGTTTAGTTCTGGTAGCAGGATCTGAACCAGTGACGTGGAGGAGGAGGTGGCGCCATCGCTGCCACTCCCTGCCTCTACCTCGATGGGTGCTTCCATGATGATCATGTTGCGTAGCTCAGGACTGCGGAGTGCGAGCAACGCCTTGTGACACAGGAAGATGTGCCCTGACGCGATCACCATGCAGTCAGCTTTCCCTCGTGCGTCAAGAATGGAGGAGAACTGACTGGAGGTGAAGTCAGAATACCTCGAGTCAATCGACATGACGTCATTCCTGTCCTCCTCCTCTTCTTCATCCACCTCACCTCTCAGGCCGCCACCTCCTCTCACGAGGCGCTGGTAGAGAGGGTTCGTCAGTCTGGGAGAGATGAGCTCTTCATCGACGATGACGAACATGCGACACCCGCCTGACGTCAGATAGCGAACATTGCGAGTACACAGCTCCTTCAACCAGGACGCAGACGGAGCTCGAGGACTGCTCACCACGTCATTCACTACCTTACTATAGCTGACGTCAGTGCTGCTCTCCTCCTTCTTCTTCTGCTTCTCTTCTGTCTCTGTCTCTGTGTCGTCGATGTCGTCAGCGTCTGTGATGCGGTTGGGCGGGCTGAAGGGCGGCACTGCTGGGCCACTGCCCGTGAGGTAGATGCGACCAGTGGAGGAGAGGAAGGCTGAGTGCAGGTCACCGGCTGATACATGCACGATATCGACGTCATTCAATGCGACGATCTTTCGAGGCATCGACCACGTCAGACACCAGTCCAGTAGCTCGTAGGGAACCATCTTCTCAGGCTCTGACGCAGAGATCGAGAAGAGCGCGGTGATCTTCGTCGTCCACTCTCCTAAGAGTGCGGTGTCTGCGTGGCCGAGACACGGACTGCCTCGAGACCCCCACGACCACACACCACCGTCCACGTCAGTGCACAAGCTATGGAAGGCACCGCAATAGATGTTCTTAACCACGACTGACGACTGCTCTCCTCGGATGACGTCAGAGTACACGTGATTCGCCTCTTTCATCAGCAACTTCTCTCCTCTCCTACCCCGCTGGCGTCGCTGTCTGCTGACGAAGGGAGCGATGAGCACAGGTGTGAAGGAGTCCTTCAACAGCCCTGACCGAGTAGGACCTGTACCCACCTGACCGAGAGTGTTCTGACCCCACGCCACGACACTGTTATCCCTCAACAGAGCAATGACGTGTGCCTCGCCACAAGCCACCTGAATGACGTCATCGAGACCGAGAACTCTCGCCGGCCTCAGCTGATACTTCAACAGCTTCTTAGTCCCTTGGTCGGAGTAGCGAGCAGCGAGAGATCTGCGAGCAGTCGTCGTCTTGGCTTGAGGGATGGGACCGAGTCCCAGTCTGCCGTGAGACCACTGACCCCAAGTATAGACCAGCCCTGACGTCGTCCCACAAACAGTGAAGCCGTCGCCACAGCTCACTGAGCGAATCTTCTCTTCCTTAGAGTCTTCCTCGTCCTGTAGAGGGTCTGACGAGAGCTTTCTGATGGTTATCTTAGTGGGGCGAGTGACTGGCTGCACTGAGCCTGTGCCCACTGCCTTGTTAAAGCCCCAGCCATAGAGCTGGCCCTTGTTATCGATCGCCATCGAATGAGAACCAAGCGATCCCGCCCCTGCAGCGATGAACACTAACTTACCTCTGTTCGTTGACCCTCCTACAGCAGAGGAGAGATAGTCCACGAGAGTGAAGGAAGTCCTATCATATCATATATTAGAATATTATAGAGGAGGTACGTGGCAGCTGTATGCTTATTATTACCTGGAAAGATTGTCACCGAGTCCTAGAGCACCTTCACTGTTCTCTCCTGTCGCATACAATGATCCATAGTGAGTCAGGAGGAGAGTGTGTCTGGGAGAACAAGCGATCATCCTCACTCGTTCTATGGTGATGTTTCTACTCAGAGGTAGTGGTCGAGGGGTGTACAGCTCCTCCTCGAAGTTAAATCTCTTTCCTCCCTCCACTTCCTCCTCGTCTTCTTCTTCAGTCGTTTGTCGCTTTATCCTTCGTCCTAGTCCGAGGCTGAAGTCTGAGTCATGTCCCCACACCACCACCTCAGAGCAGAAGGATGTCTCTGACGTGAACACTCTAGGCGCCTTCGCATCCAACACCATCAGATCCTCCTCTCTATCAGCTCCTCTGACCTCTAAAAACTCGTTGTCTCGGTCAGGTTGCTCACTTGCAGTGACAAGCAAAGCACTGTTGATGACGTAGATGCGACACTTGTCAGCCGACTGCTGCAAGAACTCTGATAGCAGCGCATCCATTGTCTTACTCCTCGACCCCTTCCTCTGACTTCTGACCTGCTCTTGCTTCCTCAGCAGCTTCTCTTTCTTATTAAAGAAGTCCTCTGCTCTCTCTGATGTCAGAGGGATGGTGTGATACGTCACTCGTTTGAGGAGGTTGTCTCCTTCTGCTTTCTTACTCTTCTGATCGATGAGAATGACGTCATCTTCGAATCTCAGATGTGCGACGAGTTCTCCACTTCTCTCTTCCTTTCCTATGTATAGATGTGCGTGACTGACGTCAATGTTCCTCACACTACCTATCTGCTCTACGAGGGGGAAGGAGTGACGTAAGAGCTGCGCGAAGAGCGATTCCTTGCATTCATTCTCCCACGCCACCTGATCCAGCAGATAAGAGGCTAGCGATCGTCTGACGTCCGCAGAGAGTGTTTGGTCCGCTGCTTGTAGTGCCTTCTGCAGCACTGCGGTAGTGTTGTCATAGACTCGCTTAGAGGAGAAGACACCGCCGTAGATCAACGTGTATTCGGAGGAGAAGTTATATCCCTCCAGAGAGTGGATGGAAAGGATCAAAGTCTCAGTTGAGAGGGATTGTTTGATTTGTTTTGTGTCGGGGAATCGCACTTCCTTCGTCTCTCTGCCTTTGATTGCACTGTCTGACAGCAGCGAGGGACGAAAGACAGAGGCTTCTTCTGACTCATCCTCGCCTGGTATAAGGGTAGGATGATGTAATTCCACCCATTTCCCGAGGTTTTCTTCGTTGTATTTTTTGTGTGTCTTGTGAGGGACATCGTTACTATTATCGGTATTGTTATCTATGATCTCTTCTTCTGTGTTCGCCTGCACGAACTGATCGATGGCACTAAAGATGGAATCAATCTGCTTATAGTCCTTGGCAGTAGTGAATATATTTTGTGATTTTACAGGAGGTAG
>VFQN01006794.1_pt1 | contig 12789 bp, 10 predicted proteins | sample 3512371 | NCBI WGS metagenome assembly VFQN01 (sample SAMN10412370, study PRJNA504923) | tailings metagenome | isolation source: Replicate 2 from Balatoc abandoned mine | place: Philippines: Itogon, Benguet | collected 2017-08-28
TCCCTTACCTTCATGAGTGGAAACAAGAATCTAATTTAATAGGATTGTTAGAAATATGTTCCACTGTATTTTCCTTTGATCCACCTTTATTCAGCAAGCCGACAGGACCTTCAGCTGCCGTAAATCCTCCGTCCAGTTCAACTGCTGCTTCTGCAGCTGTAGTTCATGGTCGACCATCACTAACGGAATACAACTCCACCAGCACGACCTATGCACAGCCTGTGGTTCATGGTAGTCTTTATCCAGCAGCTACTCCAGCTACCACAGCAGTCGCAGCAAATACTACAAATTACTCCAGTTATACTCCAAACACAACAACAAACTACAATAATTACAATCCATCCACCTCCACATACCCAAATAACAGTACGATGACTGCTAATGGCAGTAGTAATGCGGCAAATTTTACATACGGGGTTTCACAAGCGACAAGTCTACCTCATTCAACGCAGACTTCAAATAAAATATCTGAAACAGAAAAACATGAAAACCTATTATTAGAAGTAACATCCAAAATACAACAAGAAATCTATCGCCATCAAGAACAATTGAAAAAAGATATTGATAATGAATTTTCGAATCAACGTTATTTAGAAAAATCATCAAACCAATTACATCAAACAAAAGATGAATATATTACATTAATAGAACAATTACAAGAGGGTATTATTAATATTAATGAGAAAACCAAACAATTAAATGAATGGGATAATAATGAATCATCCAAAGAGAAAAATGATTTAGAAGATTTTATTTTTTCTTATGATGATTTATCAAATCAAATTATTAAATTAAATTCTGAATGTAATGCAATTGATGATATCTTTTATTTCTTACAAAAGTCATTAGTTAATAAAAAGATTGATTGTAATACATTTTTACGAGAATCAAGGCAATTATCAAGAAAACAATTTTTATTTAAATCACATTTATTGAAAATCCAAAATCAATTATCAATGATGATACCACCACCACCTGTACCCAATAATATAAATCATAGTCCGAATGGTGTTGGAACCCCGCCTTATCTCATTGGTCCGAATGGTAGTGGTACAACATCACCTCAGATGATGCTGGTGGGACAAAGTCCTCAAGTTCATCAGCATACGATGGTGCATCCAAGTATGACCGTTGCCTCGCAACAGCAGATACAATCGCAGTATCCTGGGTTGTCTACTCCTACCTCTGGTCCTTACATTCATGGCATGAATCAACATGCCACAAATCGAACTCAACAGCCGACTATGTTGCCGAATGTTCCTCAGATAAATGCTGTCCCGATCCAAGCGAACCCGCCAGTAAATAATAACAATTACGCCTACTATAACTATAAATAGTCATTTTTGTTTATTGCTTGAAATAAGATTGTTGGGAGGAAATTTTGTATGATGTTTTTTTGAATTCAGATTGTAGTAATTGTAGACTTTGATCTTTCTTCTTCCTAGTTGTTCACAAATTAAGTTTCCTCTTTCCTTCACCAAAAATTGGTCATTTTTCGGAACTTTCGTATTTTTGTGTGAGGACCGGTGTGACAAGGGAAAGTGTAGAAAAACACTTCATTTCTTGCAGGACTCTACTTTACTGAAATTCTGTTACCAAAACTTTGCCACTGCCAGGAATGATCTTTCATAGCATCACTCATAAATTAAAGGCGCTGATCTACTGAACAACGGAAAAACAATGAACCAATTTTATGAGATTAATTCCTCCCCTCCTCAAAGCCCCACTGAGCAACCAAAGATGAGCACTCTTTTTCTTGGTGATTTATCAGTGCTTTGTGATGAGGAAAAATTAATTGAGTTGTTCCGTCCTTATGGCTCAATTGAAAGTATTCACCTCAAGAAAAGCACTCGTGATCCTTTGAGAGGTCATCTTGGATTTGGTTTCATCAAGTTTGTGAACCATGAAGATGCAGAGAGAGCGATTAAGGAATTGAACGGTTTATTCTTTTTAGGTCGGGCAATGAGAGTAGGTTGGGGAAAAGATTTTGACAAGTTGCACGTTCCTGTTGATGGTCTTGAGAAATTGGTTGATCCGAAGAAGCATCGTCAAACTGCTCAAATTCATGTGACTTTTGTGTCCCGTGAGCTTCGTAAGCTGGTATCAGAGATGGATCTCGGAGCCGTCTTTGGAACCTTCGGCAATGTTGTCGACATTGCAATCAAGAAAAATGCTATTAACGAGGTGAGTTCTTTTCTTCCTCTCATTAAATCTTACATATTGATGACTATCTCGTGTAGGAACACTTGGTCCAACCAGGATATGCTTTTATTCATTTTGAACTCTCTCTTGCGGGACTTCAATCTGCTATATCCGCAGTAGAACAAGTTAACTGTCGTGTCATTGATAATATTGCCTACCAATGCAAGAAGACGCATACTCTACAAGCACAAATTTTAGCGATGATAGGCGTCACCTCTGCCCCTACATCCCCACAAATTTATAATCCTCCTTTCCAGAGCTACAAACAGCCTGTCACTCCGATTAATCCATCCACACAAATTTTTACTCGTCAAGAGAAAGATTTTGAACTTCCACAAAAGCATTTAGTTCATTCTGCTGTACAAAATGTTAGCACTCGTAAGCATCAAACCTTCACTACCTATGATATGTCGAGCTATCATACAGGTGGTCGTGGTTTACGAAAGAACACTTACTCAGATTTACGCTTTGATTCGTACGGAACTACTGATTATGAAACCATGTCTAATCGTCAAAATTTAGTCAGGGAATCAGGTGATGCACACGCAAGTTATTTACAAGCACGTTCATCTATTCAACCCATCGATCGAACTTGTTCATCTTATTCATTCCGCGGAGGCTATTAAGAAGACAAACTGCTTCAATAGAATCTCCCGATCATCAAGAATCTTCATCTTCACTCACACACACCATTTATCTTATTATTTGTCAGTTCATCATGTTAGATGAGAGTTTTATCAACAGACCTGACATTCTATTTCGAAAAATGCTTTTATTCTATGTCAAGTTGCCATTATTAATTTCAAACTCTATTTATCATGCTCCTCAGTTGATTTGTTTCTTCGTCAACATCAAAATACCCTTTGTTTATGTGTTTATTTATTCATGTCGTTAGAACTGTATCGTATGATATATCATGAAGTTTACTCATTTCTTACTTCTCACACTACTACCTTGAGCTATTCATATAATATGTCACCAAGCTTCGTTAGAAACGTTTGTCAAGATGACAGGATATAGTTGTATTATTTTTTTGATCATCAAAAAGCGTTGTTTGGCAAGAGTATACATCAAATGAGTTTTTTTAGACATAGAAGAATATTTCAACTTCCTTTTGTTTTGTTATCATTCATTCAAAAAAAATTTAAAATAAAATAAAAATTGTGTTGTACAACTAATGAAAGTCCTTTCTATTCGTTACATCAATGAATCTTTTGAAGTTTTTCACTTCGGAAAGTACGTCAGGGCCATAAAAAGAAGTTGACCTCTTTTGGGGTGCGTGGTCTTTTTTCTTTGCAACTACCTCGATCTTCTGCACCTCAATTTCTTTCGAACTCTTCTTCCTTTTTCGACGATGCACTTTCGAAACACTACACTTGAATACTTACTAAGCTGAGGATGTGGTTACATCAAAATGCAGATTTATTTCATTTCTTGACTCATTTCAATCAATGTAGACTATTATTATTAACGAGCTATGAGCCATGACGTAGACATTTTGAGGTACCTAGACATGAATTGTCGAGCTTCAATTTCTGATCGTCGTGGTAAAGGATGGGATACCAGGTATGCTTTGATAGTATTTTCTTGAACTTTAATTGAGATATTGTCTACAGTTCAGAGCGATATGGTTGGTCTCTTAGGTCATATCTGTAGTGCCAATCTTTGTTTTTGTCCTGTCTTTGAACGATTTCCAGAAAGTTTGAGTGAGCTAACTGCACATAGTTGAGAAAATCCTTTCTCGGGTGATCGTGAGCGATAGTTATAGTGATACTTCGAAGTAGTAATAGTGACAGAGAAGTTGAAGAAGAGAATCTTCATTCATTCGGTTAAAAGAACTTTAGAAGAGATTTACTCTGAGAAAATAAGAAGTATTGACAATAATGAAAGCGTTCACATTAATCATCATAAATTTAAGTTACAAGTCTTGATATTATTGTCACACTACACTCCTACTGTACCACTGCCTTCCCACGCACTTCCACCTTCCATCCCTGTGTCCCCTTCAATGTCATCTTCAACAACAACCTTTCTTCGTTTACTGGCACTTGTGGTACTAGGTTTGGCTGGAGGAGCTTTCGCAGATGCTTTCGAAGCAGATGCAGTTTTCGATGCTTTGATAGGACTTTCAACCCTACCACTCTTCCTTCTTTGAATTTTTTCATATAACTTCTTTGCTTGATCTGGTTCAAGAATACCATACGCAATACACCACTCTTGTGCCATTTCACTCTCTGGTCGTTGTTGATAAAGTGTTTCATAGAAGACACGATCTAACACAGTCAGAGAAAGTAAGAAATGAGCGCAGCAATTAATACGAAAGGAAAGATACCTCCATTTCCAGGTGAAGGAGTTGGAAATTTTTGTCCAACTTTCCAATTACTACGATCTTCGAGAAATTCATCTTCTTTCTTTATCTTTACTTCTTTCTTGACAGTTGGCTTTGACGAGGAAGATTCTTTTTTCACTGGTACAGATTCTTTTCCTACTTCCACTTCTTCGGGGTCTTCAACATTATTCTCTTCTTCATCATCTTCATCGTCATTCTCGTCGTCTTCGTCCTCGTCTTCATCTTCATCACTTTCATTCCCCTCACTTCCTCCATCCTCACTTTGATCCTCTTCCTCCTCTTCCTCCTCATCATCCTCATCTTCCACTTTTCGTTTTCTTCCCCTGGTTTCTTTTTTCCCTTTTGCTGGAGTGCTCTTCTCCTTTTTCACTGCTGGTTTACTTGCTGCCTTTCTCGCCATTATTGTAAATTCAATTTTTGATCCAAACGACCGACTTGTCGGCTGCTCGATCGTATTTACTTGAGTGTTCACGTCGATCGATTGCACTTTCGTTTTCGTCACTTACGATCGTGAAAGTACGAAAGATCTTGAGCAAACAACTTGAGTCTTTAGTGGCTTATTTAGTTAAATTTTGGATTAAGACTTTAAGTTTCCTTTCAAAAGCGAAAAAGAGACAATGACAGATTTTGCACTAATTAATTGTTATTTACAGAATTATTCAACCGCAAAAAATTCTATTCTTTGTAATTATTATATTCCTATTCCACAAAAAAATTCAGTGAATCAATGGATTCAAACAATATATGATTATTTTCCGTATGAAAATGATTATTTTTATTTCCGTATTAAGATTATTGGTCAACGTCTCGGATGGAAAGGTGATAATAATTATTATTGGTTAGACTTTTCCTCTATTAGTAATGATGATGCTTCCTTTGCTACTTTAGTGGAAGATATTCATTCGATTGATCTTCAAGTCACTTTATTAGATGCAACAGGCTCTGAGGATATTGATTACGAGACGGTGATTATTCCAGAAAAGTATGAGGAATACCTTGAAAGTGTTGGAACTGATGAAAGTATCTTTCAACGTGAAGAAATCTCTTCTCCTGTTTCCAAGCCTCTTACTGTACAAGTACCACCCCGCTACTCTGACCGCCCTCCTGCCTATCAGACTACTGCAGCTACTACCTCTCCATTAGGGCACTCCAGACCTGAGGACGACGAACGCTCTTCCTATGCTGATTATGGAGGAAGCTCAACTCAACCAAAGCCTTCTTCGGCATCGTCTTCCTCTGCTGCATCGGCAATTAACATCAATGTCATGAAGAAAGGAGTGACAAGTTTATGGAAGACAGTCAAAGCAACAGCAGATAAGCTCCAATCAACAGTGATTAATGCGACATCGGGAACTTTAATTTCACAAGCAACACAAGAGAATTTACATCATCTATCAGAGCTTGTGATGAATGATTTTGATTATCAAAATCCTTTCCATTTACATTTGCTTCAAGATTTATGGAAATATTCGATTCAACCTCTTGTATCAGAGGAATTCCCACGATCCGCTGATGCTGATAGTGCTTATTCATCAATTCATTGGAAACAAGCAGGTTGGCAGAATCCTAATATTGTGAAAGATCTTAAGACAACAGGTCTATTAGCGATACAATCAACTGTCTATTTCTCTCAACAACATTCTTCTATTGCTATTAAGATATTACAAGAGAATCGTGCAAATGTGAAAACAAATTATCCTTTTGCAATTGTTGCCATAAATTTAACATTATTATTAATTGAATTGTTTTCTTTACGGGATGAAAAGTAAGTTAATTTTGCCCTCATCGGGCCTTCTAATCTTTTTATCTCTGATTGATCTGCCTTCTTTCTTCTATAGATATCGTGAATCAAATGCAGAATATTGGGAAATATTTGATCATGAGAATAATTTCTATGAGGTACCTTGAACATTTGCTTTTTCTTTATCTTTGTGAACTCTGTATCTACTATTATAGATCTTTGTACTTGCATTTGTTAATTTAGATCATTTTTGGCGATCACGTCAAGCAGATCGTAGTCAATTTGGTTCAATGATTAATCAAGTGAAAATGATTATTACTAATATATTAAAACATTCTCCACGTTCTTTTCATCATTTTAAACAATATGCAAGAGAAGAAGGATTTACTATTACCTTGTAATCGGAGTGTCAAATAAGAAAGAACGATTGCTATGGTCTACTGGATCTGAATGTAGTTTTGATAAGATATTAATAGTATTGAATTGTAGTCTGATTTAATCTTACAACAAAACCAGCACGCCAAAAAGAAACCGCCGCTCCTCATTTCTTTTAGCTTTCATCAATAATACTGAGAATTCAACAAAACCCAAACAAAGCAAAAGTTGGAAACGACAAATGTGAAAGAAAGAACAAAGCGAAAAGAGTGCCTGGAAAGAGAAAGAAAGAACAACCATTGCGAGAGTAGGAAAGATAGAAATAACAAATGGGTTAAAAACAAGAAAGAGAACTGTATATTTATTAACAAGCGAAAGAAAAAGGACGAATGACACGAGAAATATATCTAACTGGCATTCTCTATTACTAGTGACGTGAGAGGAGGAGAAAAAGTGAAGGCGACAGGAAAATGAATGAATGACGAAGAAGCAAAGAATAACAAAAAAAAAGTAGAAAGTAGAAAGAAGAAACTGGATAAATGAAAGCGAACTCGAAAGGTGAAATTTCGGTTGCAATCCCCATTTTCTCTCTTAATTTAAAAGAAGAAATATTCATAACTTTATTCTCGTGGGTGAGAAGACGACTGCTTCACAGAGACTCCTTTTAACAATATAAGAAAAATACCCAATCTAACAACACGATCCAAAATAAAAATGATTAATATGATTAATAGTTTTATACTGTTTTATTCTGCCATATTCGCTCTTTGTAACATTTTCATGACATGTAAATGAAGAATCCTTTCAAAAGCAAATGATGGGATAGTAAAAGTACCAGGACAAACCCAATGTAATTCATCACGAAAGATTTTATCTCCAATTGCTTTTCTTCCTCTACCAAATGCTTCCATATCGAGGTATATCACACCTAATGGTTCTAAGAAATGTTTGATTATTTGATTCCTTGTTTCGAATTCATCCCATCCATATTGTGCATTTGTCTCTCTCGTAGAGGGTAAACCAAGCCAAAAGACTGTTGTATGAGGATTTTTCTCAATAAAGTGTTCTAAATGAGGTAATAAACGAAAGATGGTCTCAGTAAAGTTAAGAGTAGCTTGTGGAGTATCTAAATGAAAAATACTATACCATGCACCTGTATTCAGCACAAGGAAGTCTAAATCATGAGGTAACTGATACATCCATGAAAAGACTTCTTTCTTGACTTTATCATGAGAATAAGAATGATAAGGTGTGGTAAAGGTATATTTATGACTTGTTTGATTATAGCTATTATCTGATCGTAAGAAAGTAGGAGAATTAAAAATAGATTTATCAACAAAAGAGTGCAAAAATATACTCTCTAACTCACAACGTGCTGTTATATCTATCTGACGTCCTAATGAATCACCAATAAATCTCCAATTAGGATAATCTTTACCTGTTAAAGATTTGTACACCTCTAATGATTTATTCAGTGGTAAAGTATAGCAACCAGTGTTAGGATAGAAATAAGAGATTTTAAATGGATCTGGTGAAGTATAGAAATACCATGGTCTCTTAGCTTCAGGGATACTGTTGTATAGTTGAGGACAGTATGCTTCATAATTCTGATAGTGGACGGCGCCAGTATGCCATACTCCCTGGAAAATAGTTGAAGCATCACAATATTCCATTTCTGACCATGGTTTTACTCGTTCATATATATTCTTTTTCAATTCCTTTCCTAAACAATCTTTGATTTGAAAAGACAGTTGATGGAAATCTTCATGAAAAGATATATGAACCTCACGACAAACATGGACACCTTTCTCTGTTACATTCTGAGTCCACATCAACGAATCCATCATACTTTCTGTGTGCTTTACTCGAAGGATTGATGAACTTAAATAAAAGAAAGTATGATAAGATAATCGTGTATTTAAAAGAAATGACTCGGATCCATTTATTAATTGATAATTTCCATCGAAATTGTTCTTTCTAACAAGTTCTGTCACAATCTTGCTAATTCTAAAGGCAGAAACGAAGAAATCACTGCATAGGATGTGAAGGAAAAGAACAAATATAATGGAAACCTTCATCTTAATCATCGTTAATGAGTGAATGGAAGAGGATCTGTGCACCTCGTGCAATTAGCACAATGTTCTGCAGTGCACAAGCGAAAATTCTAGATTTCTTTTTCTATGAATGAAAAAGAGATTTCCTCCTTAGCTGTAGCTTTCAAATAAGATAAAAATAGAAATAATAATAATGTTGGATGAGTGTCGCTGAATTACTCTTTAAAATAAAAACAGTAATGCTGAATTTCTATCATGTTTCATCTACACTACCAAGAAATCAGCAAACAAAAAACTGAACTAAGTCAGCATAAATGAGATCACGCATTTTTAAAAGCAAAGAAAAGAAAACATAAAGGTAACCCTTGAAAGCCCCTTTCATATCGCGCATTTCAAAGAAAACTATCAACTCGATTCTGTAGTAAAGTATAGGGTAAAGAGGTAGAAATGGCAATGCAATATCCTAATGTAGAAAAGAAAAAAGAAAAATTGACAAAAGCAATTCCCTCAAAAGGATAAGTTTGCTCTTTCTCTTCAAAATTTGAAGAAGAAACAGAAGTTGTTTAACTTGTTTGCAGAGTGAAAGAAAAATTAGTAGAGAATAATCAGTCGAAAAAAGTACTGAAGACTGTTCAATATTTTATTTCCAAAATTCAAAACAAATAAAATTGATTTATACTGTCATATTCGCTCTTTGTAACAGTCTCATGACATGTAAATGAATAATTCTTTCGAACGCAAATGATGGGATAGTAAAAGTACCAGGAGAAACCCAATGTAATTCATCGCGTAAGATCTTATCTCTCACAGCTTTCCTTCCTCGACCAAACGATTCCATATCAAAGTATAAAATACCTAACGGTTCCAAAAAATGTCGAGCGATGTCATTCCTCGCTTGAAACTGATCCCATGCATATTCTTTATTCATATCTATCATTGAAGGTAAACCAAGCCAAAAGATTGTAGTAGAAGGATTTTTCTCAATAAAATGTTCTAAATGAGGTAATAAACGAACAATGGTCTCGGTGAAGTTGAGAGTAGTTTGTGAAGTACCAAGATGATGAGAACTATACCATGCACCTGTATTCAGGACAAGGAAGTCTAGATCGTGAGGAAGATGATGATACAGCCATGAAAAGACTTCTTTCTCGACTTTATCATGAGAATAAGAATGATAAGGGGTAGAAAAAGAAAATTTATGACTTGTTTCATTCTTTGTAATATCAGAACGCAAGAAAGAAGGTGAAGCAATATGAGAAGGAATATGACTATAAGAAAAGACATTCTGGAATATACTCTCTAACTCACAACGTGCTGTTATATCTATCTGACGTCCTAATGAATCACCAATAAATCTCCAATTAGGATAATCTTTACCTGTTAAAGATTTGTACACCTCTAATGATTTATTCAGTGGTAAAGTATAGCAACCAGTGTTAGGATAGAAATAAGAGATCTTAAACGCATTTGATGATGTATAGAAATACCATGGTCTTTCATCTTGAGGTATACTGCTGTATAAGCGAGGACAGTATGCTTCATAATTCTGGTAATGGAGGGAACCAGTCTGCCATACTCCTTGGAAAATAGATGAGGCATCACAATATTCTACTTCTACCCATGGCTTTACTCGTTCATATATTCTTTTTCTTTTTTCATTCCCTAAACAATCTTTTACTTGGAAAGAGAGTTGTTGGTAATCTTCTTTGAAAGAGATATGTACCTCACGACACACACGTCGACCTTTTTCTGTTATGTTCAGATTCCATCTTAATGAATCAAATATGCTCTCTGTATTCGTGGGTTTCACTCGAAGTATAGATGAACTCGAATAGTGGAAAGTATGATAAGATAATCGTGTATTGATAGTAAAAGTTTCTGATCCATTGACTAATCGATAATTTCCATCAAAATTACTCTTTCCAATGAGTTCTGTTGCAGCTTTGCTAAGTTTCAAAGCTGACACAAAGAAATCATAACCTACTATGTGAAGGAAAAGCATAATTAGAACAGAAACCATGCTTTAGATTGTCTCAATCTTCTTAAGGGACGAAAAACTTATCCAAGAAGAAATTTAGAAACTGCTGAATGACTATGACTATTAGAAATGAGAAAGGACTATTCACGCCACTAAAAATCCCAATCATTCTCACTTATTCTAACTTCTTAGTTCGCACAACGTTTTCATCTCTCCGTGCACTTTGTGCGAATGATGCAATTAGCATGATGACCACACCTTTTCTCGGAAGCATTGTCCATCAATCTTTTGCAGATCAAAAGAGCAACATTCCTGAATTACTCGACAAGATGAGTGAACCACAAGTTATTAAATTAGAGATCGATGATTCTGAGGTCAATATGCTTTCTCCGCCTGACCTCACAGGGGAGGGATCCTCGTCTTCTTCCTCACCGACTACTATTGATACCGCTGATGAAAATCCAAGTCCTTTAGACTCCCGTCCCTCAACCCCAGCCTCTGATGCTGATGAAAATCAACTTGAAGGAGAAGAAGGAAAACCATCACCGAAAAAATCACCAAAAAAGAAAGAAGAAAAACCATATTCCATCACACTCATCTCAGATAAATCCAAAGTAAAAGTTGGACCATTTGAATATTTAGCATTATCAATATGGTTAGGATGGTTTGGTTTTTATTTTTATTTCACTTTATTATTACCATTCCTTTACTATTACTGTAAAACTGGTTTAACTATTGTCATTGCTATCTTATTAACTTCAGCTTTCTACCCTTTAGATCGTTCTAAACAACCTGAATGGGGTTGGAAATTAGCTGCATGGATTATGCAATCAGCTGAAAAATACTTTCAAATGCGTTTATATTGTGAGGATTATGATGCCGTTAATAATGCATTCCCGGCAATTCTGACCACTGAACCACATGATATATTACCTGTTGGTTTATGTATTTTCAGTGATACGATTGGTCATTTCCCGAATCATAAAGTTCGTGGTTGTTTAACATCAGCGTGTTATTCTATCCCTGGTATGAAACATATTTATACATGGGCTGATGCTACAGATATTAATAAAGAAACAATTAAAAGATTGATTAATGAAGGATCTACACCTACTATCTGCCCTGGTGGCGCACATGAAGTAACTTTTATGACAAATCCTAAATCAAAAGAACTTGTTTTATATTTAAAGAATCGTTTAGGTATGGTGAAAATTGCTGCAGAATATGGGATACCTATTATACCAACGTTTACATTTAATCAAAGAAATACGTATGATTATATTGTACCACAATGGAAATGGTTACATACATTAGGACGTAAAGTTGGTTTTATTCCATTAGTATTCTTTGGTGCTGGTGGTATACCATTTGGACAACCGCATTCATGTCCATTAAATATGGTTGTGGGTAAACCTGTTTATGTACCAAAATTAGGTACAAATGTTCCAGTTGAAGAATTAATGAAATATCATCAACAATATTTAGATAGTATTAAGAGAATTTTTGAAAATAACAAAGAACAATTTAATATGAGTGATATTACTTTAAAGATTCAATAAAAAAAATTGAAGTTTGTGAAAACATATAAAGTGAGTTACTTCTATAGATATTGGAGAAAGAAGTAATTTTGGTTAGCAAAGTAGATAAATAAAGGTTCTATTCTATAAATTAATATCCATTTCATTATTCTTTTTATTCTTTCTAGCACCTGTTGTACAACACGACCGTCTATTCTATCGTCTTATCTCTTCGAATTTTCAATGCAATTTTTGCTGCATGAAAGGTTTTCTACTCAGACCAATAAATCAATATGGATGTAACGAGACTCAGAATTAATGAGAGATTAGTTTACACTGCAATGAAAAAAGAAAAAAAAGAAAAAGGATCTCATATGTCAATCTCGTGCTTGGTTCGATGAAGAAACACATAGAAAAAGAGTAAATCAGTAAATCAGAGATTCAGTAAATCAGAGAGTCCTAAACCAGAAGGAATGTATCGTTTCATAAAGTTAGCATGATTTAAAGGATTAACAATGATTAACAGCATTTCTCATTAATTGGACATCACAAAATGTCCTCATAAAATTGCG
>VFQN01006795.1_pt1 | contig 12785 bp, 7 predicted proteins | sample 3512371 | NCBI WGS metagenome assembly VFQN01 (sample SAMN10412370, study PRJNA504923) | tailings metagenome | isolation source: Replicate 2 from Balatoc abandoned mine | place: Philippines: Itogon, Benguet | collected 2017-08-28
TCGCTTCGGTGACAAATCTCTCAAGTCCCCTAGCCCCGCAACAACTTTAGCCCTCCGCTCAAAGGGTTCCCCTTTATCGCTTCGGTGATAGACAGGTCCGTCCAGGGCAGTACCCGGCAGCACGGCCTGGGTGAGGGTTGCGGTTGGCGATGTGGTGTTGGAATCTGGGTCGGCTCTGGTGCTGCGGCATGCGGCTTTGGCAGGCCTGGGCAGTCCGGTAGATACCGGTAGCAAGCAGACAGCGGGGCAGCAAGGGAGGGGCGTCGTTGGTCCCGGCTGGTCGCCCATCGCCCCCTGCTCCCTGCCGCACCAACTGCTTTCGGTTTCAGACGAGAGACGACAGTGGCATAATTTTGATAACAGGACCTTGCATATGAAGCTTTCTCGGGGCTCCCCTACGGATCTATTGCTGCAGGCAAAGCGTGGCCCTGCGTGATGTGCACCCGGGCGGGTGTGGGGGCGGGTGCAGGAGGGCGGGTGGGTATGTATACTGAAGCAGTTGTTGCAGTGTGACCCGGATGGGTTCGAGGCAGTGCTGTAGTAGCATGCTTCATTGGACGTCAACACTCTCAGCCGCGATGCAATATTGTGTAGCGCTGCCTAAGGCTCGCCGCGCACGAACGGGACAAGTGTGGCAACTGCATCGCAGCACAGCGCCTTTGGAACCTCGGTACGCGAAGCATTCGTTGGTTGCAAGGTTTCTGTCAATGTCAAACGGCAAGATGTGCAGTATGACTGAAAAAGTACAACGGTGTTATACTAGGCGGGCATGCGACAGGAGGAATGACAACAGAAACATGCAGGTCATATATATGTTATGTCACGTCAATCTATTCAGTTTGCTATGCAAGGACAGCATTCCATGCTAGCCAGAAGACCCACGGGACGACATGCGGACAATTAAAGTCGAGTGGGCCAACCCTTCTGTAGCGTTGTTTGCGTTACGCCTATTGAGTAGGAATGTGCTGTTGACAAGTGACCGCAGCTGCCCGACCCCAGTCTAGGCCTGCCCACGCCCATCGACGACGGGGACTCTAGCTCGCGTGCCCTGTCACATCGAGCGCCGACGCAAGCCCAAAGCACCTACACAATACGTGAGCTTATGTTTGGTTCTGTGTGCGTATGAGTAATGACTACGCGAGGAACCGGCTGACAGCGAGCTTTCCCGAAATTTACAACCCAGCCGGGGTAGGACACACGACGGCACCAAGTAGAGACTTGCCTCCATAGGTACGCAGCAAACAAAGCACTATCCGCTGAACACGTGGCGCAAAAACTGCTGTTGCAGAGTTGCTCATTTCACCGGGCCACCTGCTTGACAACGTGCCCAACTCAAAAAGCAAATATGTGTTGTAAATACCAAGTTCTATTCTGAAAGATGATTTTGCCTCGTCGCGACATAGGTTGCTATTCAAGCGCTGTCTCCAGCAAGAAGAGGCACTTCAGCGCCAAAGTGCTCCGCAGCGGCTCCTGCAGCTTTATTCCATCCTTTCTGCAATAGGTTTAGGGGCATCAAGGCGGCCGTCGGCGGGTCGGCGTGGTTGCCCCCCATTACTCTGCGCGCAACCAGCGCGAGCAAGCTCAGCGAGCGCCCTTCACAGCGGATGGCTTTAATGAATCAAATGGATAGCAGCCCACCTGCGGGCTAAGGGGTCGCCTACTGCTGACCATGCTGGGAGAAAAGGTTGGTGTTAGAGCCTCGTTGGCGTCGTAGGAGTCGTCTTCCCGTCATCCTGGCCGTGTATGGCAACGTGGACTTCCGCGACGCTTTGCAGGCTCTCCTTCACCAAGGATGCAGGACTGGAGAGCAGCAGGAGACCAGGTTAGTGGTTTGGAGTCACCTCGCGACAGCATGCGCTGTTTCAGTTTTGCACGTTGGGAGGACTGGTAGCTTGTACGCTACTGACGGGCGTGTACCCGACACGGTGCGCGGGCTGATGAGCGCAGGTGTTGTCGAAAGAGCAGGGCGGGGCGGACGACCTGGCCAACTTCGTCGTCAAGGATACCGTCGAATACTTGCGCGCCCACGGCCAGGTGCCCACGTCGATAAGCAAGGTCGTGGGTCCAATCCTTCAAGTCCGCCCAGTGAGTCACCTGCCTTGAACGTTTGACCCTTGACAGCTTCGCTGGATGCCACGCCTATGCAACTTGCTTCCTGTGAACGTGGCGTGACACCTGCTCAGGTCCGTAGGGGAACGAGGGTAAGGCGGAGGGCAGAGAGATGGCGTAGAGCAGGTGCAAAGAACGGTGCAAAGGGGTTGGTGGGATGGGGGTAGGTTCTTGCTGTCATGCTGCCCGCTCTTTGCCAGAGCAGGGCCAACGCAGCGCCTCCCCGGCACATTCTGTCGCATTCATTCGTACCCCCACCTACCATGCAGGTGGATCCCAGCACAGCGGACATCGTCGTAATGGGTTCGTTCCGGGCGCACTTCGACCCGAGCCGGCCCCTCAACCTAGAGGCGGGTGTTGCGGCAGCTCCTGCGACGGCAGCTGCCGCGAACAGGGTGCCGCCCACGGGTGCGCAGGGCTGCACGACTGCCGGCACGGCGCTGGCGCTGGCAGGGGCAACCGGAAGGATTTCAACGAATGGCGGCAGCCTTAATGGCTCTACAGCAGCAGCAGCAGGGCTAGGAGCCGGGGGCTTTGCGCCGAAGGGCGCACCGAGTGTCAGCGCCAACGGCTACATTGCGTCGTCGCAGACGGACAGCCTGCGGCAGCTGCTCGGCAACATGCCGTTGGAAGCCGGCGGGAGCGATGAGAAGCTACGGAACGGTTTGCTACGGCAGGAGCGTCCCTCAGGGCCGATCATAGAAGAGTGCCCCTCTGGGGACATGGACGCGGTGGGACCCCGGGGGCCGCAGGGAGCCCACGTGGTGGCTGGGTACGGGGGAGACGCGGGCGGCGGCTGCCCGGCGGCGGCGGTGCTGACGGCTGGGCAGAAGCTGCTGGCGAACGGCACAGCAGCAGCAGCAGCAGCGGCGTTAATGCCAGGGGCTGCTGCGACGGCGGCGACGAAAGCCGTGCGGCAGCAGCCGATAGTGGAGCTGGCCGGTTCGCTCCCGTCCCTGGCCCCAGGGCCAGAGCCGTCAGGGGCTCCGGCTGGGGACACGGAGATGGAGGACGCGCAGGCGGCGTCCGCACACCATCTGGAGGGTAAGTGGGGCACCCCGAGGGGTTGGTCGGGCAGCCCGATGAGTGCAGGACGGGGCAGGGTGGCCATGCCACTGGGAAGGCACGATAAGGCTTTAAGAATGCCGCCAGGCTTTAAGACAGATGCACCGACTGCCGACATGGACATGCACTGCTTTATACAGCTGAGCTCACGCCGCACTCTTGATGTGCTGCTTGCAGGCCCGGCGCTGCCAATCGCAGCTGCTTACGCTACGGCAGCCGCCACCGCGGCGGCAGCAACGGACGCAGCTCGCCTCCCGTACCAGCCCCACCAGCCGCACCCGCAGCACCACCACAACCACAACCAACACCAACACCAGCCGCACTCCACGACACAGGGCCCCAACGGGGTGGCGGGCCTGGAGGTGGTGCCCTTCGGCACGCCTGGGATAGCAGCAGCGGCAGGAGCAGCAGCATCCAGGGCCATGGTGGTCAGCGCCAACGCGCTGCAGGTGGCGCCGAGGCCGCGGTCCGAGTGGGAGCTGGACCCGGCCAAGATCGTGCTGGGACGGCGGTTGGCGGTTGGTGGTTTCGGGGAGGTGTTCGTTGCCAAGTACGAGGGCACGCTGGTGGCGGTCAAGCGGCTGCTGGCAACCGACTCGGGTGGGTTGGTGGGGGCTTGTGTTACGGGCGTTGTGGGTTGCAGGCGTTGGGAAAAGCGTCCAGCAACCGTCATGTTTGACGGCTGCGCATGGCTGTGCCTGCGGAGGAAACGGGCCGGCGCGTACGCACCGTAGCTCCCTGACTCCTCTTACGGTTTTCTCAAGGTTAACGCGCTTCCCCCTGCCCCGTTGCCCCGCTCTCCTTGCAGACACCACGCAGCGCTTCGTGGATGAGGTGCGCATGCTGGCGCGCCTGCGGCATCCCAACCTGCTGCTGGTAAGTGGGCCAGAAACCCACATCGCATACCGCTTGGGAGCGGCGTACCGGTCTGTGACCAGCTGCTCAACTAGCTGCTTACTAGTTGCATGTTCGCTTGTGCGCAGTTGTGCATGGTGCTCGGTACACCGCAGCTGGGTGTTCCTCCTTTTCCACACGTCTCCCCTGCCACGCTCGTACCCCTTCCCTACCCAGTTCATGGGCTACACGCTGACGCCCGAGCCGTCCATCGTGACCGAGTTCATGGCCCGCGGCAGTCTGTTCCACATCCTGCGCCAGGCGGGCAACCGGCCGCCCGAGCTGCGACTGCAGCGCGCCGTGGCGCTGTCCGTGGCGCGCGGCATGGCCTACCTGCACTCGCGCGCCCCGCCCATCCTGCACCTGGACCTCAAGAGCCCCAACGTACTGGTGGACGACAGGTGGCGCATCAAAATCGCAGGTGGGGGAGAAGCACAAAATGTTACCGCCTTGGCCGCAGCCCTGTGGCGTCATTTCTGCCCGACCCAAATCCTGCCTGCCGTGCTTTATAACCCAGAGGCTTGACCCAAATCCTCACAGACCCAAACTACTCTTGACCCAAATCCTGCCAACCGTGCCGGAGCTGCATAACAAGCTAAAGTGCCCTGCCCTAGCTGATCCCTGCGCATCGTGTCGGTGTACGGCGTGTACGGCGCAGATTTCGGCCTGTCACGCGTACGGCAGCGCACCTACGTGTCCTCCGGCGCCGCCGCCGGCTCGCCCGAGTGGATGGCTCCCGAGGTGCTGCGCTGCGACCACTACGCCGAGGCGGCCGACGTGTACAGCTACGGCGTGGTGCTGTGGGAGCTGCTGACGGGCAGGGCGCCCTGGGCCGACCTCAACGCCATGCAGGTGGGTTCGTTTGATGCCGGGAGGAGACCATTAAGAATAGGTGCATGAGGATACAGGGCGCCACGGGCCGACCTCAATGCCATGCTGGTGGGTTAAGGAGGAAGAAGATGGGAGGGCGCGTAACTGTGGGGAGGAGTTCGTGCTGGGTGCTATGCAGGCTGGTGGGGTGTGCGTCGTGACTCAAATGGGGAAGAGGCAGATTGACCCAGATGACCCACATGGCTGGTAACCAATGGATGGGATGACCCACGGGGCTGGTAACCAAAGGAAACCAGGATGGGCAACCCAGGGCAGCTTATGAGTGGCATCAAGGTCGCAGCAAAAGGGCAAGCGCTTCGCTCGAGTAAATCAGACGAAGCGGAACGAAGCTTGAATGACGGTCAGAGCACCGAGTGATGACATGGGTGACGCGGGAGAAGAAATGGATAAGAGCATCATGTTGACGGGCTGGCCCTACTGTCCTCGTGGTTGGTTGCTGCAGGTGGTTGGCGCTGTGGGCTTTGCGCGCAAGAGCCTGCCCGACCCGCAGCACGGCGACCAGCTGCTGCTGCACCTGTGCCGCGCCTGCCGCGCACACGACCCGCACCAGCGGCCCAGCTTCGCGCAGATCCTGCAGGAAATGGACCAGCACTACGGGCCGCCATCGTGGCCCCCAAACGGCGGCGCCGCCACAGCGGCAGCCGCCAACGGCCCGGACGCCGCTAACGGCCAAGCGGACGCACAAATGATTGAGCATATTACCGCCGCCGCCGCTGCGGCGGAGACAGCAGACAAGGCAACGAAGGCGAACGGCTACACCCACGATGCGGCCGGGGCGCTGGCGCAGCACCAGGAGCGCCAGGTGCAGGGCGCACATCCCCTGGCGGAGGGCGCTGCCACCGGCAGGCAGAGCGCCGACGGCACCGCGCGGCTGCCCGCGCTGCCCGCCCCGCCCCCGCCGCGGCCGTCGCTGCTCCCCCGCAACGCATCGGCCTTTGGCAACCCCGAGGTCCAGGTGCAGCAGCCCCCGTCGAACGCATCCGCCGACGGGGCCGCCCCCCAGCCGCCATCCTCCTCCCGCATCACCCGCCGCTACAGCCTGGCGTCGGCGGCGGACGGAGACGCCGCCGCTGCCGCCGCCGGCGGCGGCAGCGGCCTCGCAGGCGCCGCCAGCAGCGGCGCCATCCCCATCGTCGCAGCCGCCGCTGCCGCCGGCGGCGGGCTGCGCGCCGACGGCGCCCGCTTCACGTCCATGCACGAGTCGCCCCGCTCGCGCCGCCGCTACCGCAGCCCGCGCGGCGAGGACATGCTGTTAGGGCCGCCCGCCATCACGGCGCGCATGCAGGACGGGCGCAAGACGCCCTCGCCGCGCAATGCCAACATCCGCGCGTGGCGCGGCTTCGCGTCAGACCCTGCGGACGCCGCCGCCGCGGCGCCGCCACCGTCCACCCTGGGCCCTGGGCATGGGCTGGGCTCTGCGCCCGCGCCAAGTGATATGCCGGCGGGTGCGCTGGGCAACGGTGGCGGCACGGCGGCGCCAGTCCGGGTTATATCGGCTAAGGCGTCGCCGTTTGCGTGTGTGACGGAGGAGGCGTTCGCGCCGCCGAGCTTGCCGGAGGGGGCCGTCGCTGTGGCGGCCGCCGGGGCTGCAGCGGCGGCGGCGGCAGACGGCGGCGGCGGTGGTGGTGACGCCATGGACACAAGCGAGGCGCACGAGGAGGGGCCTGGGGGCCAACCGCAGCAGCAGCAGCAGCTGCATGTGGGTGTGGTCGCGGGGCAGCCCCAGGCTTCCACAGGCCATCACATGGAGCTGGGTGCTGGGGCGCCTGCTGAGGGGCGCAGCCAGCAGCCCCGGGAGCAAGCCCCAGGAAATGCAGACGCGGAGCAGAAGCAAGTACATACTAATCAAGATGAGCAGAAACAGCAGCAGGAGGCGCAACAGCATAAGCAGGGGGCGTCCGCGGAGCCGCAACACCGCCCCGCGGCGCCCCAGGAGCAACAGCAACAGCAGCAACAGCATCAGGTAGATGCGCCCGGCCTAGGGGTGCACCCAGACCAGCGGCAGATTGCTCCCACGCAGGATGAGGCTAGTACCCGCGAGAAAACTGGTACACGCAACAGCAATAGCATTCCGGAAGACAGCAACAACGGGAGGGTGGAGGCACAGCCGTACCAAGACGACGTGCAAGTGCCACCCAGTCTCGGCAACGCCGGGCAACTTCCAGCCCCTGCCGATGATACGCAGGCAACAGGGGCCCAGGCAGCTTCCGGTCCACAGCACCCGCTGCCCTCCATGCCTCCTCCCCCGCCGCAACAGCCCAATCAGCCGCCTTCGTTACACGCCCACTACAGCTCCTACCCCGGCGCCACCGCCGCCCGGCAGGGCTCCGGTTCCGGTCTCGCCGCGCATCCGAGCGCGTTCGCAGTGCCTGGCGGCGCCCCACCAGCGGTCCTCAGCCTCAGCCGGCACGTGCTGAACCGCCTGAACGGCGTCCGCCCGGGCCACCGGCGGGCTGCGAGTGACGAGGCCCAGGTGCAGCGGCTGCACATGCCTGTGCAGGGGCAGCAGCAGGGAGGAGCAGCAGCGGCTGCGGGGGCACAGCAGCAGAGCGGGTCGTCGGGCAGCCAGCCGCCGGAGCAGTACCCCCGGTCCGCTGTGCCCATGGCTATCCTGGCGCAGCGGCAGCAGCAGCAGCAACAGCGGCTGCTGGCGGTGGCCCTGGCCAGGGAGCAGCTCGCGGGGGGCGGCAGCAACGGCGGCTCGCCCCCCAAGGCCATGCTCCCGGGCGCCATGCGCCGGTCGCGCGGGCTGTCGCGCAACAGCGCGCCCATGCGGTACACGTACGGCAGCACCGGCGGCCAGGCGCAGCGCCTGCAGTACAGCGTCATGCAGCAGGCGGCGGCTGCGGCAGCGGCGGCGGGGGCAACTGGGCAGGGAGGAGAGTCCTTCCCCCTGCTGGAGCATGCGGGCAGTGCTTCGGCGCCATCCTCGCCGCACACGGCGGGCAGGACGGTGCCGGTGGGGCACCTGCGGGGCCCGCGGCCCTTCGCGGACCCCACGATCCCGGCAATGGGCTACAACGCAGGTGGTGCGGACGCAGCGGCTCAGGGCGCCGACCCGTGGCCCGACTCGGCGAGCGAGCTGTCGTTTGCGTTCATCCTGCACAACGACACCAACAGCATCTGCTCGGACGACTACATTCAGAGCGCCACGTTCGACTGGCTGCCGCTGCTGGAGGGAGAGGAAGAGGCGGACCTGCAGGTGAGGCACTGCTCCCCGCTAAGCGTCTTGTCCTTCGCAGATGGCACATCTGTGCGTTCCCTCGCTGTGACATTGCGCGTTTTGCCAAACTCCCTCAGCAAGCAGAGCGTTACTGTTGCACCTAAACATATCTGGTCTATAATGTCACCGTGTGCCACAGGGCTTTGCCGAGGACATGGAGGGCATTGCGGAGGACGGCGAAGGGGGCGAGGGCGGCGAGGGCTCGCTGTCGCGTTCGCGCTCCCGGTCTCGCTCCCGCTCACTGTCCCGGTCGTTGTCCCGCAGTGAGGGGCCCAACAGCGACGATGACTTCGAGCTCAAGCCGCACCCACAGGTGCGTTCCTTCTGCCAACAAGCTGACGATCAGTACCTCAGCTAGTTGCCCCGTGCGGCCCTTGTGCCCACGTAGGGTTTTCGCACATTGGCACGCTAGTCACGCAGCGCTGTGCTCTGTCGGCATGACGTGCCGGAAACACATTTTACGACTGTTGCATTCGTATGTGCCCTCCCTGCAGGTGGACGAGTGCGAGTTCGGCATGCTGCCTTCCATCCGCTCGCGTGGCTCCCTGCACCAAGAGGACCACCACGACCACCCGCCCGAGATCATCATCGCCCCGCCGGTGCACCACGCCTTTGAGCCCCCGCCCGCGCCGCCGCCGCACACCCTGCTGCATCCGCACTACCAGGTGGACCTGTCCCCCACCAGCAGCGGCCGCGCATCGCCCTGCGCGGGAAACAGCGGGCGGCTTTCGCCTGCAGGCAGCGGCATGCGGCCGACTAGCTCCTCCGGGCAGCTGCACCAGGACCTGCTGCAGTACCAACACCAGCAGCGGCACGCCGAGGGCGTTGTAGCTGGCACGGGGCTCGAGCCGGCCGCCGCCGCCGCACGCGAGGGCATGAAGAGCACCACCTACCGCTCCGGCCGGTTCAAGGTGACCATCGAGCCCGCACCGGACGCGCCCGGCGCATCAGCGGCGCCTAGGCAGTGCGCTACGCCGTCCCCGCGCGCCCACAGCATGCCTTCCGCCGGCCTCGATGCCGTGGGGCCCCAGCCGCACCTGTCCCACGCGGCCACAGCGCCCGCGCCGGTTGGCACGTGCGGTGGGGCGGCTGCTGGTGCTGTGGCGGCGGCGGCTCCAACCGCCATGACCGGTATCGCATTAGCGGTTGCGCCGCCGGAGGCGATGCACGCTGGGGGCACGGACAGCCCTACCCGGGCGCGGCCGCTTGCCTTTGCGTCAGCTGCGGATGCGGCGGCGGCGGCGCCGGCCAGCGTGTTCGGCTCCGCTGCGGCGGCAATTGCTGCCGGCGTCGCGGGCTTCCCCTGCATCACCGTCACAACCGCCACAACGGCAACCACCAACGCCACGGACTCGTGCGCGGCCGCCGGCCAGGCGCTGTCGCCCACGTGCAGCGTGGGACACCCCAATGCCAGCTGCGACGGCCCCGGCTCCGTTGGCCGCCCAGCACACAAGGGACACCACCACCACCACCATAACCACCTGGACAACCCCTCGGCAGCACTCGCGTCCGCGGGGCCCCCTGTGGCCTTCAACAGCGTCACCATGTACCGCAAGGGCCGCTTCTTCGTGCAGCATGCAGTGGCCCCGCACTTCGTGCCCACCATTAACCCACACGCCACGGCCACCACCTCATGTGGCGCCGCCGGCAGCGGCAGCGGCGGCGGGCACGGGGCCACGGGAGGGAACGGCGTCCTGCCGGCCCTCTCGGACGACGGCGCGGAGGGAGCCAGCGGGCCGGCGTCACCTACCACGTGGTGCGGCAGCTTGCCGCCGCCGCCACCGCGGCCGCCCAGCGGCGGCGGCGCGAGGGACGGCGTGCTGGGGCTGGGGCCATCGCTCGACGGCGCCGCTGCTGACGGCGGTGCGCCTCAGCTGCGGGTCAGCTCCCCCGGCAACCTGTTCCCTTCATGCCCGGGCGGTCGGATGGGGGCGGCATTCCCCATTCGCGCGAACTCCACAGGCCAGGCGATGGCGTGCCGGCTGAGCAGCGGCAGCTGCGACGGCCAGGACCACGCTGCGGCCCGCAGCCTGGAGCGCCACTACAGCTGCGGCCGCTTCACCGTCGCTGAGTCCATCGTGGCGGCGCCGCCGGACCCTCGGCGGCCCTGCATGTCGGTCCCGGGGTTCCTCCCCGCGCCCGGACCCCACAGCTACGCCGCGGCGGTGGTGCACGGCAGCCCCGGACGCCCCGGGGCTCTGGCGCCGCCGCTGGCGGCCCTACCGCCGCCAGCGCCGGTCCTACCTCCCGTACCGGAATCGAGGGTGCCGTCAGCAGGCCCGACCTCAATCTTGGCGGCGCAGCTGGCGGCGGCGAGGGCGCAGCCCGACGGCGCCGCCAACGCGACTGCGGCAGCGGCGGCAGCTGGCAGCCGCCGGTCTACCAGCAGTCCGGGGATGGCGGATGCGGCGGGTAGGGCGGCGGGCAGCTCCGCGGGGGGCAGTCCGCGTGTGGGCGGCGAGGGGCTGGGGGACATGGCTGCGCCCGCGCCGGTGGTGGTGCGGCGCGTGGGGCGGTTCACGGTGCGGGAGACGGACCACAGCGGGGCGGGCAGCCGCGCGCCTAGCTGCAGCGGCACGCCGCAGGAGGGGGTGCTGGCCGACATTCTTGGTGAGGGTGGGTCTGGTAACGTGCCCTGCAATGCCATTGCGCCGATGCGCCGCAGGCCCGACTTGCTAGGTGAAGGGCGGTTCATGAGCGCGCCGTGTTGGGACATAGACCACATAGTGCCATCTTCCTGAGGCTGCGCAGCTTACGACATCCCGCAAGGGGAAAGACTGCCCCTCTTGGTCCTGTGTGGCGCGTGCGTTCCTGCGCAGCGACAGGATTAGAGCAGAGGCCGTCAGCTGTGCAGGTGTCCAGCACATGTGTCTTATCAACATCTGTCAACATTACGTGCTGCTCGCAAACCCGCACGCAGGCACCTCGCACGGCCTGGAGCCGGCGACCCTGACGGCAGCAGTCATGCGGCAGCTGCCACAAGACGCACCAGGAGGCAGCGCCTTCGGCGGGCCCTTCCTCCAGCACCAGCAGCCCCACCACTCCCGCTCCATGCCGCCCCCGGGCTCCCCCACGGAGGATGCCATGCTGTGCAGCCGCCACAGCAGCAGCAGCAGCTTCGCGTCAGCTTCCGGCTGCAGCCGCAGCAGCTCCGGAATCCCGGGGCTGGCGACGGAGTGCGGGATGGTGGACTCCGTTGGAGCTGCTGCAGCGGCCGTCGCAGCATGCGGTGACGGCGGCCAGCCGATGGCGAGTGGAGGGCTACCCGCTATGGTTGCCCTTCAGCACAAGGTAAGGACAGGACACTGGACCTATGACTCCACGCCATAAATAGGTACTACTCAGTGTGTCCATGCTGCACTGTGCTGAGGCCCGCTGAGGCCCACTGTACTGCTATGCTTGCAAGGCTGCCATGCCATGGAGCCTCACCGACGCAGCCCAACCGACGTGAAACGCTATAAACCCACAGGCGGCGGCACTGCCCGGCGCAGCTGCCCCGGCGGACGCCTGCAGGTCCGTCGCCGCCGCCACCGCCGCCTCCGCGCTCAAGGTGCACAGCAGGGGCCGCTTCCGGGTCATCGAGCACCCGCCCGGACACGACCCCCTGGCTCCGGAGCCCCTGGCCTTGTCCATCCTCGAACCCCAGCTCCCGCGTGGCGGGTCTGCGGCAGGCCTCGGACTAGAGGCGCAGGGGCTGCAGGGGCAGGGCCCGTCCCTAGCCGTGTCAGGAGGCACGTGTGCCACAGCGCCGCCTGCTAGGCAGTCTGCGGCAGGGGCGGAGGGTGCAGGCTGCGCGATAGCGGAGCCGGGTCATCGGCCGTCGGTTCAGTTCGAGGGCATGGGGGCGGGCGGGTGCGGCGTGGGTAGCAGCGGCGGGTGCGGTGAGGAGCAGCAGGGGGCTCTGGCACAGGGGCCTGCGGGTGGGGGGGTGCAGGCACCCGTGCATGGGGGCGTGCTGCACCCGGTGCGGTCGCAGTTGGAGCGGCGCGCGGATGCTGGGAGCGGAGGAGGGACGCAGCGGCAGCTGTGGCCTGGTGGTGCGGCGGACGCGCAGGGCTCCCCACGGCGGTGTCCTGCGGAAGGCGGTTCGGTGGCGGTAGAGGCGGAACGGTGGAGCTCTGCACACCCGTCCCAGGAAAAACAACAGCAGCAACAGGAACTTGGACAGCAGCAGCAGCAGCGCGAGTTCAGAGCAGACATGGAGCGGATGGTCCGGGAGCGCATGGGGAGGCACGCTGCGGCCGCGCAGGAGCAGCAGCAGCCGCAACCCGGCAGGGCGGCAGGAGAGGCCCAGGGGCGGGGCCGAGGCCGCCCCGGTGGGCAGGAGGAGGAGGAGGATCGGGAGGAGCGAGGCGGGGGTCGCTGCACTTACGAGGTGACGTTTGGGGACGGTCTGACCATACAGATCAGCCACGGGGTGGGGCGGAGGAGGGCGAGGAGGCGGGGGCCGGGCGGGGAGGAGGGTGAGGAGGAGGACGATGGGGATGAGGTGATGCTGGATGTGGGCTTTGGGGACGAGGGGGAGGGCGGCGAGGAGGGGAGTAGCAGTGAGGGGGAGGAGGATGGAGAGGAGGAGGAGGAGGGGCGGGGCGGGGGGGGAGAG
>VFQN01006796.1_pt1 | contig 12785 bp, 11 predicted proteins | sample 3512371 | NCBI WGS metagenome assembly VFQN01 (sample SAMN10412370, study PRJNA504923) | tailings metagenome | isolation source: Replicate 2 from Balatoc abandoned mine | place: Philippines: Itogon, Benguet | collected 2017-08-28
TCCAAGCCCTCGCTCAACGCCTTCCGGACCAACTCACCGAAGCCGACAAAGCGGAGTTGGAAGCAATTTATCAACAAAGTCTTGAAAAGCTCGACGACTCGGCGGCCATGTTTGGGTATGTGTTGGCCAAAGCCATGCGTAAACAGGTAGCGGGCGGGCAGTCCAACGAGCATATTTATGTCCAACAATTTGAAATTCCACAGATTCGGCTGTTTGAATTACTGATCCAACAGCTGCCTTTGGCGGCTCTTACGCAAAAGTGCGCCAATGCATTGTTGGTGGAAAGCTTAAATAATGTACAAAATGCCGTTCTTTTGGACATAGGCATCGGAACCGGAATGCAAATTGTGAATGTGCTTCAGTTATTGGCACAACAGCCTGATTGTCGGGTGAAGCAGATAACGGTAGTGGGGATTGAACCTTTTGCCGATGCGGTTCAAGCGGCAGAAAAGAATTTTGCGGAATTGCAGCTCCCTTTTCAGGTAAGCTTCACTTCATTTATTGGATTTGTTGAGAAAATGACGTTAGCTGAAATACGGGCATTGTTGCCGACTCATTACGATGCTCTAGTGGTCAATGCCTCTTTTGCACTGCACCATATCCAACAGGCGGCACAGCGTGAAGCGGTTTTTGGGTACATTCGCGACTTGTCACCCAAAGCTTTTGTTTTGTCTGAACCCATTTCAGATCATTTTGAACCCCACTATGCTACCCGCTTTCACAATGCCGTTAACCATTATGGTCTAGTATTTGAAGTGATTGACAGTTTGGCGATTACAAATAAAGAAAAGGCGGCTTTGAAACTATTTTTTAGTCGAGAGATAGACGATGTACTGGGCTATACCGAAGACGTTCGCGTAGAAAAACAGTACGCCACGCACCAATGGTTGGAGTTATTTAAAACAACAGGCTTTACGTTGAGAAAACTGTTAACTTCGTATGATGTACAGAAAATGAACGGAGCCATCCTGCGTACCGATTTGACGGAACGTTACGCGGTTGTTTTCAAAAACGAAGAGATTACAAATGTGTTTTTGGCAACACCCTAACTTCAATATAATCTGATGCTTACACGTCGCCAGTTCTTGTTGACCGCCTCTGTCGCCCCTTTTTTGCAAAAAAAAGAGCAAATTATCACGATAGATGGAGCGATTCTCCCACAAAAAATGGGAAAGACGCTCATTCATGAACACCTGCTCGTGGATTTTATCGGAGCGGATAAAATCAGCCCTGAACGCTGGAACCGGGAAGAGGTGCTAAAAACGGTGTTGCCTTATTTATTAGAAGTAAAAAAGCAGGGCGTAAAAACGCTTTTAGATTGTACCCCCGCTTTTCTGGGTCGTGATGTGCATTTGCTGCAATTGGCTTCGCAAAAAAGCGGCTTACAAATCTTGACTAATACGGGGTATTACGGTGCGGTTGACAATAAATATTTGCCAAAATGGGCGTTTACCGAAACCGCCGAGCAACTCGCGGACCGCTGGACCACCGAATTTGAAAAAGGAATTGACGGCACCGATGTTCGTCCTGGTTTCATAAAAATAGGCGTAAATCCTGGGCCGCTCTCTGAGCTGCATCGAAAATTGGTACGTGCTGCAGGTCTTACCCACTTGCGTACTGGCCTGACCATTTGTTCGCACACCGGCCCCGCGTTAGCAGCTTTTGAAGAAATAGAAGAATTGCAGCGTACAGGCGTACACCCAAGCGCTTTTGTGTGGGTTCATGCGCAGGGCGAGTCTAATAAAAATTTGTACACAAAAGCGGCGCAGATGGGCGCTTGGGTAAGCCTTGACGGCATGGGCTGGGGCGATTTTGAAAACTACGCTTCTTGGATAGACCTTCTTAAATCCAATCGTTTGCTGCACCGTGTTCTTATTTCTCACGACGCTGGTTGGTACAAACCTGGCGAAACGAATGGCGGAAACTTTGTGGGTTTTACCGCCATTTTTGAAAAAGTGTTGCCTATTCTACGCCAAAAAGGCTTTACGCAAAATGATTTTGACCAACTGCTGATTCGTAACCCTGCCGAGGCTTTTCAAATTCGGGTTAGAAAAACCTGATTTCTGTTTATTCTTCCCTAAAAATAACCGTTTGGCAAATGCTCAAACCATTGGTCCATATCCGTTTTGATTACTTGGTAATGCATAGTACCTTTGATTCAACATAACAGCCAAAGAAAACAAAAACAGCCTTAAAAACATTTAAATACATAAAGCCATGACAACGAAACAATTGCACCGAATCCCTTCCGAAAGTAAAATAGGTGGTGTAGCTGCCGGTTTAGCCGACTATTTTGGAATAGATACTACCTTAATGCGTATTTTGTGGATAGCGTCTTTTTTTGCTTTCATTCACGTACCCGTTATTGTTTTTTACATCATCCTCTGGGCCATCATGCCCAAAGGAGTTCGTCAAAGCAACAACGAAACGGTGGAAATTCATCAAGTATAAACAGCCAATAAATAATTAAAAAAGCCGAGTGTGAACTCGGCTTTTTTAATTATTTATTGGTTAGCTTATTGACCAGCCAGGCGGTCATCCGTTCCTGTTGTTCAGGATATGTCCAATGGCCAGTTTCGAGCGCTAGATATAACTCTTTTGGAGCCGAAATGACATTGTATGAAGCATACATGGAGGTAGGAGGGCAAGTTTCATCGTTGAAGCCCCATGAATACGAGCCTGGTATTTTCACTCGACGCGCAAAATTGACCACATCGTAGTAAGCGAGTGTGGTGATTCTTTCGGGTTTATTGTTGTACGCCACCGCGTTTTTGTCAAAATAATGCGGCCAACCACCCGCGCGGCCTTTGAGATAACCCGTAACGTCGGAAAGAGCAGGGTAAAAAGCACCTAGCCATTTGACGCGGGAATCGAGCGCGGCGGTAATGATAGAAAGGGCTCCGCCTTGGCTTCCGCCCGTTACGGCCAGATTACTGCCGTCGTATTGGGGCAAACTCGTCAGAAAATCATTAGCCCGTACACAGCCCAAATATACCCGTTTGTAATAAAAACGGTCGCGATCGTCGGAACCGTAATTCATGTAGCCATTAAGAGCACCCGCGCCCAAATCAAGATATACAGAAGGATCCATTGTAACTGGAACACCGTGAATACCGATTTGAAGGGTAATGATGCCTTTGGTCGCGTTGGCAATATCTCCATAGTAAGCACGGACGCCCGCCCCGGGAACGTGCAGAAGCGCCGGGTATTTTCCTTCTTTTTTGGGCATGCACAAAATTCCGTACAAACGGGCACCGTTGCGGAAATTCTGCAAATTGAGATGATACACATTCACCGTTTCGGTACAACGCTCGGGCAAAAGAGTCATTTTTGCGTCCATTGGTATCTTGGCTAAGTCGGCCTTTGCTGTTTGCCAGAATGTGTCAAAATCAGCGGGATTCTCTACCGTAGGTTGAATGGCGAGTGGGTCGAAGCCTGCCGTGGCAAGGTTTCGGTATTCTTTCCCGTCGATTTCGGCAATGACAATACAGCGTAGAAATCCGCCCGTTTTCATTGTTCCACCGTCAACGGTGATACTACCACTGGGTAGCGTAATTGTCTCTTTTTTGGTGGGTTCCATTTTCTCGGGCCCTATTTCATAACGTACACGGGCGTTTTTGACGAGGTTGCCATTTTGTAAGACTGAAATGGTAAATTTTACATTTTCGCCCGATTTGTAATTCCAGTCAAAATGGTCGGGAGCGACTACGACTTTGTACAGTTTCTCTACTGGTTGGGCAAAAGCAACCGAAAAACTAAGGGCGAAGAAAAGAATATTCGCTATTTTTTTCATTGAATAAGGGGGTTGAAAGATTTTGCGGCAGAGCCATGATACTTTGGAAATAGGAGCTCTCCACATGACAATGTAAATATACAAAAGCGTTTACCTGTACATTTCTAAGCACAATTTGTATTTTTGTCGTTCCAAATTTTATAAAACCACTTTCCATTGTCTTCTGCTTTGCCCAAAGTCGTTGTTTTACCCGATGCGGGTACTGAAAACCCTTTTCAATACGAATTGGTGCGATATTTACGAAAACACGGAATGACAGTGACCGTTGGTAAGAAATATACCTTGGGAAGTACCTTCCAAGCCCTGAAAGCCCACCACCCAGAGGTGCTCTATTATGATTGGGTCCATAGCTTTATTATTGGTAAATCATTACTGTGGAGCTGGGTAAAATCGCTGGTCTTCATGGCCGAAATCCTGTGGGCAAAATCTATCCAAGGGGTCAGAATCGTACATACATTGCACAATCTGCAAAACCATGCGGGGGTTTGGTTGAGTTTAGAGAAGCACGTTTATGGTTTTTTTTTACGTCGCTGCGACTCTATCAGGGTTTATTCGGAAACGACAAAACAACAGGCGATTCATCGGTTTGGATTGAAACCCGAGGTTGTTTCGGTAATTCAGGATTTACCGTATCATGCATATTATCCTAATGACTCAACCAAATTAGAAAGTCGTGAAAAATTGGGAGTAGACCGAGCGGCTTTTGTGTTTTTATTTTTTGGAGAAATAAAGCCTTACAAAGGCCTTCATCAGTTGTTGAAAGCGTATTCAGCGTTGGGCTCCCTAAATACTTGTCTTGTTATTGCTGGAAAAAGTTACGATGCTGATCATTGGGAATCATTATTGGCCGAAAGTAAGAATATTCCAACCATTCAGTGGCACCATCGATTTATTGAAGATGCAGACGTTCAGTACTTTTTCAATGCGGCTGATGTTGTCGTCTTGCCCTTTGTAAGAATTGATCATTCAGGCTCCATTGATTTGGCAATGTCATTTGGAAAACCTATCATTACATTGCGAACCGAGGGTACACTTCGGTTGTTGGGCCACCAGCAAGAATTATTATTTGATAATACATTTTACCCGTTAATTGAATGCCTTAAAATTGCCCAAGAGATGAATCTTTTGGCGATTGGCAAAAAAAACTTTGAAATAGCTGATACAACAAATTATCAGGACATTGTGAGGATCTTTGAAGCGTAGAAACAGTAAATGCGCACCCAAAATAGAGAGGCTACGAAAGAAAATGTTCTTTGATTTGGATACTGCTACTGCATCGCCGTACTGCAAACGTTGGTTGCTTGACCACACCACTGTCTTAGAATTTCGTTGTTATCTTATCGTATGCCTAACATGAAACCCTACGCTCAATTAATTGCCAGTCAAGCTTTTATGAATCGTTTGCGCAATATGCGCTTACAGGTAAGGAGTATTCCATACCGAATGGGAGACACCGTGGAGTGTCCCATTTGCCAAAATCATTATAAGGCATTTATGCCTTTTCGCTACCGGCAGAATGCCTATTGTCCGAGCTGTAAATCGCTCGAACGACATCGGTACGCCTATCTTACGTTACGCGACCGCCTGGGCTTCTATGATGTTCCTCTCAAAAAAGTATTGCATTTTGCGCCCGATACCTGCTTGTCTACGACAGTTAAGGGAAATCAATATATCGACTATCTTACGGCCGATAATATGACATCGTTTACTAACAGTATTACTGATAAGCCTGATTGTGTGATGTCAATTGATAATATTCAGTTTGAAGACAATACTTTTGACGTAGTCATTGCCATTGGCGTGTTAGTGATGGTGCCTGATGATACCAAGGCTATGAGGGAAGTATACAGGGTACTCAAACCTGGTGGATACGCTATTTTTCATGATCCGATTAATTATAAGCAGTCATATTCGTTTTCAGATACGAGTTTGACGAAAGAAGAGAAGCTGGGCTTGTATCATGGTCATGACCAACGCTGGTACTATGGAGCTGATTATGCCGACCGGATGCGCGTCCAAGGATTTGAAGTAGAGGATGATACCTATGCTCAACAGATAGACAACAAGCGGTATGGAATTTCTCCTAATGAGAAAATCTATATTGCCAGAAAGTAAAGAATGAAAATACTTTTTTGTACCAACGCCTTTGAAAATATTACCAATGGCCCGGTAAGATTTGCCAATATCGTACCAGAAATTAATAGGTTGTTTCCGCAACACGAAATCAGGATTTTAACGGAAGATGTTTCGGAACAACGCCTGAAGGATGTGCCTTATGTGTATAAAGTTTCGCTCAACATTCCCCGTTTGCTCAAGCCGTTGGGGCAGATTTTGCGATGGTTTATCTATTATCGTCAGATAAAAAAAATCGAAGAACAGTACGATTTTGATGTATTGGTTTTTATTAATTCGTTTAATGGTACATGGGCAAGTTTGATCTCGCCAAAGCCCACAGTGGGGATGCTCAACGACGAGAAGAATATGCTGGCGACGTGGAAAAACGCGGAACTTACGCCTTTGTGGCTGAAACGGTTTACTTTTCAGCAATTTGAAAAGCTCTCGGCCGTTAAGCACGAACTTATGATTGCCAATTCCGAATTTTTGAAACAACGCCTCATCAATACGTATCACCTGCCTGAAGCCAAAGTAAAGCGTTTGTATAAATGCATCCCGTTGGAGGGACTGAAATTTAATCCGCAACGCACTTTTGGGGCAATCATCAACGTATTGTTTGTTAAGGCTGATTATTTGGTTGGCAATTTGCCAATGCTGGTGCAGGCCCTTCAAAAAATAACAGAACATCAATTTCGACTGACCGTCGTGGGGCCTGAGCCTGCATTTGAACCGCATTTACGGTCTATTTTTGCTGGTGTTTCTAATACAACACTTGATTATGTAGGGCCACAACCTCAGGAGCGAGTATTTGATTACATGAGTACCTACGATATTTTTTGTGTACCTTCCTATACTGAAGCGTTTGGGGTGGCTAATATTGAAGCATTGGCCCACGGAATATCGGTCATAAGTACATCGGTGGGTGGGATTCCAGAGGTACTGGATAACGGAAAAAATGGTTGGTTGGTAGAATCTGGAAACAGCCAAGCGTTGGCCGATGCCATAACGGAGTGCATTCAAATGCCCGAGTTGCGCGTTCAAAAAGCAGAAAATGGCCTGAGTTTTATCCAAAAGTTTTCAAAAGACGAAATGTTACGCAATTTTGTGGAAATGCTTGAATCAGTGACCCGTAAACGATAGCCGCTCGACTGGCTTTCTGACAAACGGTGAATTGTAAACTCTAAATTAATGCACTGGCGTAATCTGTTTCGGAATCAACAGCATTGGGACTGGCATCTTGTTTTGTACTTTCTCAATGTGTTTTTAGTGGTATTCGGGTATAGCTTGAGAGGGGAGGAGTTTCAGGCGGCAAAACTCTTTCGAACGGGTTTGGTCATTTTTTCCTTGGCAGGTATTATACTGGCCCAAGGGGAAATAAAGTACATCTTCGATAAAAAAAAGAACTGGGTTTTATACCTGTTCCTGTTTTTGAATTTGGTTGTTTTGCCGTTCAGTGTTGATTTTTTGCGCAGTTTTGAACGTATTGTGGCTTGGATTCCCTTTTTAATTTATACCAACTACTTTATCGTCTATCTTTTTGCCCATTATTCCAAAGACGAAGCCAAAATCAAACTATTACAGATTTTTAGCTTGGTATACTTCTATCCTGTGCTAGTAATGCTTATTGCGGGCGTAGCTTTTCAATCTGAGAACGTGTACGGGCAATCAATTGGATCTTATAAGGCAAACGTAATCGGATGGGGATGTACAATATTCATTGTTATGGGTTTTGATTTGTTTGCCAATCGCCCCATGGCTAAATGGGCCCGTAACATATTTTTTTTAGTGGTTTTTTTTGCATTATGGGCCATTGTTCTGACGGGTTCGCGCAGCAGTTTTGCTGCTTTGGCGCTCTCTACACTGGTATTGGTGTTGCGCAGCAAACAAATTTCCATTTATCTGAAAGTAGCGGCCACCTTGTGTATTCTTGGGTTTGCCTATTATATCATTGCCAGTCCCGACTCGGTGGTCAACTTGCGGGCGCAGTACGCAGATATTAGAAAGCAGAAAGGGGAAGTGCGGTTTAAATTGGCCGAACAGGCTCTAGGGATATTTATCAACAATCCAGAAGTATTTTTTACGGGGTTTGGATTTGACGGCTTTCGGGCAGGACTCCAGTTTTATGCAGGGATACGAACCGATTTAGCATCGCATAATTCGTACTTAGAAATTCTGTTTTCGGGGGGGATTTTTTCTTTTTTGTGCTTTATTGTTTTTTTTGCGCTCAATGCACTTTTGAAGTACGTACGCTTTGATAGTCAATCCTTTGTTTTTTTGCCCGCGCTGATGGTGATTCCGTACTTTGAGTCTAATCTTAATGCTGGGCAGTTTTTGTTTTTCCCCTGGATGACCTTTTTATTTTACTATATTCACCTTTCTTCTCTTCAGTTTCCTGTAGCCGAAATGAATATTTCCAAAAAGAAAAAAATGCAGGCTGCAAACCCCAATTGATGCGTTGTTTACAGCCTGCGTTCAATTATTTCTTTTCTTCTTTTGCTTCGCCTTCTTCATCGCTGCTAAAAAGACCTTTGATGAAGCCCGTGGCTTTTTCAATGGCTTCTTCAGCTTCTACTTTCAGGTCTTCAAATTTTTCCTGCGCTTCCACGGCCAACTCTTCCGCTTTTATTTTCGCTTCGGCAAAGGCTTCGGTGGCTTCTGCTTTCATTTCTTCGGCTTTGGCTGATGCCTGCGCTTTCAGCGCTTCTACGTCAACACTTTGTAGTTTTTCGGTGATTTCACCTTTTATTTCCTCAAATTTTTCTTGGGCTTCAGCCGCTAATTCTTGTGCTTTCGCTTTGGCTTGCTCTGCCGCAGATTTCAATTGTTCGTCCATAAAGTTTATTGGTTTAAAGTATGTAAAATAAGGCAACACACAAAGTTAGAATATTCACAGATGGATTTTTCGCCCGGATTCATTTTTAATTTTGGGGTAAAATTCGTAGTATTAAACTTTGTCTTAATCACGTCACAGTGGCTAACTCTTTGAAATTGAGTTAGGAATATATAATTTTGCACAAAATTTATTCAAAAACGATATCAAACCCAAAAAACAGCATAGTAAAGTGGATATTTTCGAGAAACTACGCAACAACTGGGGACCAATTGGGGCTTCTGCAAAAGCGCTAAACAGTCATCATTATTTCTCATTTCCAAAACTGGAAGGCGAAATCGGACCGCACATGAAGTTTCGCGGTATGAACGTGCTCAACTGGAGCCTGAACAACTATCTGGGTTTGGCTAATCATCCAGAAGTGCGCAAAGCCGACGCAGAAGCTTCTGCAAAATGGGGCCTTGCTTATCCAATGGGTGCCCGTATGATGTCTGGAAATTCTGACTTGCACGAACTATTTGAGAAAGAGTTGGCGGAGTTTGTAGGAAAGAAAGATGCATTTTTGCTCAATTATGGGTACCAAGGTGTGATGTCGGTCATTGAGTGTGTATGCGACCACCGCGACGTGATTGTGTACGATGCCGAAGCTCACGCCTGTTTGATTGACGGGATTCGACTTCATAAAGCCAAAATGGGACAATACTATAAGTACAACCATAACGATATGGCCAGTTTGTAGAAAAACCTGATTAGGTCGGCCAAACTCGCTGAAGAAAAAGGCGGAGGGATATTGGTGATTACGGAAGGTGTTTTTGGAATGTCGGGCAAAGTAGGGAGTTTGGATAAAATCGTTGAACTCAAGAAAAAATATAATTTCCGGTTGCTGGTTGATGATGCACATGGTTTTGGAACGATGGGTGAAAACGGCGGCGGTGTAGGGGAGATGTTTGGTGTATCCAAAGATATTGACCTCTATTTCTCCACCTTCGCCAAGTCGATGGCGGCAATCGGCGGTTTTGTAGCGGCCGATGATCCAGATATTATTATGTTTCTCAAATACAATATGCGTTCGCAAACCTACGCAAAGGCATTGCCGATGCCATACGTTGAAGGTGGCCGTAAACGGTTGGAGCTTATCAAAGCGCATCCCGAATTGCGCACCCAGTTGTGGGAAATCGTCCATGCGCTTCAAAATGGCTTGCGTAGTCGGGGCTTTAACATTGGTGACACTGAATCGCCCGTAACGCCCGTCTTTATGCAAGGATTGGAAGGCGGCCTGCCAGAAGTAACCAACATGGTACGTGATTTACGAGAAAATATGGGCATTTTCTGTTCTATTGTTGTGTATCCTGTTATTCCGAAAGGGCAAATTATTTTACGCCTTATTCCTACGGCCTCCCACACGCTAGAAGACGTAGAGAAAACACTAAATGCGTTTGATACAATGCGTGAAAAATTAGATGCGGGTGTTTACCGAGCCAATTTGGCCGTACCTGCCTAACTAAAATATTTTTTTCAACAAAAACGGGCGCTTTCATTGAAAGCGCCCGTTTTTGTTGAAAACCAATGGGGAAGTTTAGAACAGCGTTTACTTTTAGTACCAATAGTACCAAAACTCGTTGATTATGAACCTTTCGCTACGCTTTCTTTCCCTCATTTTAATTTTATGGGCATCGGCCGTTGCTGCCAAACCACTCAGGTTAGGTATTGCAGGCTTTACACATGACCATGTACACCAGATTTTACGGCGTCCTGCGCAGGGAGATGTTGAAATTGTGGGTGTGGCGGAGCCAAATAAGGAATTGGCGATGCGCTATCTAAAGCGCTATAAACTGCCCGAATCGCTTTGGTATGCATCACTCGAAGCCATGATTGCGGCCACTAAGCCTGAAGCTGTTTGTGCGTTCAACAGCATATATGAGCATAAACAAGTCGTTGATATTTGTGCGCCCAAAGGCATTCACGTCATGGTTGAAAAACCGCTGGCGGTCAACACGGCTCATGCCAAGGCGATGATTGCGTTGGCCCAAAAGCACAACATTCAATTACTGACCAACTTTGAAACAACTTGGTATTCAAGCCATCAGCAAGCGTACGATTTGATTCACACCCAAAATGCGATGGGGGATATTCGTAAAGTAGTAGTGCATGATGGGCACCGTGGGCCCAAAGAAATTGGCTGTTCGCAGGAATTTTTGAGTTGGTTGACCGACCCTGTTCAAAACGGTGGGGGAGCTATTATTGATTTTGGTTGCTACGGTGCCAACCTGATGACGTGGCTCATGAAAGGCGAACGCCCGCTGACAGTAACGGCCGTGACCCAACAAATAAAACCTGATGTGTATCCGAAAGTAGACGACGAAGCCACCATTATTTTGACTTACCCCCAAGCGCAGGCCATTATTCAAGCGTCGTGGAATTGGCCTTTTGATCGCAAGGACATGGAAATTTATGGGCAAAAGGGCTACGTAATATGTGATAAAACCCAACAAATGCGCGTCCGCCTCGGTGATGGCGTCAAACGGGATGCATCAGAAGAAAAGCGCGATATTCCTGCCCTTTCGGCTCCTTATGACGACCCATTCTCTTATTTTGCGGCCGTCGTAAAGGGAGATATTAAGCCCCAAAAAGACCTTTCTTCGTTGGAAATTAATCAAATAGTGGTCGAAATTTTAGAAGCAGCGGTACAATCTTCCAAAACGGGTAAGCCAGTGAAGTTGTAGGGAAAAACAATTTGGGTATAAAAAATAAAAAGTCGCTGAATTTCAGCGACTTTTTTCGTAGCGGGAACAGGACTCGAACCTGTGACCTCCGGGTTATGAGCCCGACGAGCTACCAACTGCTCTATCCCGCGATGTTGGGAGTGCAAAGGTAAGAGCTTTTATCGAAAAAACAACTATCTTTGTGAAAAAATATTTTATTGAATATTTTTCTTTGACCAAAACAAAGGAATAATAGCGCAGTAAAGACGGAATACGAATGGAGACTACAGAAAATATAGAAGTGTACAACAACCCCAATCACCGCGCAGGATTCGTGAGCATTGTGGGAAAACCCAACGTAGGAAAATCGACGTTGATGAATGTATTGGTGGGTGAGAAGATGTCAATTATCACTTCTAAAGCCCAAACAACACGTCACCGAATTATGGGGATTTTGAACGGTGTTCACGAAGGTGTTGATTTTCAGTTGGTTTACTCCGATACGCCAGGGATTATTAAACCTCAATACAAACTGCACGAATCGATGATGGATTTTGTGCAGGGCTCGCTTGAAGACGCCGACGTGGTACTTTTTGTGACTGATATTTTTGAGAAACACGACGACGAGGAGGTGCTCGAACGATTGGCCAAAACTGAAGGAGCAGTCATTTTGATCATCAACAAAACCGACCTTGCCACGGAGGAACAAGTCAATGAAAAAATCGCTTTTTGGAAAGAAAAACTTTTTACGGCGGCTATTATTCCCATTTCTGCGCTCAAACAGGAAGGAATAGATACCTTATTTACGGCCATCATGGAATGTTTGCCCGTGCATCCACCGTATTTTCCCAAAGATGAGCTGACCGATAAACCCGAGCGTTTTTTTGCGGCTGAAATAATCCGGGAAAAAGTGTTCTTGAATTATAAAAAAGAAATTCCTTACAGTACCGAAATCATTGTGGAGGAATTTAAAGATAAAAAGGACATCCTTGTTATCAGGGCGGTGATTTTGGTAGAGCGCCAGAGCCAAAAAGGAATCATCATTGGCGATAAAGGAACCATGCTCAAAAAAATAGGTTCGGCCGCACGCGCAGATTTGGAACAGTTCTTTGGTAAAAAGGTGTTCTTAGAACAATACGTCAAAGTAGAGCCTGATTGGCGCAATAAAGTACAGAAATTGAAACAGTTTGGGTACGAAGGCTAAGTGTAATTAAGAATACGCCGCGTTTTTGTAAGGTAATTTCCTAATATTGGGCTGGCTCTCTAGTGTTTGAGGTATTTATATAGCCAATTTCTTCTGAAATTCCACTTAGTGTACGACAAGCAACGGAACAATGAAGGGACT
>VFQN01006797.1_pt1 | contig 12780 bp, 19 predicted proteins | sample 3512371 | NCBI WGS metagenome assembly VFQN01 (sample SAMN10412370, study PRJNA504923) | tailings metagenome | isolation source: Replicate 2 from Balatoc abandoned mine | place: Philippines: Itogon, Benguet | collected 2017-08-28
GGCCTGTCTGCTGTCCTCTGCACTTATCTTTTCTACAAGTATTCCAGCGTGACCTATGGTGTGTCCCCCCGGCTAACCCTGGCTAACCTCACTACACGTGACGATGTGACCATGACCCACATGCATACTTCAGTGCTTCGCAATCTACCGGAGTGTCAGGCACCTGCAGACGCCCTTGCTCTTGACCACGAGCAGCGTGGACCTCCGTAGATATCCCACCACGCCCTCGTTAGGACTTTGCCAGACCGCCGGGCCCTTCGCCCTCCGGGGCATGCCCTGGGACCTATCATGGCTACGCACGAGACCTTCCTGATCCACAGGGACCAGGCGAGGCGCATAGGGACATTGCCTGTACTTTACATTTTGATCTTCTCTGACCCCGGTCACCTGGTATGCCGCAACACTCCATGCACGGTGGTCGTTGGCATTGGACCACGTAGATACATCGAGGGCTTGTGCTTCTTGCTGACATGCCAGCACGACCGTGACCTAGACACACTGCCGTGCAAGCCGCAAAAAAAGGCTTGTCCGGTAGCTATCGGTTACACGGGTGCACCCATAAACCAGCAACGAGGCGAACGCGCCTGCTCCCGAACGAGCATGCGCATGGACCCGGGACTCCACCTCCCACGCAAAATAGCATGCACAGCGCAGCACAGCTGCAGGCAGCTGCCCGCTCCCTCTCCCCCCCTGAACCCCATGCAACTGCCCCCAATCACACGAATCGGCAGCGCTGCAGCTCAGGCCAACCCAACAGCAAACAGCTGCTCCGCCTCCGCAGCCTCCACAAACGGGGCAACGGCACCAGCGCAAATGTGCTGCTGTTCTCGGCTCACCGCACTCGCGCGCGTGAGCCAAGCGGCAAACAGAGCCACGAGCGGGTAGACCTCCATCAACAGCTCATGCCACCGAAGGCCGCTGGCACTGGCTTGCTGTTTACCACTGCTTGGCGTCCTTCCGCTTCTTCATGGCGGCGCCGGCGTTGTTGGGCTTGCCCTTGACGTCGGTGCCCTTGTACACCTTGAAACTGCGGGGAGAGGGGACAGGAAAGGGGGAACTCGCGTAAGCGTACCGGTAACCCGCTGCATGTAAGGTACCGTACCGTACGTCCCCACGCTGTGTCCCCTTGAGCTGGAGCTCCTTGGCCGCTCGAGTTACGAATGGTACCGTAGGACGATGAGACCGGCATAAACTGATCCACGTACGGTATATGCTCTAGCTCACCGGTTCTTGGGCGAGGAGCACACCGGGCACTTGAAGGAGCCGGGCAGGGACTTGAACTCCTGGCTGCCGTCGTAGATCCAGCCGCCTGGGGTTGTGCATGCGTGGTGGAGGGTGGCGCACACGTTTGAGTGTCTGCAGTAGCATTGATGCGCGCTGTGGCATGTGCTTCAGCCGCACATGGGAGTGCTCGGGGGTTTTAGATGGCATGCCATGCTGGGTGGAAGGGGCTGCGGGAGGGCCCTGTGATGTTTGCTTGCCGGAGCGGGTGCCAGCGCAGCACCCCGCGTGGGTGAGCAGCTTCAGCTCTCGGCGTGCGACTTATACTCTAATTGAAACCTTTGACTGTTATTTTGTGAAGAAATCAACTTTGGCACCTTGTGCATGTGCGCATCAGGCCGGTCGGGCTCAACTCACAGTCGATGCAGATGTGGTACTGCGTCGCGGCAGCGCCAGCGGCCGGCTTAGCACCACCACCGAAGCCGAACAGGGCCTGGACCTTGACGGTCGAGCGCGAGCGGGCAGCAGCCAGCACCGGCGCCTGCAGACGACCAAACGGATGGCGTTACATGGAGGCATGTCGAGTGGCGCTGGGTAGATAGAACACCCATTTCACAAACAGCCATGAAGAAGGGCTTCACTGGATCCGTCCAGTGCACAACAGGCTGCCGCTGAGGAGCATAGAGCTTGGCAGGAGCTTGCATAGCCAGGCGATGCAAGCGCGGCGCTGAGGTGGAAAGCGCTACCGCCGCCAGAACACCTATTGCGTCAATCCTATTCGTCCGTTGTAAATTCAGTGCCTAGCCTTGTTCTTATGACGCAGCACGCGATTCACCTTGGGCGCGGCGCGAGCGCCAAAGGCCGAACGCTGAGCCATCATGGTCGCCATCTTTAGCAAGGAGTACCGACAAAGGAAAACTCGAATCACAGTTAACAGCTCAGGCCCACTTGCCGCATTTACGCGGTTCCACCTCAGACCTCACCCTGTGCCGTACGCCCTGAATCCTGGTCCTGGTCGGTCATCTGGACTCAAACACGCCCCAAGAGTCCACGCTCAAGGTTGCATAAAAGCGAGCCTTTCGACCATGCGAACGTGAGCACTAACAATCAAGCAGCTACTGCAAACTCGTGCCCACTGTCACTGTATTTCCTCCCGCTGCTGCTGCTAGACAACCTTCAACCTTGTCCTCTCGCCCCAACTACCAACGCTCACCGCCCCCGCGGCCTCCACCACCACCCCCGCCGTAGCGGCCCCCGCCGCCCCTGCCGCCCCCGCCGTACCCACCGCCTCCCCCGCCGTACCCTCCGCGGCCCTGGTACCCCCCGCGACCCCCGCCCCTACCCCCGTCCCGGTACCCGCCAGACCCGCCCCTCCCGCCACTGTAGCCCCCATCCCTGTATCCGCCACGGCCGCCGCCACGGCCTCCACCACGGCCGCCGCCATAGCCACCCTGGCCGCCCTGGCGCCACTGGTTAGGAGCTGCGTCCCCGCCCTCAGCAGCACCCTCTGCACCTTGGACGTCGTCAGCGTCCCCAGAGGCTGAGGAGAGAAGGACAGGAGGGAGGAAAGGGAGGGGGAGCTCAAGGGCGCAAGGAGCAGGTCAGCTCGTACTGACATGCGGAACTGGCGTATGCGGCAGCCAGGGGGGTCACAAGGGCTTTTGCCGTGTGCAGCAACCGAGGGACGTGCATCCATGCAACGTGACGTACCGTGCGAGGGCTTCAGCATGCGCCAAATCAAAGGAGGCGGAGTCCTTTGCTTGCGTCACAGTATGCAGCTACTACATGCCGAACCGTAACACACATGATGCACATTCCCGCAACAGCATCCCTACACATAATGCACAGGCGCGTCATGGCTCCCGACCACACTCACGTCCTTGCCGGTCGTAGCGGTCGCCCCTCCCCTGCCCGCGCCCCTGCTGCCGGCTACCCTGGTAGCCGCCACCGTACCGCCCGCCGCCACCGCCGCCGCCACGTCCCCCACGGCCACCGCCGCCGCCGTAACCCCCGCCGCCGCCACCGCCCATGGACCAGGGATCCGACGCCAGTCCTAAGTCCATGTCAAACGGGTCCGGGGCCCCAAGGCCACCCCCGCCACCGCCTCCGAGCCCGTCGTCCAAGTAGCCCCACTCATCCGGCCCACCGCCCAAATCGTCCAGAGGGTCCGCCGCCGCGCCGCCGCGCTTGCCGCCGCCCGCCAGCCGCCCGCCAGCCGCGGCTCCAAAACCGCCGCCGGCCTTCGGCGCCGGCCCGAAGTCGTCCCAGTTGTCGTCGGCAAACTCCCCAAACAGGTCGTCGTCTGGGAAGGTGTTCTTGTACCCCGCCTTGCCCCCGCGCTGCGACGCCGCGTTGAACGAGGACCCGCCCCTGCCGCCGCCCGGCCCAAACAGGTCATCGTCTCGCGCTCCGAAGCCGCCCGCGCGCCCGCCACGGCCGCCCTGCTGCTGCCGGCGCCCGCCGCCGCCGCCGCCGCCGCCACTGAGATCATAGTCAAAGTCGTCGAGGTAGCCCGCCGGGCCGCCAATGTCAAACCCGCCCAGGCCCTCGTCCTCAAAGTCCCCAAGGTCGCCCACGTCAGCGAAGTCATCATCACCGAAGTCGAGCAAGCCCTTGCCGCCGCCGGCGGCGGCGGCGGCCGCACCTCCCACCTTCTCCCCGGCCCTGGCGGCAGCCCCCTTGGCCCCCTTGCCCGCCTCCTGCCGGAACCACTCATCGTCATCCGCAAAGTCCAGCGAGGCGCCGCCGCCGTTGTCCCAGTCCTCGTCCTGGAAGTCGAGCTTACGGGAGTTGGCGGGTGCGGGGGCCTGCGACCCGCGCGTCGGTCCCGCGGCGGGTGGAGGCGGAGGCGGAGGCTGCTGCGCGCGTGGCGGGGCCTGCTGCTGCGGCTTCTGCTGCTGCTGCACGTTCCAGTCGTCTGCGTCCTCGAACTCCAGGTCAGGCAGGGGAGCGCGAGCCGCGGACCTGTGGGCGGAGGGCGGAGGGGTTTACGGGATGGGATGACATTGGCCTCGATTTCGGGTGCGCATGGAGAGACCGCAGACCTGGCTGCAGCACATCGCAGCAAGCAGCATTAAACCTGCATGCACCTCTCGCGTGTGGGGGCCGCGGGATGGTGGACCAGGGCACATGTGTGTGGGCCAGATGAACATGTGTGTGCATTTGGTCCATCGCAATTCCGGCACGCAACGTTATACGTGGCCGCGGTAGCACGGGCGTTGCCAACCGCCCTTGCACCTGGTGCGCTGCACACCACCGGCGGGGGCATCAAACGTTCACCTGGCCCACAAACAGGCTGTTTAGGCCGTACACGGTGCAGCCCAATGACCAGCCCTCCAGGCCTTATAGCTCACCTGCTGCTCGCAGCCGGCTGCTGCTGCTGCTGCTGCTGCTGCTGCCACCCCCCGCGCTGCTGCTGCTCCTCGTCCCGCCGGTCCCACCTGTCCCTCTCTCCCTCCCTCCGGTCCCTCCTGTCCGACCTGTCCCGCTCCCCATCCCTGCGGTCCTGCCGCGGCGCCCGGTCCCAGCCGCCCTCCTCCCGCGGGGCCCGCTGCTCCCACCGCCCCTCCCGCCGGTCGCCCCGCCCGCGCCCCTCCCTGCCCCCGTCCTTGCCCCTGCCGCGCCCGCCACGCCCCCGCTCGGGAAGCTCCGGCGCGAAGGCCAGCTCCGCGCCACGGCCATCAACCGTCACAACGTCGTTGGCGCCAACGTCCTCTGATTCCGAGGGTGCGCACGAAACAGGGTAATGTCGTTGGCATGCGGTACATGGCGGTTCGCGCAAACACAGGGGTAGGTTGCGTTGCGTTGCGTTGCGTGCGCAGAGACGTGCTACATGCCACGCGGCAGAACGGGGCACGTGCCAACCGCAAGCCCCTCATCCTTCGCGTGCCCAAGCGTGCGCCACAACCACAGCAACCCCGCACCCCACGTCGCCCACGTGCACGCCAAGGGAGTCTCTGTATGGAAAAGCGCACCTGCCGCGCCGGCGCCGCCTCCCTCGTACCAACCGCTGGGGTTGCTGCGGCCGCCGGTGTAGTCACGGTTGCGGTACACGCGGTTGCCGTACTCGTCAAGCTCCGTCTCGCCCTCCACGTCGTCCAGCCGCTCGCTCTGGCAGTACACGCAAGTACGGCACGGGCAGCATGTCGCGTAAGTGGTTGAGATCGCATGCAGATGATGCAGTACTGCACCGGATTAAGGGACGCACGGGAAGGATGCAGGATGCTGATGCTGCGCCAAGCCCCACATCCGCAAGTGCGCGGCTGCAAAGCTCAGTGTGCGGCCCGCAGCAGGGCGCGTCGTACACCTGGCTCGCATGGGCCCGGCCTAACCAAGCAGCCTTGGACGTTGGCAGCCGCCTTTACGGAGTGCACGGCAAGCCCCTGGCGTGTCCCATGCGCCGCGATCGCACCCCTCCCCTGCCCCACCTTGCCCCACATTACCCAACCCCCCATCCTTCCGTGCGCCCGGAGCTCCAGCCCCCTTGCTTCCCTGCCCCTTGCCTCCAGCCTCTTTGCTTCCTTTCCCCGGCCTTTCCCCTGCGCTGCCCTCCCCACCCCCTTGACCCACCTTGCCCAGGTCGTCCCCTCCCGCGTTGCCGTACGCCTCCCGCCGCAGCGCCTCGATGTCGGCCGGGTCCTGCTCGGCCGCCTCCCAGTCGCGCAGCTCCTGCACAGCCTCCGGGGTCATGGGCGCCACCAGCTGCACAGAGCCCTGAAAGGGGGGGAAGGCAGACGCAGGTAACAAACGAGGTGGTAAGGAAGGTAGACGTGTTTCGGAGGGCCCCAACGTTGGTGTTCTGCAGCGTCGCAATGGGCGGCAGCCATATCACCGGGGCTAAGGATTAGCACTTGCGCCGAGAAAGCAGCATGCTGCTTTTGCTCCCAGTCCTCGAGAACCTCCAGCCAGCCTGGTGCGGCGCGGCCCGTGTTCCTTGCGCAAAGTGTCACCTACGAACTTTCCATTGAAACACTTTTAAGCTCACGCCTCCGCCCCTCGCGTCCCACCCACCACTCCGTCCACGTATACGTCCTGCAGCCCCCTCCACTGCTGGAAGCCCAGGCAGCTCTCCGCCCCCGTCCCAATCACCGCACGCAACCCTCACGCTCCAGGACCCCTCTCCCAGATGCGCGCAAATGAGTGGTGGTCCTAGATGCCACTCCGCGCTTCACTGTTTACATCACCTAAGCTGCCCCTCGCGTCCCACCCACCACTCCGTCCACGTGTGCGTCCTGCAGCATGCATGCCATTATGTCGACCACCACAGTATCTCACACAGCAACACAACCCGCGCGTTCTGAACCCCGCCATGTGTCACTTGGTTTTGTCGTCAGTACTTTCCTGTTCCGGCTGCAATATGATAAATGACATGTCCTGTATTCCCAGTACTCACCACTCCGTCCACGTACACGTCCTGCAGCCCCCTCCACTGCTGGAAGCCCAGGCAGCTCTCCACCAGCTCCATGAAGGACTCGCTCAGCGGCACGCGGATGTACACCCAGCCCTCCTTCTCCACCACCTGCGGGGTGCGAAATGGGGAGAACATCACAAGAGATCACGACAAGGATTTGCCCGCCCCAACGAAGTATGTGGGCACGACACAGCGCACGTGCATCCAGCCCTTCTTCTCCACCACCTGCGACTTGCCGTGGGGCAGGGAGGTATGCGGTCACGCAGGTCACCAAGACACAGTGCAAGTACACCTAGCCCTCCCGATGCACCACCTGCGGGTCGGCGGGGATGAGACGGGGGTCCGGCGGTAGGCAGGCACGCGGAACAGGGTGAGAGGGACAGCTTGGCTGTGCGATGCGGTGCGTCATCTGAGGACCGCCTAGGGGTGCGGTTTGTGGTGCGGTAAAAGAGCGCTGTTAACCCCCAGCGTAACGAAACCCTCTCTCTGCACAAGGTTGTCGCACCTTCTTGTTTGCCAGGCTATGGCTCGTATAGAGGCTGGCGCTCTTCCTGGCCAATGGTATATTGTGATACCTTTCAATACCGGTAACTGTTGTTATCATAACATATTGGTGGTAATACGCACCTTCTTGTTGATGAGGGTGCCGCTCTTCTTGGCCAGCACCCACGCCTTCTTCTCCGGCACCCACACCTCCACCAGCGTTGCTGCCAGCACGGACTGGCCTGCGGTTGGGGACAGCGGGATAGAGCACGACGCCTTGGATGACTGCACAGATGACGACAAACCCTCCGCCAATCAGGCTTGGACAACTGCAAACTCTCCGCTATTCCCAGAGCGCTGGACGTGACGTGACCCATCATATGCGCCACGTTCGGACCCTTCCAATTCCTTCCTACCCAAAGGAAACAAGCTGGAGCACCCATGTCGCATCCTGTGGCCGGGTCCACCACCGTGGTGCTCCGTCCAACTGCCCCCACCCCAGCCCTACCACACGGTGTACCACGTCACTAAACGCCCCCCACGTTCCTCACCCGTGGCCGGGCCCACCACCGTGACAGTCTGTGCACCTGCCCCTGCCCCAGCCCAACCACGCGGTGTATTACTGTTAATACACATGCCCCCGGTGCTCACCCGTGGCCGGGTCCACCACCGTGACCTCGCCCGCCACCATGCGGTCACGCAGCTGCTCCGCCCACCGCTTCTCCTTGCCCGGCGTAACGCCCACGCCGTACCAGTGCAGCTGCCCGCCGCCGGGCGCAGCGCGGTTGACGCCCGCGATGGCGCTGTACGGCAGGCGTACGGAACACGTGGTCACATGGATGTCACATGGCAAGCTACGAGCGCAGACGCTGTACGATGATGCATTCTCACAGCAGCGTGTGGCACACCGGTACAAGCCATGCAGCCCTGGCAGACAGTTGCTTGAATGGCCCCCACAAGCTGTATAATTGCTGTGTGTTGTGTCTTACCCTGCGAGGTCCCGCACGGTCACCATGTCGGTCAGGGCCTCGGCCTCCTGGACAGACCCCGACACGGCCGTAGCGCGCGAACGGCTCCTGCGCCTGGCGGCAGCCGACGCCGCTGTGCGGGGCGCCGCAGACGCCAGGATGTCACCCAGCCCCTCGGGTCCAGCAGCTGCTGCAGGCGCAGCTGCCGGCAGCTCCTCGTCCCCGTCACCGGCGCGCCGTGAGCGCGTCGATGTCACGTCGGGGGCCGCAGCCGGGGCAGCAGCGGTCGCCTTTTTTGAGGCACGCTTCGCCTTTGGCTTGGCCTCTTTGGCCTCTGCGTCCTCTGCAGCCGCCTCTGCAGGGGCCTCCTCGCCGGCTGCGACTGTTGTGGCTGTCTTCTTGCGGCTGGCGCGTTTGGGCTTCGCGGGCGCGACCGGCTCATCGACAGCCTGGCCGCTTTCGTCACTAGTAGGCTCCGCAGCGACCACCTCCTGGGCCATTTCGGTCGCCTTACGCCTGCTGGTGCGCTTCGGCTTGGCCGGCTCGGCCGGGGCCGGCTCTGGGTCGACAGCGGGCATGTCGCTGTCGTCAGCAGGGGCCGGAGCGACCTCTGTAGCTGCCTTCTTCCTGCTGCGACGAGCGGGTGCTGCAGATGCTTCAGCTCCAGCATCCTCGGGCACAGCTGTGGCGCGGGAAGCGCGTCGTTTGGGTTTCGCGGTCTCCGCAGCGCCGTCAGCGGCTCCATTGCCGGCTGTCTGGGCTGGTTCATCGTTGGCGAGACCCAGAGCCTCCTCTGTGACCTTACGAGCCCTCTTGGCTCGAGCGGCTACGCATCGAGCTGCAGCTTGCCTATGCAGCCCGGGGGGCTGCAGGGCCACGCCCCGACGACCAATTAACGTAGCAACCTGCATGGTTGTTGCACACAGTGCAGAACATGTTGCCGGGCTACACTAGCTTTTGGGAGTCGCGCTGTTCTCGGAATAACGGCCAACGGTCACCAAGCTGAGGAGGAAAGCCAGCTACAAGCGCGCTTTGCGGCTTGGGCAGCGCAGTGAAGCTCCATTTCACAACCATATCTACTACACACGCTTTTTCGTCCGCTGGCTGAAGGAGAGCACAAGCTGCACACGCGTGGAGCGCAAACCCCTTGCGCAACTGCATAGGTGGAAACGGATCATGTTAAGCGCCAGTAATGCCACCCTAAGAAGCCGTTCAACTACACGAACATTGCCATCGCGGCTGTTGCAACGAGGCCATGTCCATTCTGCTGCGCGGGTTTCCGCTCGGGCGCTTGAACCAAGCGTATGCCCGACAACTCGGACATCGTGCTCACGTGCTTCTGAAGACCTAACAAGTGGAGGAGGGTCACGCTGGGATCGGGCCAGGCAAGGAGTGGCTGTGGCGCTGATAAGCTTGCAGGTAGGGCGAGACCAGGGACTGCGGGACTGGGCCACGGGACTGCGCTCCGTGGGGCGGATATCCCCGTCCGCCAGGGTCAAGTCACGACGCAGCGTCATACCTGAGACTGGCTACGCACATCCTAGGGACGACCATCTGACCTTCCACAGGCTTCAAAACGCGTTGCAGCATGTGTGTCCTAGTCCTCACGCCCACGAGCAGGGCAAAGATGGGCCATGCCGCTGTCATAGCAACTGTTCCATCGTGCCCCCACCCCTGTATACCTTGCGATAAGTACTCACCGTTCTGCGTCACTGCGGCACGTTTGGCTTCACACCACGTGCATGCCTGTCATTCACCAGTGCCACACTGCGCTTATTGTGGTGTCCAAACGGCACCGCCTGCCATGTGCTGCCGTACAGGTCATGCTGCTAGGGGGCGCATGCGTGCCCTCGGCGTTAGCGGTCATCGCCCCTCCCGACCGCGACCTAGACACCTTTGAGAACATCCCGTCGCAGCTCAGCTCACCATGTGAGTCCCTGGCACACCCTTACAGCCAGGCAGCACATTGCATACGTCCTACGTTTCACAAGCAGTGGCTGTATCGCGAGCAACAGCGCTTGTCCTTGCAGCTCCACACAGCGGGCCGCGGTATGCACCGCAATTACTGCACCCGAGATGCAACACCGTGTCGATGAGGCGTCCTGGGCCCTATCCCGCGCTCCTTCCTCCGCAGCCAGCGGCCCGGACGTGCCGCTGAGCAGCGTGGTGGGCGGACCCAAGAAGAAGGAGATCGAGAGCTGCACTCGGAAGTGCGTGCCCACGTGCATACGAGGCGGCGAGGGTAGGTCCGGTGACCTGTTACAACACTTGTATTCTTGTTTGCGCATCGCCTGTAGGATAAGGGCGTGAGATGCTGGCGTAGGAGTCTTGGGGATGCATGGCGCGCTGAAGTTGGTTTTGGGGCAGCAGAACTGTATGTCGGCGCCGCACCCTCAAGCGGTCCTCGTGGGGTGCATGCCATGGTCCATAGCAGTGGAGGTGTTGCTTGTTCAAGCCTGTTGCTTCCTACATATGCAGGGGCCCCTGGCCTGGGGCCCATCTCTGTGCGCAAGGACATGGTGGTGTTCAAGGAGGGCTTCAGGTCGAGGCAGTACTGCCTGTCGGAGTGCGCACAGGTGGGAGGTAGCTGGGCATACATGGAGTTGAGGGCATGCCTGGTCCCGCTGCATGCTTGGACAACATACCTTGTTCAAAGCCAGTGGCAGTGACATGTTTGCTAAGGCGTGCGTGTACCTGTGTGCCGGCCCTGCAACAGCCCTGCTTCTGGCATCATGTATGCATCCTTCCCTGGCAGGTGTGCGCGTTGTCGCTTGACAAGGACAAGGCGGCGCTGCTACTGCCCAACGGAGACGGGCAGCAGCAGCAGCAGCAGCAGCAGTAGGGGCAGTACCACATCAGGGTGCAGCAGTGATGTGTATGCAGGAGGTATATCCTGATGGGTGGCTCAGAGTGCAGCACGCCTGCCACCGTATGATTTTGTGTCGTGTTACGGGAGCGTCAGTACTGGGTTTATGCCCGCCGTTGGTGGCTTGGCCTCTTCACATTTCGTTGTCGTACTTGTACTGCGATTGCGTTCCGGACTGTTGTTGGTGTCGCTAAGCGGACTCTTCAGCGCCTTACAAAGCGCACATTTGTGTACACTACTGTTGCAGGGGCCATACCTCGAACATCGAGATGCTTGCTTTATTTCTGGGGCGTTGCACAGTGCCCAGCTGGCCCCTCTGTACGGGCTCCTGTGTCCCACGTCCCTCGCTGCCATCAGCGAAGCGCGCATGCATGCTTGCTGACCGCTGATCACTGTTCTGCAGTGGAGATTGCGGTTGTCTAGTTGCGCTCCTCACCGTTATGGCACGCATGCGCATGTGAGACGCTGTGCAGAGCAGCATGGGAAGCAAGGTACCGTTACCGCGGTACAAAGGGATCCAACCAGTGTAGCTGCACCGACTCCGACCGGGAGCAGGCTGGAAAGAGGCAGGTACCGGGTTATGGCTGCCGTGTTATCGTTGATTTGAGGGTTCTGGGCAGGGGATGGGCTTTGCGATTTTGGTGCGGGCTAGGCGCATGACTTCTGGTGTACGGCCCCCGCATGCTGAGCGGGGTGCGTTTGAACACGTGAGCAGTGGTGCAAGCGGAGGTGGTATTTGTGTTGACTGTGTAAGCAGGGCGTCGCATCTCCCCTGTTTCTGGGTATACAGGGCGTGCATGGGGTCTGTACAGCGTGCATGGGGTCTGTAATTTGGGCCTCATCGCCTCATCAGCTCGAAATGTGGCATTCGGGTGGCATAGCTCAAAAGAACAGGCTCCAAGTTCTTCAACCTCAGCCTGGTAGGCAGCTCCTCGCAAAGGCACACCCACAGAACACAAGCAGCCCCCTTACCAATGTATAGCGGGCCCCGCGATGCTGCTTTCGCCCCTCCCCATGTCCCCCATGCCCCATCGAAACCCAATGGGCTCTCCACCAACGCTGGTTCCACTTAACCCACAGACGCCCCTTGTGCAGAACTGTTGCAGTTAGACACACACTTTCCGCAATCGTGCAGTATCCACCCTCCCTTCCATGCACATGTCTGTTAATCGTGCCGATCGTTCTTAACTCGTTTCAGCCAGGTTGAGCCACGTTGTGTAACGCGGAGTGCACTGGGGCAGCCGAGCTTCCCTATCGGATCAGGTGTGCACATGCCTTGTCTCCTCGGCTCACGTGCTGTGGGATGCACGTGTGGAATACCACCCGGGATAGCGTAGCTCCCGCATCGGATCAGCCCCCGCCCGCCCCACACTCCCGCTTGTGCCCCGCCCGCCAGTCCGCCGTCTGGCACTCCCGGCAGCAGTACCTGGCCTCGCACCGCCCGCAGCGCCGCAGCCCCAGTGCAGCGTCCCGCTCCCCTGAAAAGCTCTGGCAACCCTCGTTGGCACACACCCGGGGCCACAGCACCTCCACCACCTCCTGCTCAGCTCCCATCCCCACCACCTGCCCAGACTCCATCCCCACCACCTCCCCAGGCCCAGGGTCTGCTGGCCCCAGCCCCGCGGCCAGCTGCCCGCCAGACCACACCTCCCCATACCACTCAACACACAGCGCCAAAGCCACCTCACACAACCACGCCGCGCCGCCACCTGCACCCTCTGCCTCCCCTGCCCCTCCCTCATCCCCACACGCCGCCGCCTCCCGCGCCGCCTCCACCAACCCCCCCCCCCCCCCCCCCCCCCCCCCCCCCCCCCGCCCCCCCCCCCCCCCCC